>Ga0209517_10006376_pt1 | contig 14619 bp, 12 predicted proteins | sample PeaSoiMetSII2010_FD_187695 | JGI IMG/M metagenome (GOLD analysis project Ga0209517, IMG submission 187695) | Peat soil microbial communities from Weissenstadt, Germany - SII-2010 (SPAdes) (version 2) | ecosystem: Environmental > Terrestrial > Soil > Wetlands > Peat | place: Germany... | reverse complement strand
GATGGTCGGCACCACACGCTCCGCCATCAGCCTGCGACGGAACCCTTGCGCCTCGGCCTCCAGAATCTTCTGTCCCTCGGCGGCAGCGGTTGCACGCTCGCCTGCATTGTGGTCCACCACGTTTTCGAGGTCATCCAGGTCATAGAGGAAAATGTTCTTGACCTCGCGCACTGCGGAATCAATATCACGCGGCATGGCGATGTCCACAATCACCAGGGGTCGATCCTTGCGACCGCTGACCATTTGCTCGGCCTCCTCGCGGCTGAGAATCGTGTGTGGGCAGGAAGTCGAACTGATGATGATGTCGGCCTCCGCCATGTGTTGCCAGCGCTCCTCAAATGGAATCGCAATTCCACCCAGCTTCGTGGCCAGTTCAGCCGCATGTTCGAGGGTACGGTTGATTACGTGGATGGAGCCCGCACCGTGGTTGAGCAACCCCCGGGCTGAGAGTTCGCTCATTTTGCCGGCGCCCAGCAGCAGTACTTTCTTGTTTTCCAGCGTGCCGAAAATCTGGCGTGTGAGTTCCACGGCGGCATAAGGAATCGAAACTGCTGCGTTGCCGATGGTAGTTTCTGTTCGCACGCGCTTTGAAACCGTGAGCGCCTTCTGCAACACCGCATCCAGGAAGCGCCCGGTCGCCCCAACTTTCTGCGCCTGCTTCCAAGCTTCTTTCACCTGGGAAACCACCTGGGGCTCACCGACCACCATCGAATCCAGGCTGGATGCGACCCGGAAGATATGCAAAAGCGCTGCTTCATCCAGCAGTCGGTAGAATTGGTTCCACTCACACAGCTTGAGTCCGTATTCGGCGCCCAGCAACCGCATCATCGAGTTGACGGCCAGGGTGACATCGTTCGCCCACAGCCAAAACTCGGTGCGGTTACAGGTGGCGAGCGCAATGACTTCTTCGATGCCTTCCGCCCGCGACAACCGCACCAGGGCTTCGTAACGCCGGTTTTCGCTAATCCAGAAATGCTCCCGAACTGCCACCGGGGACATACGATAGTTCAGGCCAACCACCATCAAAGTCGGTTCCACGTCTGCGTCTCCTGCACCACTCCTGTGAAAAGCACCCGCGGTGCCAAAGAGGGACTCTGCAGCCGTCCAGAGATAACCTTTAGTTTCAGTTGGTTGGCGAAGTTTCGACCTGCGATGAAATGAGGCGTTTGAGCTTAGGTTGCGGGATATCACGCTGGGCCGTGTCTTTTGGCCCGCTCTAAGATTCTTTACGAGGGGGCGGACCTACCGGGCCGCGGCCGTGGTTAGAGGTCTTATTGCCTTGAGCTCCCTAGCGTACTTCTGCTTGACCTGATGAACCGCAAAGGCATCCTGCAAATTCAGCCAGAACTGCTCTGAAGTCCCGAAATACTTGGCTAGGCGAGCCGCCATCTCCGGGGTGATTCCCCGCTTCTCTCGAACAATGTCGTTGACGGTAGGAGGAGAAACATGCAGCTCCAAGGCCAACCTGTAAGCGGAGATGTCCATAGGTTCCAAAAACTCCTCCCGAAGAATTTCTCCCGGGTGCACCGCCCATCCTGCCTGACCCTCATTCTTGATACTCACAAATTCTTCTCCATACTCATAAATTAGTGATAATCCGTTATTTCGACATCGTAAGCATCACCCTCCCGCCACACGAAACACACCCGGAATTGGTCGTTGATGGCAATACTGTACTGGCCTTCCCTGTCATGGTGCAGCTCCTCCAGCCGATTGCCGGGAGGAATTCGCAAATCCTCAACCTTCGCGGCTGAGTTGAGCATGGCCAGTTTCTTCTTTGACGCTTTTCGCAGGTTCGCCGGGGGCATCCTTTGGCTTTTCCCCGTGTCCCAGAACTCTTTCGTGCTCTTGTCGGCAAAAGACTTGATCACTGCGATATGTTAATGTGTCTCGTTAATAACGTCAATCATTAAATACAAACGAGCAAGACTGCGCCCCAGGCCGTTTAGAAGGCCTACACGTTCCTCCGCAACTCCGTTCTTTGGCGTGAAGGTTTGTTCGACGAACAAGGAGTCCGGTTAGCGCACCGCTTCCGCCGGTGCAGTGTCTTTCTCCTTCAAACTTGCCGCACGCGGCTGGTAGACACAGAACGGCTCCTCGTCGAGATAGTTGCCGGTGGCCGCGTAAGCGCGGGCGCGGCAACCCATGCAAATATTGCGGAACTCGCAGCAACCGCACTTGCCTTTCAAATTATTGGCATCGCGCAGTTGATTGAACACCACCGAGTTTTCCCAAATGTCGGCGAACGACTGACTTCTGAGATCCCCTGCCAAGGCCGGCAAGTATCCGCAGGGATAGACCTCGCCCTGATGAGAGATGAAACATACCGCCGTTCCGGCCAGGCATCCCTTGGTCATGGCGTTCATGTCGGAAGGATGAGTCCCAGGGTGTCCCACGGCCTGTCCGATGCCGTGAGGTTTCAGCTCGATGCCGGTTGAGCCGGGCATTGCCATCTCCGTGGGGCCGATGCTTCTGCCGGCACTCTGAGAGGCTTGTGGCGCTTCCATTACTGGATGTGTGGCCTGAGCGGCCGCTATTGCGGAACGATGCTCGGCAACCCGGCGCTGGCGAACCACGCGGAAGTAATGCGGCGCACAGGTCGCCTTCATCTCAATGCCGCCTTCGAGCGAGCGATCGTAGAACCAGTTCAGCATCCGCTCGTACTCTTCCGGCGGGACCATCTGTTCGGCGGCAATATCCACGCCGCAACCGACGGGCACCAACAGGAACGTGTGGAGCGCATCCGCTCCCAGCGACTTCGCCAGTTCGAGCACCTGCGGAAGCTGATGGGCATTGTGACGGGCGATGGTGGTATTGATCTGCACCGACATACCCAGATTCTTCAAATTACGGAACCCGGCAATAGCGGCATCGAATGCGCCGGGAATGCCGCGGAAACTGTCATGGGTAAGCGCGTCCGCGCCGTCCAGGCTGATGGCCACCCGCCGCACGCCGCTCTCGACGATCAGGCGCGCAACCTGCTTGGTCACCATGGTGCCATTCGTGGCCAGAGCCACGCGCAGACCCTTGTCCGTGCCATAACGCGCCAACTCGAAAATATCCGAACGGAAAAGCGGTTCACCACCGCTAAGCACCAGGATGGGCGTGGACGCAACGGCAATCTGATCGATGATATCTTTCGCAGCTTGGGTGGAGAGGTCTGAGGGGGAACTCAGTTCCGTGGCGCTGGCCCGGCAGTGAATGCAGCGCAGGTTGCAGCCTTTGGTGAGTTCCCAGAAGATCAATCGGGGCTGGTTCTGTTTTATTTGGTTTGAATGCCCGTTACCATTTGCTGAAGCCATGTGCAGCCTCTTTCCGTAGCTTGAATCCTGGGCTTTGTCGCTCACCCTAGGCGCCACCATAGAAGAGAGAGAATGGCCCAGCGGTGACTTTCATCACCCGAAATTGTGATCCACATCACGGGACTCGAGCCGCCTTAGAATGTGGGTTATTGGGGCGGGACCGGCGTTTCCCGGAACGGTCGCAGGCAGGCAATTTCGCCTGCACCTGCGCAAGCGGTCAGCGCGGAAGGCGGGCCTAATTGTGGTTCGCAATCTCGCGCAGGGCTGCGGTATTGTGAATCACCAGAGTCGAGCCCTTTGACTGCACGATCTGACGCTTCTTCATCTCCGCAAAGAGCCGGGTAACCGTCTCTCGCGAAGTCCCGATCATCTGCGCGATTTCCTCATGAGTCAGTCTAAGCTTCACCCTGGGCTCGGGTTTAGAGCCTTCTCCGTTCTTGGAACTCCATTCCAGGAGCAACTTAGCCAGTTTCTCGGCAGCGGAGTGTGACAGCCCCAGTGAGCGTACCTCGTTGCAAGCATTGTGATACTTTTCGCTTAACTGCTCGGCCACTTTGAAGCAGGCCTCCACATCGTCCTTCAGGAAGCGAAGGAAGTCATCACGCTTGACGAAATTGACCTGGCAAGGATCGATGGTTTCCGCCGTCACTTCGTAAGGTTTGCCAGAAACCGTGGCGCTCAACCCCAGCACTTCCCCTGGCTCGGCGAGTTTCACGATCATGGTTCTACCGCTTGGGGAGTTGATGGAGAGCTTCACACTGCCTTTGCAGATCACAAAGATGCCGCGTGGCATCTGCCCTTCCACAAACAGCACGGCCCCCTGAGGGAAAGCAGTCGTGTACTTGATGTTTTCAAAGTTCTGCAGCGCGTTAGCAGGCAGATCGCAGAAAATACGATCAGCGCGGAGCTTGCAAGTAAGACAGCTTTCTACAATTTCCATTCCGTATGGTGAGAGCATGAGCCAGCCTCCTGTAACGCCTGTTGTATGACGCCCTCGGACCAAAGCTCACTGGTTTGGGTTGCATCTTGCGTAATCCACAGCCAATGGGCCGGTCATCGTCTAGGGTCAGTGTCGGTCTGGATGAGACGCTTGGCTGTGCTGCCCGGCACAGGGCAGTGTGATCCCGCTCACATCGGGCTTTGTGACGCGGATCACATGCCCCTGTGACCTGGCTTGCTGCGTTCATGTCTGGCATCGTCCATGCTTATGCAGTCAAAGTGAGAACCAGGAATTCCCAACACCTATTTTGTTAGATATAAAGGCGGTCGATGATCATGAAGCGCAAGTGCAAGACCATGGATGCAAACGAGGCGGTTGCCTACGTCGCTTACCGGGTTAATGAAGTCATAGCCATCTATCCGATTACTCCCTCCTCCAACATGGGCGAATGGGCGGACGAGTGGTCATCTCAGGGAATCCAGAACATCTGGGGTACCGTGCCCCACGTAATCGAGATGCAGAGCGAAGGCGGTGCCGCTGGGGCGGTCCACGGCGCACTACAGACCGGCTCACTAGCCACTACGTTCACCGCCTCACAGGGCCTCCTGCTCATGATCCCGAACATGAATAAGATTGCGGGAGAACTTACGCCCACGGCCTTCCATGTTTCGGCACGTACCTTAGCTACCCACGCACTTTCGATTTTCGGCGACCACTCGGATGTCATGTCCTGCCGCACTACCGGCTTCGCCATGTTGTGCTCGAATTCCGTGCAAGAGGCCATGGATCTCGCGCTGATCGCGCACGCTGCTGCGCTCGAGTCGCGCATCCCGTTCTTGCATTTCTTCGATGGTTTCCGCACTTCGCATGAAGTGAACAAGATCGAAATGCTCACTGAAGACGACATGCGCGCGCTTATCAACATGGATCGCATCTTCGAGCATCGTCAGCGTGCACTTTCCCCCGATCATCCCGTGTTGCGCGGCACGGCCCAGAATCCCGATGTCTTCTTTCAGATGCGCGAACGGGCCAACTCTTACTACCAGGCTTGTCCGGAAATCGTCCAATCTGTGATGAACAAGTTTTCCGAGGTGGTGGGCCGCTCCTATCACCTGGTGGATTACGTGGGTGCCCCAGATGCCGATCGCGTGATCGTGATGATGGGCTCGGGCGCCGAGGTGGCTCACGAGACCATCGAGAATCTCAACGCGCAAGGCGAGAAGCTCGGGCTGCTGAAAGTCCGCTTGTATCGTCCTTTTCCGGTGCAGCAATTCCTCGCAGCCTTGCCCGCCAGCGTGCGGAAGATCGCAGTTCTTGATCGCACCAAGGAATCGGGCGCAATTGGCGAACCGCTCTATCTTGATGTCGTGAACGCGCTTCACGAGGAAGTAAAAGGGAGCCACAGTCCCCGCAGGACCCCGCCGGCGGTCGTGGGTGGACGCTACGGACTCTCCTCCAAAGAATTCACTCCGGCAATGGTCAAATCGATCTACGACAATCTGAAGGTGGATCCGCCCAAAGACCATTTCACCATCGGCATCCAGGACGACGTCAGCCACACCAGTTTGTCCTATGACGCCGAGTTTTCAACCGAGCCTGACAACGTTGTCCGGGCAATGTTTTACGGTCTGGGCGCGGACGGCACCGTCGGCGCCAACAAGAATTCGATCAAAATCATCGGCGAAAACACTGACAACTACGCCCAGGGCTACTTCGTCTACGATTCGAAGAAGTCCGGCGCGGTAACCATTTCGCACCTTCGTTTCGGGCCGCAGCCCATTCGCTCCAGTTACCTGGTTTCAAAGGCCAATTTCGTCGCTTGTCACCAATGGATATTCCTCGAGCGCTATGACATGCTCAGCGCCCTGGTCCCAGGTGGCACCTTTCTGCTCAATAGCCCATTCGGCGCGGATGAAGTTTGGGACCATCTTCCTCGTCCCGTTCAAGAGCAGATCATTGCCAAGCGTGCCAAGTTTTACGTGATCGACGCCTATCAAGTAGCGCGCGACACCGGCATGGGCAGCCGCATGAACACCATTTTGCAGGTTTGCTTCTTCGCCATCTCCGCGGTTTTGCCGGCAGACCAGGCCATTGAGGCGATTCGCAAATCGATTCGTGATACTTATGGCCGCAAGGGCGAAGAGATCGTGCAGAAGAACATGGAAGCTGTGGACGAGACTCTGGCGCACTTGTTCGAAGTAAAAGTCCCGGCCGAACTCACCAGCACCATCGGGATGCCGCCACCCTTCTCTCCCTCAGCGCCGGAATTCGAGCGTGATGTGCTCGGCATGATCTATGCGGGACGCGGCGACGAACTGCCGGTCAGCGCTTTCCCCGTAGACGGCACTTTCCCTACCGGCACCGCGAAATGGGAGAAGCGCAATCTGGCACTTGAAATTCCAACTTGGGATCAGAAGATTTGCATCCAGTGCGGAAAGTGCGCCATGGTTTGTCCGCATTCGGTCATCCGCATCAAGGTGTACGACTCGAAAGAATTGCAAGGCGCGCCCGCAACCTTCAAGTCCACCGAGACCCGTGACAAAGAATGGCAAGGGCTCAAATACACGATTCAAGTAGCGCCCGAAGACTGCACCGGCTGTGGCATTTGCGTCGAAGTTTGTCCGGTCAAGAACAAGGCCGAGACCCGGCTCAAAGCCATCAACATGGTGCCGCAGCCTCCGCTTCGGCTGCCCGAGCGCGAGAACTGGGATTTCTTCCTCAAGATCCCAGAAATGGACCGCCGCAACATTAAGGTCACCAACATCCGCCAGCAACAAATCCAGGAACCGCTCTTCGAGTTCTCCGGCGCTTGCTCCGGGTGTGGTGAGACTCCATATCTCAAGCTGATGTCGCAACTGTTTGGTGACCGGGCAATCATTGCCAACGCCACGGGATGCTCATCGATTTACGGCGGCAACCTGCCGACAACGCCTTGGACAAAGAACGCAGCCGGCCGTGGACCCGCCTGGTCGAACTCGCTGTTCGAAGACAACGCGGAATTCGGTCTCGGCTTCCGGCTCTCCATCGATAAGCAGACTGAGTTCGCGCAGGAGTTGGTTCGACGCGTGGCGGGAGCGATCGGTGAAGAACTTGCTAGCGCCATCCTTACCGCTCCACAGAAGGATGAAGCCGACATCTATGAACAACGCCAGCGCGTTGACCTGCTCAAAGAAAAACTGCAGGGCATTGCTTCGGCGGACGCAAAGCAACTGCTTGCTGTTGCCGACTTGCTGGTCAAGAAAAGCATTTGGATTGTTGGCGGAGACGGTTGGGCGTATGACATTGGCTACGGCGGCCTGGATCACGTATTAGCCAGCGGCCGCAACGTCAACGTGCTCGTGCTCGATACCGAGGTCTACTCCAACACGGGAGGCCAGGCGTCCAAATCCACACCCCGCGCCGCGGTAGCGAAATTTGCCGCTGGCGGCAAGCCCGGTCCCAAGAAAGACCTGGGGCTGATCGCCATGACCTACGGCAATATTTATGTCGCCAGCGTGGCGATGGGCGCAAAGGACGAGCACACGCTGAAAGCATTCCTGGAGGCTGAGGCTTACGACGGACCCAGCCTGATCATTGCGTATTCACACTGCATCGCTCATGGCATCAATATGACCACTGCGATGTCGAATCAGAAGGCGGCAGTCGATTCTGGACAATGGCTGCTCTATCGTTACAACCCGGAACGGGCTGCCCAGGGAGAGAATCCGCTGACCCTCGATTCCAGGACGCCCACGCGTAAAGTCGAGGATTACATGCTGATGGAAACGCGCTTCAAGATGCTCACCAAGAGTAAACCCGAACATGCCAAGGAGCTCTGGCGTGAGGCGCAGCACGACGCCGTTTCCCGCTTCCACCTTTATGAATATCTGGCGCAGAGGAAGTTTGACAAAGAACCGGCCAAGGCCGAGTGAGACGTAAGACGGCGGTAGAGACGTTGCTTGCAACGTCTCCCGCAAGGAGGAATCATGATCGACCTCAGCACTACTTACCTGGGTTTGCGGCTTCGTACACCGCTGGTAGCTTCGGCATCCCCGTTATCACAAGAGATCGACGGCATTCGCCGTCTCGAGGACGCGGGCGCCTCCGCCGTGGTGTTGTACTCGTTGTTCGAGGAGCAGTTGCGGCAAGACGGCTTTGAACTTGAACACCATCTGGCTGCGGGGACAAACAGCTTTGCCGAGGCGGCGACCTTTTTCCCTCAGCCCGATGAGTTCCGCTTAGGACCTGAGGGATATCTGAAGCACATTGAACGGGCGAAGAGAGCAGTGTCAGTGCCCATCATCGCCAGCCTCAACGGTACCACTGTTGGTGGCTGGACTCAGTACGCCAAGCTGATTCAGCAGGCGGGAGCAGACGCGCTGGAATGTAATATCTACTCTATCCCCACTGACCCGGACCTCACGTCCGGCGCGGTCGAGCAGGAGTATTTCGACATTCTCAAGGCCGTAAAAGCGGTGGTAACAATTCCGGTCACGGTGAAGCTCAGCCCTTTTTTCAGCAATATGGCCAATATGGCGAAGCGGTTCGACCAAGCCGGCGCCAACGGGCTGGTGCTGTTCAATCGCTTCTATCAACCGGACATCAATCTGGATGAGTTGGAGATCCAGCCAAACGTGTTGCTCAGCACTCCCCACGCGCTACGGCTTCCGCTGACCTGGATCGGCATCCTTTACGGGCGCATCCGTGCCAGCCTGGCCGCTACCAGCGGCGTGCATGGCCCCGAAGACGTCATTAAGCTGCTGATGGTCGGCGCCGACGTCACCATGCTCTGTTCCACGCTGTTGCGGAACGGCATCAATCATCTTCGGTACATCGAAACTGGCTTGCTGGAATGGATGGAGAAGCACGAATACGAATCGGTTCAGCAAATGAAGGGCAGCATGAGTCAAATCCGCTGTCCCAATCCTTCAGCCTTCGAGCGGGCGCAGTACATGAAAGCGGTCAAGAGCGTGCAACACGTAATGGTCACCGGCCGCGAAGCCTGGAAAATCCTCAGCGCTGAGTAGAAGAACGCGGTCATGAGGAATTGCAATACTGGCATCGCTAAGATCGATTCCCGCTTATGCCGGTCGGATGATAAAAGTTCCAATCGTCGGCGACTCGGAAATTGCACCAGCGATGACTGACTCCGAGCACAGAGTTTCGTCTCATTTCCTGCTGCGAACACACGAGGGCACAAGCCACCGCTTGTGCCCCCGCACAGCCCGTGCCCTGCGGACAGATGGTCAGCAGACAGCTACTTCGCTTGCAGGGATTCGATGTACTTGGTAAGGTTCGCCACGCGCTGCTGCACTTCACCCTCGTGGCCGTGGCTCATCCCCCAAAACAACGACCCCCACACCGGCATCTCTTTCGAGCCGTGTGCGGGAAGATTGGCTTCGCCCCGGATGGTGGACGACACCTTCATAGAAGGATATTTCCCCGCGTTGTTCTTGCTCAGCACGGTTAAGTCGGTGGGAGGAACCTTCAGAGCGCTGGCCGCGGGGCCTCCACCCTTGCCGTCCGTTCCATGGCAAACGGCACAATACGTCGTGTACATTTCCTTGCCGGACGCAGGCGACGTGGCCTTGACCGGAACATGCTGGATCGTTGTCTGCGTTTGGTCTTGTGCTTGCCCCTGCGCGGCGACCGTCCAGACGAATACGGCCACTGCAATCAACATCAAAATCGGTTTCTTTGTGGACATGCGGTTTTCTCCTTAAACTAATGCGCTGTTCCCCTGACATCTTAGCGCACTCGCAAACCAAAAGCCGATCACGTTGCTGGTGCTCGCTTCGCGGCCAGCTATTGCGCCGGGAGTCTCCATCCTTGTTCGGTTCGCACCACGGCAAGCGTGGATTTCGTCGGGTTCCCGTGATAGAAGTCGGCTTCATACTTATCGATCAAGGTTTGGCGATCCCAAAGATTGAAGCTCTTCACCAGCGGACCGCCCACGTCGAACACCTCTCCCAATGGATTGGGCACCCATTTCCATGTGTATTCGACGATCGCGTTGTTAACTCCGTTCATGGTTATACCGGCGATGCCCACCAGTTGCCGTTGCGCCAGGGGAACCTGATACGAGAAGGTGCCATCCGTTTCTTTCCATTTCTTGACGCTCGGGAGCGCCGTCATCAGGCGTTCTCCTGCCGGCGTGAGAGAGACCATTTCGCTACCGCGCGCCGCCTTGGCCAATGTAACAATCCCGGCCTTCTCCAACAAGCGATAATGAGAATCCCCCGGTGTTTCATCGACACTGGGCTTCACTAGACCCGTGCGGAACCGGACGACGGCCGGACCTGGTCCCTGGAGCGCCGCTGCCACTATGCCGCCCGCCTGCTGCGCATTCAGCGGCGTCTTGGACCGAACTTGGAATACCAGGTAGCTTGCGATACCAATGATCCCCGCTATTAGAGACACCATAAGTAGCAGGGGCAAGAACGATGAGCGTTGTTCCATCTCAACTTCGGCTTCAAACATGGCAGCTCTCCTTGAACCGTCGCGAATTCGTCAACCAACTTTCATTCTTGTCCACCGCATTCCAGATTGCTGTGATTAGGGGCACAATCCATTGTGGCTAACGTCACGCATGCAGTAACCCATCGGTAACCTGAGCAAGACCGCTATCTTCAACATTTCGCAGGCGCCCCTCGTTGGTTTACCCGTGTGCGCGGCTTCACATACATCTGTGATTGCTGTCACACCCATCTGCACCGCCGCAAAGCATAATCACTTCAGATTTCGGGGTATATTCCAGCGCCCTGAGGGTGGAGATCCCGTGGCAAAAGGACGTGTTTCGATCATTGTCGAGCGCTGTAAAGCCTGCGGTTTCTGTGTGGAGTTTTGCCCCTCCCACGTGCTCGCGCTCTCTTCCGCATTCAATTCCAAGGGCTACCATCCTCCCCATGTCGTCCATCCGGACAAGTGCAGCGGTTGTGACTTGTGCGGGATGTACTGTCCCGATTTCGCCATTTTCGCCACCAAAGTACCTTCCACTGCAGGAGGCGACAAATGAAGGCTGACCCTCGCGGTGTGCTCACGGGTGTGCACTTCATGGACGGCGACCACGCCTGCTGCGAAGGCGCGCTGGCCGCCGGCGCCCGCTTCGCCGCCGGATACCCCATTACTCCGTCCACCGAAATCGTTGAACGCTTCGCCTCCCGTGTACCTACCGTCGGCGGAACGTTTATCCAGATGGAAGATGAACTCGCGGCCTCGATCACGTTACAGGGCGCGGTCTGGGGAGGGGCCAAGGCGTTCACTGTCACCTCAGGTCCCGGCTTCTCCTTGATGATGGAACACATTGGCTACGCGGCCATGACTGAAACTCCGTGCGTGTTCGTGGATGTGCAACGCGGAGGCCCGTCCACCGGCCTGCCCACGCTCCCCGCACAAGCCGACATGATGCAGGCGCGTTGGGGTTCGCATGGCGACTACGAGATCATCGCCCTCTGCCCCAATTCTCCGCAGGAGTGTTTTGACCTCACTATCAAAGCCTTCAACCTGGCCGAGGAATTCCGCGTGCCGGTGATGTTCATGATGGACGAAGTGGTCGGTCACATGACAGAGAAGGTAGTAATTCCTCCGGCCGACCAGATTGAAATCGTACCCCGCCGCCACACCCGCAAGCCGGTCGACGAGTATCTCCCCTACGAGACCAACGGCGATCAGGTTCCGGAGATGGCGCACGCCGGCGAAGGCTACAAGTTTCATGTCACCGGCTTGACCCACGACCCGCGCGGCTATCCCAATATGACTCCGCAGGTCCAGGACAAGCTGGTTCGTCGCCTACAAAACAAGATTCGCGATGCCGCCGACCGCATTGCGCTGTTCGAAGAAGAGCAAATCGAGGGCGCCGATGTCGTGGTCGTCTCCTACGGAATCACTTCCCGGGTGGCTCAACGAGCCATCGAAATGGCTCGTGAACAGGGTCTGCGCGTCGGCAAGTTGCGCTTGATCACCGCCTGGCCATTCCCCGAAAAAAAGATCCGCGAACTCGCGGCCAACGTGAAAGCTTTCGTCGTCCCCGAACTCAATCTCGGACAGATGGTGCGGGAAGTCGAGCGAGCCGCCGCAGGCCACGCAAAGACATTCGCCGTATCGCACGCTGGCGGCGGAGTGCACAACCCCGAAGACATTCTCAAGGTAATTGTGGAGGCCGGCCGATGCCAGGCAGTTTGATTCCAAGCATTTTGAATAACGATGTCATCAACCCAGTCGAGCCCTTCTTGCGCAGCGATCGCATGCCGCACATCTGGTGCCCGGGATGCGGCATCGGCACCACCGTGAATTCTTTCGCCCGCGCCCTCATCGAATCGAAAATCGATTTGCAATCGCTGGCCCTGGTCTCGGGCATCGGTTGTACTGGGCGCGTAGCTGGCTATGTCAAACTGGATTCTTTCCATACCACGCACGGCCGCGCCATTCCGTTCGCCACCGGCTTGAAACTGGCAAATCCAAAGCTGAATGTCGTCGTCTATTCCGGCGACGGCGATCTTTCGGCCATCGGAGGCAATCATCTGATTCACGCCGCGCGCCGCAACATTGATCTGAAAGTCATCTGCGTAAACAATCTGATCTACGCCATGACCGGCGGCCAGACCGCGCCCACCACTCCGGACCACTCGATTACTTCCACGAATCCCTACGGTGTGTTCGAGCCGTCGTTCAATTTGCCACACCTGGTCGAGGCCGCAGGCGCGGTCTATGTCGCGCGCTGGACCACGTTTCACGTACGGCAACTGTCGCGCGCCATCAGCGAGGCGTTTCAGAAGAAGGGATTCTCCTTTATTGAAGTGATCTCGCCCTGTCCCACGCTGTATCAGCGCCGCAACAAGCTGGGCGACGGTCTCGATACCATGAAGTACTACAAAGAGAAAAGCAAAGTCCGGCATGGAGCGCCTACCAATGAAGTCGGCCTGACCATGACCGGCGAGATCATCGTTGGCAAATTCGTAGATCGCGACCGCCCCGATTACCAGACCATGATGCGCGCGCAATTCTCCGAATCGCTGGGCGAGAAATTCGTCGACCAAGGGGAGCTGGTATGCAGCTAACGGAAATTCGTGTCGCGGGCTTTGGCGGCCAGGGAGTGATCCTCTCGGCCATAGTGCTGGGCAAGGCTGCTTCGATTTATCAGGGTGCTTTCGCCACCATGACCCAGAACTTCGGTCCGGAAGCCCGGGGCGGCGCCTGCAGCGCACAGCTCGTCCTCTCCGATTCGCCAGTCTTGTACCCGTACGTCACGCGCCCGGACATCCTGGTCGTCATGTCGCAGGAGGCTTATACCCGTTTCGTCCCCGAGTTGAAAGACGGCGGCATCCTGATCGTCGAACAGGATCTGGTGCGAGTTTCAGATCTCAACTCAGATCTCAACAAGGAAATCCAGGTGTACAGCGTCCCAGCCACCCGCATCGCCGAAGAACTCGGCAAGCGCATGGTGCTGAATTCGGTGATGGTGGGATTCTTCACCGCCGTTACACACCTGCTGGACGCCGATGCCGTGCGTAAATCGGTCGCCGATTCGGTTCCGCCAAGCTTTCAAGATCTGAACTTGCAGGCCTTCGAAAAAGGGTTGGAGTATGGGGTCACGTCCTTAACCGCCAGCGCGAACCCTGCCGACGCCGACCTGCAAATGCAGTACTCGCGGGAGTAAGCGTCCTCACTGTTGCGTTCTGCATCTTTTCAGTGTTGTAAGGTTCATCACCCACTTCTGATTCGCAAGCTACTGATTGCAAGCCATTATTCTCACCGCCCTCCACAATCGCTGCAAACACGAGCTTTGTCGTGTTGCGATTTTCAGCAACGCCTTGTTGACAATCTCATCGCAATAGCCGACGCCACGAAGTCGCCTCTCGTCTACCCGCCTCATTTCACAGGAAATCGCCGAACTCGGCGTGCTTGCCGGTGATTCGCGTCGACGTGGCATGGCGATTGCCTTTAGAGAAGCGTTGAGCGGCTTGCAAGACCGGCCTCCCAACAAGGTAAGTGACGAGGTGATTTATGACAGTCCTACTGGTTCTCTTCACATTCGCAGCCTTCCTGCTGATTGACCATTTCCGCAGCCGCCACGCCGTTGTGCAACCGGCGTTGCAGGTCGCAGCAGCCAAGCAGAACACAGTGGCTCGTTTAACGCCCGCCTTAGTCGGTGGCTTCGAGGTCCCGGAGCACCTGCGCTACCACCCCGGTCACACCTGGGCATTGAGCGAGAGCCCCAGCCTGGTAAGGGTCGGCATGGATGACTTTGCCTCCAAGCTGACAGGCAAAGTGGAGAGCATCACGCTGCCACAGCGTGGCCAGTGGATTCGCCAAGGTCAGAAGATGTGCACCATTCATCGTGACGGCTGCGCGGTGGACATGGTTTCGCCCATCGAGGGCACGGTTTCAGATATCAACCCG
>Ga0209517_10006375_pt1 | contig 14621 bp, 13 predicted proteins | sample PeaSoiMetSII2010_FD_187695 | JGI IMG/M metagenome (GOLD analysis project Ga0209517, IMG submission 187695) | Peat soil microbial communities from Weissenstadt, Germany - SII-2010 (SPAdes) (version 2) | ecosystem: Environmental > Terrestrial > Soil > Wetlands > Peat | place: Germany... | reverse complement strand
TTAGATTCGACGCGCATTCAGGGGCTCTCAGTGATGGTGAAGGCGCCCCGAAGGTCGCCGACTTTGAAGCCCGTCGCGGCATCCTGTGGATAGAGTTGCTTCAACTTTGCCGCCACTTCTGGCGCGAGCGCGCTTCCGTGACAATTCAGACAGAGCTCGCCGGTCGGGATGGCTTTCATATACCGGAACACCGTCTTGGCGCCTGTGTTGACGTATTCCCCGACTTCAATATTCGCAGGGTTCTCGCCCGCTGCCTTGCGCCGCTCGAAGCTCTGCAGCTGCCGCAACTCCCACTCGTCTGGCTTGTTGTTGGGCTGCCGAAGCTTGAGACTGGTACGACCGATCTTCATCTTTTTTTCGGCGGACATGTCCGCAGCAATCTTGGGCGCGATGATGTTGCAAACGCCGATGGCATTTACCGGCCCCCCGGCGGCGATGGCTTTCTGGAGCTCGCCGATGAGCGTCATACCGAATTCAGTCGCCACGGCGCGCGCAGCCTCCGTCCGTTCCTTAACATCGTTCTGTGCGGCAACTGTGCCTGTCCATGCCATCACGACGATGATCAGTCCGGTGACCTTGCGCATGATCTTTGCTCCGAAGCTTCTCTGAGCCGGGATTTCGCCTTTGCAGCAGCCGTGCGAGATCCCGTGCTCTCGGCATCATAAAATTCAGCAACGGTAGATGCACTAGGGCTTTGATCCAAATCAAAACCGGGCGTGAACAGAATCTGCAAAACGAAAAAAGAAATTGGCTAGGGTCCGAGCCTCGCCATCGTCCCAGATAAGCTGCTGACCGCGATACCTGAATCGCAGCGCTCGTTGCGAAAATCAGCGTGTTATCCGGCGAATGCGGGCTTAGTCGACATACTATTCGATCAGACCGTCTGCCGCCTTCCGCGTGGTCACCACGCCATACGCTGCGGGCGGCTAGGGACTTGGTAGGAAAAAATAGAAGTGCGTCGAACGACATCTTTGCAGACCGGAATTTGCAGTATACGCGGCCAATAAGCTACCGTGATGCCGCGTCGGTGACGCCGGTCAAGTGCGCGACCAGAGCCTGCTGCGCCAGCGTCGCATGACGGTCGCGGTGAAGGACCAGCGCGTATTCGCGTTGCGGCAATTCGATCGGGATTTCAGTCAGCTTAGCGGCGGCTATGGCGGAGGCAACGACGTGGCGCGAGATAATCGTGGCGCCGGCTCCCGCCTCGATCGCTTCGCGCACGGCCTCGTTGCTGGGTAAGACTAGGAAGATGTTAAGGTCGTCGAGCGATAGCCCCTCGCGGGCGGCCAGGTCCTCGAGCCCGCGGCGGGTGCCGGAGCCAGCCTCGCGGATCACCCAGGTTATGGCGCGAAGGTCGAGCCGGCCCGAGGCATCGACCGGCAGGGGTGGCCGGTCCGCAGCGACCACGAGCACAATGTGGTCCTGATCGATTTGCTGCCGGATCAACGCTGGATGCTGGGTCGGCCCTTCGACCAGACCGACATTCACCTCGCCTTCGACGACGGCGCTCTCGACCTCATGGGTATTGCGGATCATGACATTGAGCCGCACTTGCGGATTGGCGGCATGGAAGGCCGCGAGCCGACGGGGCAGCCAGTAGGTCGCAATCGTCTGGCTGGCTGCGATGGCGACCGGGCCGGCGGGGCCGCCAGCGAGATCCTGCAGCACTAAACGCGCCATCGAAGCGCGGTCGAGCACGGCGCGTGCCTCGCGCAAGAATATTCGGCCGGTCTCAGTTAGCTGGATTCCGCGACCAACGCGGTCGAACAGCTTGATCTGATAGCAGGATTCCAAAGTGCTAATGGCAGCCGATGCCGCCGATTGACTCAGGCCGAGAGCCTCGGCGGCACGCGTCATATGCCCGCGTTCGGCGACCTCAATGAAGATGCGCAACTGATCGAGTGTCATGGTTGAATTGATAAATTAAATCTATTAAAACGACGCGTACAATAGATAAATGAAAACATTTATTGCGGGCGGCAGCCCTGTCGGCTAATGTCACACTCAAAATTAGAACTGATCGGGGGAAATGACGGCCAATGTTCACCACCAATCCGTTTGCCGAACTTTCCGCGTCCGTACCACCCGCCGTCATGCAGACGTATGTGGTCGTGATGGCGCTCTTGGTCGTGGCCGGCACGCTGATCGAAGTCGTGCATAAGAAAAGCGCCAGGTACTTCTTCGAAAACTGGCGGGCATCCCAGAATAAAGCAAAACAACCGGTCGGCGCTGGACAGATGGTGTCGATCGCCGTGCAGACAGCCGTGGTTGACGTCCTGGCGTCGGGCGAGTTCTGCAACGCGCGGCGCAGACTCGCCCATCTCCTGGGTATGTACGGCTTTGTGATCTACGTCATCACTACGGCAATGATGGTCTTTGCTTATCCGACGCCGGCGACGCCGACGCCCAATGCTGTCGCGACGCTGTGGTACATCGGGGCGCTGATGGTTTGCCTCGGCGGCTACTGGTTCTGGTTTTTCATTCGCGTCGACGTCGCCGCGGAGGGCAATTCACCGTTCCGTTTTGTGCGCGCCGATCTATTCGTCGTTACGCTCGTGCTGGGCACGACTTTTGGGCTGATCTGGGCTTGGCTGCAGACGGCGGGCAACACAATGTGGGCCACGATTTTCCTGGCCCTTTATCTCATCGACACCACGGTGCTGTTCGCATCGATACCGTGGTCCAAGTTCGCACACATGTTCTTTAAGCCGGCCGCAGCGCTGCAGAAGAGAGTCGAGGAAACCAACGGCACACGCCGTAACCTGCCTGCGCCAGCCGACGCGGCGGCAAAGTTCGGCAGCGTCGCCAAGCACTCGAACCATTATTGATCGGTCGCACGTCGATCCAGGAGCTAAGGACATCATGCCAACCTTCGTTTACATGACGCGTTGCGACGGCTGCGGACAATGCGTGGATATCTGCCCGTCCGACATCATGCACATCGACAAGACTTACCGCCGCGCCCTCAACATCGAGCCCAATTTCTGTTGGGAATGCTACTCGTGCGTGAAGGCATGTCCGCAGCATGCGATCGACGTCCGGGGCTATGCGGACTTCGCGCCGCTTGGCCATAGCGTCAGGGTTCTGCGGGAAGAAGAGAAGGCAACCATTTCGTGGAAGATCAAGTTCCGGGACGGCCGTGAAAAGAACTTCGTTTCCCCGATCAGGACCACGCCATGGGGGTCGATCAAGTCACCGTCCGATTATGCGGCGCCCACTGCGGATGCGATGAAATCCCAGGAACTCGCGCACGAACCTGAGTCACTCAACATCGCTGCACTGCCGGCGCTCAAGCCGGGTCAACTCAAGCAGGGAGTGGTGTGATGCGCCGCCGAAAAACCGTGTTCGTGGATTCGGATATCCTTGTCATCGGTGGCGGCATGGGCGGGTGTGGGGCGACCTACGAATCCAGGTACTGGGGTCGCGACCTGAAGATTGTCTGCGTCGAGAAAGCGAACATCGAGCGCAGCGGCGCGGTCGCGCAAGGCCTGTATGCCATCAACTGCTACATGGGCATGCAGTGGAACGAGAACCAGCCCGAAGACCACGTCCGCTACGCTCGCAACGACCTCATGGGTCTGGTGCGCGAGGATCTGGGCTACGATATCGCCCGGCATGTCGACGCCACGGTACACAAGTTCGAGGAGTGGGGCCTCCCCATGATGAGGGACCCGAAAACCGGGCGGTACCAGCGCGAAGGCAAGTGGCAGATCATGATCCACGGCGAGAGCTACAAGCCGATCGTCGCCGAGGCCGCGCGTAAGGCCGCCACCGAAGTCTACAACCGGATCATGGTGACCCACCTGCTGATGGACAAGGCGCGGCCGAACAGGGTCGCCGGGGCTGTCGGTTTTAACGTCCGTACTGGGGATTTCTACGTCTTCCGCGCCAAGGCAGTCATCGTTGCCGCCGGCGGCGCGTCGCACATCTACAAGCCCCGCGCGGTCGGCGAAGGCATGGGACGTACCTGGTACGCGCCGTGGAGCAGCGCCTCTGCTTACGCGCTGCCGATCCTGGTCGGCGCCAAGATGACGCAGATGGAGAACCGGATCGTCCTCACTCGATTCAAGGACGGCTATGGGCCGGTCGGTGCGTACTTCCTGCATCTCAAGACCTACACCGAAAACGCCTATGGAGAAGAATACGAGTCCAAATGGCAAGATCACACGAGGCAATTGGTCGGGGATTACGTTGATCACCATCCGGTGCCGACCTGCCTGCGTAACCACGCCTTCCTCGAGGAGGTCAAGGCCGGCAGGGGGCCCATCCGCATGGTGACGAAGGAGGCCTTCCAGGATCCGCACAAGGAGACCGTCGGTTGGGAGAACTTCCTCGGCATGACGATCGGGCAGGCGGTGGTCTGGGCGTCGCAGAACATCGATCCCAAGCACATAAACCCTGAGCTGACCACGTCCGAGCCTTACGTCATGGGCTCCCACGCGACCTGTTCGGGCGCCTGGGCGAGCGGTCCGGAGGACTGTGCACCATCGGAATACCAGTGGGGCTACAACCGGATGATGACCGTCGAGGGTCTGTTCGGCGCGGGCGACACCATCGGCGGCAGCGCCCACAAGTTCTCGTCGGGGTCCTTCACCGAAGGCCGCATCGCCGGTAAGGCAGCGGTCAAGTACGTGAATGACCTGAAGGGCCAACAGCCGCAGGCGAGCGAAGCAGAAATCGCCGACCTCAAGAAGACCGTCTACCGGCCGATGGAGCATTACGAGGTCTATCGCAACGAAATCGTCGCCGGAACCGTTTCGCCGAGCTATCTCTTGCCGATTCATGGACTTCAGCGTCTCGAGAAGCTCATGGACGAATATGTCGGCGGCATCAGCGCCCACTATATGACCAACGAGCCGCTACTCACTCGTGCGCTCGAGCTGCTAGGAATGCTGAAGGAAGATCTCGCCCATCTCGGCGCCGAAGACCTGCACCAACTTCAGCGCGCATGGGAGCTACAGCACCGGGTCCTGGCCTCGGAATGTGTCACCCAGCACACCTTGTTCCGGAAGGAAACGCGGTGGCCGGGGTATTACTACCGCGGCGATCATCCGAAGCTGGACGACAAGGATTGGCATTGCTTCACCCTGTCCCGCTATGACCGGGAGTCCGGGAAGTGGGGGATGGAGAAGGCTCCGGTGCATCACATCGTCGACTGAGCGGGGTGATCCAAGGACAACCGAACTCTCCTCAACGTGCCGGCGCAGTGACGCGTCGGGGAATGCTGTTCCGCCCCTTTGCCCCGGACATCGGATTGCCCGGTTGTTTCCCGTGGTCACGGTCTTATCGGCGCGGCATTCGCAAAGCGATCCGCCGCAGCTGCACATTTGGCACGGAATGCGCGCGGGGCCTCTTCTTCGCACCCGTGAAGACGAGAGCGGAACGAACAGGCCAGGTTCATGTCAAAGTTAGTACCGCCGCACGGCAGCGATGAATTGATGCCGCTCCTGTTGCCAGAAACCGAGCGCGCCGAAACGCTGCGCCGGGCCAAGGGCCTCAAACAGGTGCCGATGACCAGCCGCGAGACCTCGGACTTCCTCATGCTGGCAATGGGCGCCTACACGCCGCTCACCGGCTTCATGGGGCACGCCGACTGGCGCGGCTGTTGCGCCGACATGCAGCTGATCAACGGTTTGTTCTGGCCGATTCCGATCACGCTGTCCTGCACGCAGGAGCTCGCCGACAGCATCGCCATCGAGGAAAAAGTGGCGCTGGTCGACGCGGAATCAGGCGAGGTGATGGGCACGCTGCAGGTCGCGGAAAAATACAAGATCGACAAGACTTTCGAGTGCGAACACGTGTTCCGCACGACCGATCCCAAACATCCGGGCGTGGCCAAGGTGATGGGGCAGGGCGAGGTCAATCTCGCCGGCCGGGTCACGGCGCTGAGCGAAGGCATCTATCCGCAGCAATATAAGGGCCTTTATTACCGCCCGGCCGAGACGCGCGCGCTGTTCACCGACAAGGGCTGGAGCCGGGTGGCGGCGTTCCAGACGCGCAACCCGATGCACCGCAGCCATGAGTATCTCGCCAAGATCGCCATCGAAATTTGCGACGGCGTGCTCATCCACCAGGTGCTGGGCGCGCTCAAGGCTGGCGATATCCCGGCCGAGGTGCGAGTCAAGGCGATCGACACGCTCACCGAGCATTATTTCGTGCCGGGCACCTATATCCGGGCCGGATATCCGATTGAAATGCGCTATGCCGGTCCGCGCGAGGCACTGCTGCACGCGGTGTTCCGGCAGAATTTCGGCTGTTCCCATCTGGTCATCGGGCGCGACCATGCCGGTGTCGGCAGCTATTACGGCCCGTTCGACGCCCAGCATGTTTTCGACACGCTGCCGCTCGGCAGCCTTGAAATCCAGCCGCTCAAGATCGATGTCACCTTCTACTGCTACAAGTGCAGCGGCATGGCGACGGCGCGCACCTGCCCGCACGGCGACAAGCACCGGCTGCAAATCTCCGGCACTCGCCTGCGCGAAATGTTCTCGAAGCGCGAGAAGATCCCGGAGGAATTCAGCCGGCCAGAGGTGGTGGCGATCCTCTCGGAGTATTACGCAGGCCTGCAATCGGCGGGCTAGATCGGACTTCGATCGCGAAGTTTATGTGCTCGTCCCCGCGAAAGCGGGGACCCAGAAGCGAAAGCTGCAGGTGTTACGAATTTGGTCCTGGAGTCCCCGCTGGCGCGGGAATGAGCGGAGTTTGAGTCGAGCCAATCGGAATACATAATGATCATCGCGCAACTCTCAGATACGCATTTAGCCGTCGATAGCCCCGATGCCGAGCAGAGAATACGGGATTTCGAACTCACGATCGCCGACATAAACGCACTCGATCCGGTCCCCGATGTGATCGTTCACACCGGGGATATCGTTCATAACGGACGGCGAGACGAATACGCTCAGGCCGTGGCCATACTCGCGAAGGCGCGTGCTCCGGTCTATGTCTTGGCCGGTAATCGCGACAACAGGGCGAAATTGCGCGAGGCGTTTTTGGCATGCGGATATCTTGCGCCCGATTCCGACTTTGTTGATTATGCGATTGACGACTTTCCGGTAAGACTGATCGCGCTGGATACCCTGAGCTCGGGCAGCAACAAGGGTAGCTTTTGCCGCGAGCGGGTCAGGCATTTGATTGACATGATCGATGCCGAGACCAGCAAACCTATTGCTGTTTTCACGCACCATCCGCCATTTGAGGTTACGGTAGGCCCGGACCCGCTCCACTTCGAAATGCCGGCTGTGATGTCGGGACTCCGCCGGGCTTTGCAACACTCCGGGCGGGTCGTCGCCATTTTCAGCGGCCATGTTCATCGTGCTGCTGAGGGTCATGTCGGAAACATCCCGGCGATAGTGATGCCGTGCATCGCAACGACGCTGCGCAAAGGTCAGTATCCGGTTCAAATGAAGACTCGTCCCGTCTATCAGGTCCACCGGTTTGATCCGGTTTGGGGTTTTGCTACCGAAACACGGATTGTCGGACCAGGGCCATCGGCGGCATCATCAGGCGATTACAATCGTCTCGGCGAGAAGCCCCAAGTGTTTCTTGCCGCTGATGCCGGAGAATGACAGCCGACAAATAATCAATAGCCCCAAATTACCAGCCCGGCTTCCACGGCTCGATAGAGCGACGAAATCCTCGCCAAGCTCTGATATCCACGCCACGTTATTTGCGTAAATTACACGATGCGTGGGCGTTACGCTCACGGCACTGCGCGTCGATCACAAAGCTCTCTGAACGATTGGCGCCGAAGAAAAATGGGAGAGTGCCGGGGCGGCGAACGAGATAAGCCGTAGCGTTGTGCCGAGAAACCCGATGAGCACGGCAAGGATAATGAACTACAAGCTCTCGCTTGCACGGCAGGGGCGTGGTGAACTGGCGTCGCTCTTGCCCAATGCGGAGGCAAATTCCGCCTCAGCCGACATACCTTTTTTGCGACCAATTTTGTTTAAAAAAGTGCCTCCAGGCCTATAAACTGGATTTGGATTTGAAGCGTGATTGGCTCCGATTGGTTACGGCGGTGCAATCACCAACCCAGCGTCACACTCACCTGAGCAACCCTGCAGCGACGCGCAAGCAGAAGCTGCCGGTCGCAAATGTTCGAGGATGCCACTGCCGTAAGGACGAACGCAGCCGCACCCGCGACCTGCGGGGAAACGTGTAAGGCGCGGTGACTATGGTCACTCCCCGACGTGCGCAGCGACGGTCCGATGGATGCCGGTCCTCTTCCACCCACGCGGCTTCATCGCCACAGCGCGAGCAAACTTGGGCGATAATCCCGTGGGGAAGCCAATAACTGCGGAGTGAGGTAACCTTGATTAGTTCCAATTTTGCGTCGCCACGATGCCCCTATCCGCCAACGCGCGCAACACACGCGTGGCCAGCTGTCCCGGCAAACTGTCTATTGTGTGCAGATGCAATTCGGGGTTTTCCGGCGCCTCATAGGGCGCATCAATGCCGGTGAAGTTCTTCAGTTGGCCGGTCTGCGCCTTTGCGTAAAGGCCCTTTGGATCGCGCCGGACGCAGTCTTCGATCGGCGTATCGATGAACACCTCGATGAATTCGTCGGGCTCGACGAGGTTTCGCACCATGTCGCGCTCAGCCCGATAGGGTGAGATGAACGAGCACAGCACGATAAGGCCGCTCTCGACCATGAGCTTGGCGACTTCACCGACGCGACGGATGTTTTCGACGCGATCTACTTCGGTAAAACCAAGATCGCGACTGAGACCGTGCCGGACGTTGTCACCGTCGAGCAGCATCGTATGGTGGCCAGCAGCATTAAGCTGCTGCTCAACCATATTAGCGATCGTCGACTTGCCGGCGGCCGGGAGGCCGGTGAACCAGATGATTGCGGGTTTCTGATTATTCAGCGCTGCGCGCTTCGCTTTGTCGACGAGCATCGGCTGCCAATGGACGTTGGTGCCGCGGCGCAGGCCAAAGGCGATCATGCCTGCACCAACTGTTTGATTCGTGAACCGGTCGATGATGACAAACGACCCGGTCTTCCTGTTCTGCTGGTAAGAATCGAACGCAACAGGGGTTGCGGTCGACAGGTTGCAAAAAGCAATGTCATTTAATCCCAAGGTATTGGCGGCAACATGCTCGCGCGTGTTGATGTCGAGCTTGTATTTGATTGTCGTTACCGTAATCGGCGTTGTCTTCGTTCCGATACGAGCCAGGTACGAACGACCGGGCATGAGTGCTTGGTCACTCATCCAAATCAGGTGGGCGGCGAATTGATCACAGACTTCCGGACGTAACGTCGGTGACGCCAACACGTCGCCGCGCGCAATATCGATATCGTCGGTGAGCGTCAGGGTAACGGCGTCACCGGCCTCGGCTGCGGCGAGGTAGCCATCATACGTCACGATCTGCTCGACCCGGGACATCCGGCCGGAGCCGGCTACCATAATCGGGTCGCCAACGCTGATTTTGCCAGACGCCACCGTCCCCGCATAGCCGCGGAAATCCAGGTTCGGACGATTGACCCACTGAACCGGGAACCGGAATGGCTTTGTGACGGTTTCGCCCTCGACGTCGACCGACTCCAAATACTGCAGAAATGAGGGACCACGGAACCATGGCGTATTGCCAGACGGATCGGTGACGTTGTCACCAAAGCGAGCCGAGATCGGAATAGCTACGATCGACGTGAACTCGAGCTGCGCCGCGAACGCCAGGTAATCACTGACGATGCGGTCAAATATGTCCTTTTGATATCCAACCAAGTCGATCTTGTTGACTGCAATTACCGCATGGCGAATTCCAAGCAGCGAGCAAATCAAAGAGTGCCGGCGGGTCTGAACAAGAACGCCCTTTCGGGCATCAATGAGAATAACAGCGAGCTCGGCGCCTGACGCTCCCGTTGCCATATTGCGGGTAAATTGCTCGTGTCCAGGGGTATCTGCAACGATGAAGGAACGCCTTGCCGTTGCAAAGTATCGATGCGCGACGTCGATCGTAAAGCCCTGCTCGCGCTCCGCCTCGAGGCCGTCCATAAGAAGCGCGAAATCGACATCTTCGCCCGTAGTCCCGTGCTGCGCAGACTCTTTGGCGAGCGCCGATAGCTCATCCTCGAAAATATGCTTTAGGTCGTGAAGTAGCCGTCCGATCAGTGTCGACTTGCCATCGTCGACCGAGCCGCAAGTGATAAAGCGGAGCAGGTCCTTGGGGGTTACGCCGTCGCGGACACGATCGGCGATCGTCATGTTCATTCAGAAATATCCTTCGCGCTTTTTCTTTTCCATCGATGCCGCCTCGTCGGTATCGATGAGGCGCCCTTCCCGTTCGGACATGCGGGCGCCGGCCATCTCGTGAACAATATCCGATACCGTAATGACGGTAGACTCGATCGCACCCGTTAGCGGATAGCACCCGAGCGTGCGAAAGCGGACTTGCCGCATCTGCGGCCTTTCACCGGGTTCAAGCGGCATGCGCTCGTCATCTACCATGATCCATGTATCGCTCCGTCGCACAACAGGTCGCTGCTTTGCGAAATACAGGGGTACGACGGGAATATTCTGCAACAGGATGTAGGTCCAGACATCCAGTTCGGTCCAGTTCGATAACGGAAAAACGCGGATCGATTCTCCCGGTCGTACGCGCGCGTTGAACAGATTCCAAAGTTCCGGACGCTGATTTCGCGGATCCCAGGCATGGCCTTTCGAGCGAAAAGAAAAAATTCGCTCCTTCGCGCCGCTTTTTTCTTCGTCGCGCCGCGCCCCGCCAAAGGCGGCATCGAACCCGTATTTATCCAGGGCCTGCTTGAGGGCTTCGGTTTTCATGACATGGGTATACAGCACCGAACCCGAGCTAAACGGGTCGATTTTGCGATCGAGCCCCTCCTGATTTATGTAAACGACAAGATTGAGATTCAGGCGTCGGGCAGTCTCGTCACGAAATGCAATCATTTCCCGGAATTTCCAAGTCGTATCGACGTGCAGCAGTGGAAACGGTAGCGGGGCCGGATAAAATGCTTTGATCGCCAGATGCAGCATGACGCTCGAGTTCTTGCCCACTGAATAGAGCATCACCGGCCGTTTGCACTCGGCCACGACCTCGCGCATGATCTCGATTGACTCTGCCTCGAGTCGCTTGAGGTGCTTGGGGACGGTATCAGGCACTGAGGGTACGGCTCTTGGTTGTTCGATCATGAGTAGCAATATTAGCGCGAGTTGCGCAATGATTCCGCGCCGGACGCACGAGCGCCTGGTTAAATGCCGATGCTAGCTCAAGGGATGGCGTCGACAAGACGTTTGGGAAAAGTCTCTTGACGTCGTACCGCTTTCGCCATACGCGCAAGATCGCGACTTATATAAGCTCCCGCAATCCAAACATTTTTACCATAGCTCCGTTTTTCACTATGATCCAAAGAAACCCCGGTCACAGAGGATACAAAATGAAATTGGTCATAACATACCGCCGTAAGACCATAACTCTCGGGGCAGCGCTTCTTTTAAGCTCAGGTCTTTGCGCGTTGGGCATTCCGCAAGCTGCCGCCACTGAGCCACACCTGGAAAAAGCCATCCAAGGCGGGCAAGCGCTCTTTGCTCATGAAACTTTCGGCGGCAACGGCATGACCTGTCAATCTTGCCATGTTGATGGTGGGGTAGCGCCGGGCAAATTGCCCAATGGCACTGCAATCCCGAGCCTTGCCAACGCCGCGGCGATCTTTCCGCGTTTCAATCCGAGGGCGAACAAGGTGGTCACACTGGACGATCAGGTCAGGAACTGTATCGCACGCGCCCTTCAAGGGCAGCCGCCCGCTTACGGCAGCGAGCAATTGACGCAGCTTGTCAGTTATCTTGCGTCGCTTGCGCAAGGCAAGCCGCTGGATATGAATGGCAAGCCGCAGTGACGGATCCAAATCGGTCAGGATTTGTTGCCGGCGGCATATGCGGATAGGGTCGTGCCGGGGATCGGGAGAACCCGCCAGGGCGCCGCCGCTTGCCCGCGAGACTGCGCTCCTAGTCTCGCGCCTCTGCACGCGATTGCAGCTTAACGGCCAGGACCGGCCACCGGGTGGCGCCGATGACGCGTTCTGTGACGCTGCCGAGCAGCGCCCTCTGGAAGCCGGTCCGCCCGTGCGTCCCCATGATGATGAGGTCAACATCCCGCGCCGCAGCGATCTCGACGATTCGCTCTTCGGGATCTCCCTGCAGCACCGTGGTTTCGGTCTCGATGCCGGCCTGCCGAAAAGTCGCGGTCGTGCGTTCGGCAGCCTCGACCGCCTCGCGCCCGCGCTCCGGGCTGAAGACCTCGCGAATTGTTGAGATCACTGTCACCGGCAGGTTGCACTCGCGCGCCATCATCTGGGCAATTTCCGCAGCGGCGTCGGAGAAACGCGAGCCATCCGTGGCCAGCAGGATGCGCCTCTGCCACATCTGTCCCGCGCGCGGGACGACCAGTACGCTGCAATGGGCGTATCCGACCACCCTCGCAGTAGCGTGGCCGACCATGAGGCGCGCGAGCCCTCTCTGGCCGCGCCGGCCCATGACTATAATGTCGGCGTCGACCTCATCGGCCGCAGCAACGATCTCATCAGCGGGTTCGCTGCCATGACGGACCAGCGGTTCGAAGGCGACGTTGCGCTGTGCACAATCTGCCGCGAGTCGGTCGAGATAGTTGCATGCGTCCTCGTCGGCTACTTCGGCGCGTTCGGGCGCAATGGCATCCAGTTCCGGGTTCGAGAACACCATTGTCATGCCAATCAAGGTGGCGCCGCACTTCTCCGCCATGGCAATCGATACGCGCTCAGCGCCGGAGCTGAAGTCGGAGCGACCAGTCGCAAGCAGGAATCGGCGGAAATACTCGGAATGCGCCAGTGTGTCCATGCGCTTGAGACCAATAACTCTAGCTATGACCGAACACCGCCACGCCGGAAGCGGCAAACAGCAGCACCGCCACCTGGAGCAGGATGATGGCGGCAGAGATCATGTCGCCTTTCCTCCACGTTTCCGGTAAGACGCGGAGATAACAAACCATTGTCAACGAGATGAGGAAGGAGATGCCCACCAAGTTCAGATAATCCCCGTTACCGACGAGTTGCAGCCAGCCCCAGCCGGGTTGCACACCGACTGCGGCGAGATACCGGGCGGCCGACAGCCCCCAGTACCGCGGCAGCGCATCGGGAGGAACATGCGCGGCAGGATAGCCGATGAGATAGAGTACGAAAACAATGAGCAGGCCGGCCATGCCGATGCGTACACCGAGTTCGAGCCAACGCGCGTAGGCCGACTGTTCCGGGGAGACGAAGCGTCTAACCTTGGCCATGATAAATCTCCGCTCCTGAGCGCTAAATACCGAGGCCGGTGAGGAGCGCTCGGAATCCCGCCGCGGTCAATGTCAAGATTATCACTTTGCGGACGACGTTGGCGGAAACGACGTGCAGCAGCCGGACGCCGACAAAGGCGCCGAGCATCGCACCGACAATCGAAGGCACCGTCACCATGGCAAGAACGGCGCCCTGGTTGAGATAGACCCATGCGGCCGACGTGCCGACGACGGTCGAAAGCAACATGCTCGTCGCCACCGCTACCTTGAGCGGAGCGCCCATCAACAGGTTGAGCGCCGGCACGTTCGCCCACCCGGCGCCCAAGCCGAACATGCCAGCCACGACACCGATACCGGCGAACACCAGCAGCGCTTCAGGCGTTCGATGCACCTTCCATTCGATCTTCTTGCGCGCAGCGACATCGATATAGATCCCACTAATTTGCAAGGCTGCCGACAGCGCATCCGCCTTCGGCACATCGGGATGCTCGGACTTCTTCGCTCGCCACTGAAGGAAGACGATGCCGAAGATGGCAAGGCCGAGCGCGATCTGCACCAGATTCGTCGGCAACGAGACCCCGAGCGCGGCCCCGAAAATCGCGGATGTCGAGGCGACGAGACCGAGCGGCAGAGCCAGTCGGAAACTCGCCAGCCCGGTTCTAAGCAACCCTGGACTGGATGCGAGACCGGTCGCGAGCGCTACCAGCAGGCCCGCACCACGAACAAAATCGAGATGAAACGGAAAAAAGCTGGCTACGATCGGCACGAAGAGCACGCCGCCGCCTACCCCCGCGAGCACGGACACGATTCCGATGCAGAAGCAGAAGACGAACAAAAGCGCAATCCAGGCCCACCACGGCAGGTTAGCCTGAGCAGCAATCGCCGGTCCGCCCCAGACGCAGGCGGCTACGAACGCCAACAGGCCGAGGCCGCCCAGCAACCGGATGAGGATTGTTCTCGATTCGGGCCAGCGCTGCTCGGGATCGTCCATGCCGTTGGAGCGACCGCGGGCCGCCGCGTTGCTCGCGGCTTCCCGCTCGGACGGCATCCCGCCTGCCCCCGGTTGCGCCGGAGTGCATGCTGCGGTGATCGCGTTCTGTGGCACCTCGGGCCGTAGCGCGATGGCCGGATGTTTGAACAGCACGCTATTGAGCCAGTTGAAGCCGAGTTGCATTAGCGCCTCATCGTCGGTCTACCCGCGTGAGCCGTCGAGCGCGCTCCAGGTACCCGGCACGCTCGGCACGGGCGCCAGCAATGGCATGAGCGCGTCGCTGCCGTGCGGTGGTGTTAACTTCATACTCCCTGCTCGTTCCCCGCGAAGCGTTACAATTTTTTGCAACCTCGGC
>Ga0209517_10006373_pt1 | contig 14622 bp, 14 predicted proteins | sample PeaSoiMetSII2010_FD_187695 | JGI IMG/M metagenome (GOLD analysis project Ga0209517, IMG submission 187695) | Peat soil microbial communities from Weissenstadt, Germany - SII-2010 (SPAdes) (version 2) | ecosystem: Environmental > Terrestrial > Soil > Wetlands > Peat | place: Germany... | reverse complement strand
GGCTCACCGACGATTTCTGCGGCGAATGCACCACCTGCCGACGTATTTCGCTGCTTGCCGAGCCCCGGAAACTCATCGAGCAGGGCCTGGCAGAGCGTGGCGAAAGTGCGGACGCGGCCGCCGTCGAGCGCATCCCCTTGATCCTGCAGACGCATCCGGACGTTTGGGCGCTGGTGCCGGACCCGGTTCGCCTGAAAAGTCCCGTGGCCCGGCCGGTTCTGCGCATCGGGCAACTCCGCGCAGTGCAGCGGGCTGCGTATTTTCAGCCGATGGGCCGCCGCCGCGTGTTCATCCTGGACGCCGCGGAAACCATGCGCTGGGATGTGGCCAGCGTTTTCCTGAAGATTCTCGAGGAACCCCCCGGCACGGCGACACTGATCTTGACGGCGCCTTCGCCGTTCAACCTGCTGCCAACCATCGTTTCGCGCTGCATGCAATTTCATTTTGCGCCGCTGCCGCAGATGGAAGTGGAAAGCATCCTGAAAGCGCACGGTGAACGCAGCCCATCCCAAGTGAAACTCGCGGCGCAACTCGCTGAAGGAAGTCCGGGCCTGGCCCTGGAAATGGATGTGGAGGAGGCTGCGGAGAAGCGCAAAACCGCGCTGCGCATTCTGGAGCGCGCGGCGCGAGGGCAAGGTTACGCACAGCTCTTCGCGGACACCAATGCGCTGGCAAAGGATCGCGAATCTTCGTTCGAGGAACTCGCTGGAGTATTTTATGGCCTTTTGTCCGACCTCGTGGAGCTCACCTCCGGAGTGACTTCTCCTTTGCTGCGGAACCCGCAGCTTGCCAGGGAGTTAGACGCGCTGGCGCGGAATGTTTCTTCTTCCTGGGTCATGCGGGCTATCGCCGGTCTGGACGAACTAGCCGCCGGATCGCGCCGCAATTTGAGTCGCCAGCTTGGTTTGGACGCCTTAGCCGCCTCCCTCGCGCCGCCCGCCGCAAGCGACTCCCCGGCCCGCAGATAGAAAAATAGATGTTCGGGCCCCACCCAAAAAAGGGGATAATGAACGAAACCCAGGTGGCACACGTTGCATCTTATGTACTGACGCACCTCTTTCCTTCCAAGGAGCAGCCATGGTGAATCGCCGCTTGTTTCGTCCCAGCTTCGCGGACGCCAAGGAATCGACCGTCCAACGCCCTCAGCACGGCGGACCTCTGCCCAGCAAGAAACCGGCGCCTCCCGAAATCACGCACGCGGAGAACTTCTACTGGGTCAAGCAAATGCAGAGCCGCACGCCCATGGTCGTGGTTCTCGAATCTGGTGAAGAGCTTCACGGCTTCATCGAGTGGTACGACCGCGACTGCATCAAACTGACCCGCGAGGGCGCGCCGAACCTGATGTTATTCAAGCGCTTCATTAAGTACGTTTATAAGGACGGAGAGGATTCCTCGCAGGGCGGCGAGGAGTAAGCGCTATTTCTTCAGGATGGAGTCCGAGGCGGCTGAAAAGGTGAGCAGCGCCTTTGCCGCCAGCGTCCCCGTTTCATTGAAAATTTCGCATTCCGCAACGATGAAGTTTCTACCCGATCGAAGGACCCGTGCGTCCGCTTTCACTCTGCCGCCAGGCACCGGCTCCAGATAATTGATGTTCAATTCCAGCGTGGCGAGTTCCCTCCCCCGCGGGATCACCGTGTACGCCGCAATCGCCGCGGTGGTATCCGCAAGCGCTGCGAGGATTCCACCGTGGACGACGCCGTGGATCTGCTTGTGCTTGGGCCGCACGTCGAGCCGGAAGATGGCGCGGCCATCGTGGACGCTTTCCACGTCGAATCCGAGGAGTTCCGTGGCCTTGCTCTCGCGCATGCGGCGGCGGACCAATCGGGTCACCCTTTTCTCTTCCCTGCTCAGTTTGCGTGACATTTCCGCCTCTGCCCTTTCAGTGCGCCGAAAGCCGACAATCTAAGAGTAACGCCGATCTGGTCACGCAGGAAGATTCCTCGGACGCGAAAATCGCGCCCAATCCCCATGCCCCATGTGACCAGCGTCACTTTGGCCGTCAAGCGTGTCACGTTCTCTCCCGCTCTTGCGTCTAATCGTTGTACCATTCCGCTGGCAGGGACATCTGCCCGCGATACGCGCGTCTCCAGTATTTGGGCTTGCTACTCCGCAAGCAAGCTGGTGTGTTCCGGCCGGCGCGCGATCTTTCAATTGAGGCCCTCTATGCGTATCGGCATTACCGGGTATCCCACCTATGGCGGTTCGGGCGTGGTTGCCACCGAATTGGGTCAAGAACTGGCGGCCCGTGGACACGACGTCCATTTCATCACATACGCTCCACCCATCCGCATGAATTTGGAAAATCCGCGGATCCATTTCCATGAAGCGGCCGTCGTTTCCTATCCCCTCTTTGACCATTCCCCTTACACTCTTTCCCTCGCCGTAAAGATGCTGGAAGTTTTTGAAGCCGAATCCCTGGACATTCTTCATGTTCATTACGCCATCCCCCACTCGGTCAGCGCCCTCCTGGCCCGCCAAATGGCCGCGCCGCGCCGCCTGCCCTTCATCACCACGCTGCACGGTACGGACATTACCCTGGTGGGGAATAATCCGAATTTTCTGCCGATTACACGCTACTCGATCGAACAAAGTGACGGCGTAACCTCCATTTCGCGCTATCTGCTGGATCGCACGCTCAAGGACTTTGGCATCAAACGGCCTATCGAGGTGATACCCAATTTCGTGAACTGCGATCTCTACCACCGGGCTGATAATCCTGGTATGCGCGCCCTCTGGGCGCCGGACGGCGAGCCCATCCTGATGCACTTATCGAATTTCCGGCCAGTAAAGCGCATCTTGGACGCGGTGGAAATATTCGCGATGGTGCGCGCAAGAATGAAAGCAAAGCTGGTGATGATCGGCGACGGTCCGGACCGTCCGGCGGCAGAAGCGATGGCGCGTACCAGGGGCATCGAGGACGACGTGATCTTCCTGGGAAAGCAGAACGACGTGATCGCAAAGCTCGGGCTGGCGGATTTGTTCCTGCTGCCCTCCAGGCTGGAGTCCTTTGGCCTCGCCGCGTTGGAGGCTATGGCGTGCGAGGTGCCGGTGATTGCCACCAACGTCGGCGGCATCCCGGAGGTGGTTGAGCACGGTGTTGATGGCTATCTGGTCGAACCCGGCGACGTGCAACAAGCGGGGCGCTATGCGATTGAGCTGCTGTCGCGTGCCGACCGCGGCCGCGAAATGGGGGAGCTCGCACGCATTCATGCGCGGAAGAAATACTGCGCCAACGATGTCATTCCGATGTACGAGCGCTACTACGAGCAGGTCCTGGCCGGCGCGCTAGTGGCCCGCGCTTGAACGCGCATCCGCTTCGGACAACTCCTTGACGTGAGCAAAGACACGGTGGTGGATGCTGTGCACGATGGCATCGGTCCATAACCGCCAATACGCACCGGGCCACATTTTGTTCTGATAGGTGGTTGTTCCTTCAAGCCGCGTGCCGCCATCGGGCAACGCAATCAACACAAAATCGGCGCGCTCGGGCTGAAAATCGTGGTCTTCCAGATGCCGCACTTGGATGTTTCCGTAGGGCGAAGTCTCCTTCATCAAGAGTGGCTCATCGGCCACAGCAAAGGCAAAATGTTTTCCGGGCTCCCACGCCAGAATCGGTTCCTTGAAGCTTCCGGTCGAGAAGCGGCATTCGCGATCGGCAGTCAGGCCCTCCCCCTTTAAACGCGCCTCGATGGGATATGAAATCCCTAAGCGAAATGGCCACTCTTTGGCTTGTGCGAGTGGGGGAAACGCAATGATTCGCTTCCAAACGACCTCGGGTGGTGCCGCGATCGCAATGCTGGTACGCACCTGATAGCGCGGCACGGGAGGTGGCGCAAAATGCTCCGCCCCCATCATGGCGGGGAGAGCGAGAATCAGCACGGCGAACGGCGCAGCCGCAGGCCGCTGCACGACTGCAGGATTGTGGATGGTGTAGGCGAGGAAACCTCCGAAGAAGGCGAGCACCCAGGCAATCGGGGCGGCCATGGCCAGGCATATTAGACCTTCAAGGGCAATGGCGGTGATCCCGGCGCCTGCGAGCAAAACGGAAAAAGAGACCACCGCAAAGACGTCGGCCAATTTCCGGGGTTGCGTGCGGCAGTGCACCCACACGGCTATGTAGCCCATCACGAAAGGCAAGGCGATGAACAGGGTGAGGCCGTAGTTGCCCAGATACCGAAGGTCGAACCAGGCAAGAGCAGTACCCAGTACAGCTGCGAACACTACGCCAGCGACCGCACTGCCCCAGCGGCTTTTCGGCCAGAAGCTTGCGGGCACCAATTGCGCTTTGGAATGTCTGGATGACTCGGCTGGAGACTCCCGGCTCGGCAAGGCGCACAGTACCGCGAAAAAGAGCAGATTCACGATGGGTGCGAAGAACAAAATAGTCAACCAGAGCGGCTGGCCGGCATCGCGCAAGCGCTTCACAGTCATGGTCACGCCGATCCAGATGAAGGGCAGAGCGGTGAGCAAGAGCGCGGCAAGGAACTGCCGGGATGGCGAGGTCAGACTGTTGGGGCGGGTCGAACCTTCCAGCGCATACCAGTAATTCCAGATGTGCCATTGCAGGCCCGACTCGTAGGCCAGCAACCCGTCGAGGTTGTGTTTGATGGCGACGCCAAAGAATCCTACCAGGAGATAGGTCCCGCGGGTCACCCGGCCGCTCCATGTCCAGATACTCGTCAGATTCATGGTTTACCCTCCAGGCTGATGCGGTCGAACCAGCGGCATTTCCTGAGCGTGAGCTCAGGTCAAGTGCCGTTCGATTTGTGGCACAGTTGCTGCAGCGCAGCTGCGATGCGCGGCCACCCAGCGATAGCCTGCCTGCAGGAGTGTCATAACGCCGGGGATCGCAGCAAGCCAGACCAGCGGACGTGCCCACCAGATTTCGCGCGCAACGGCGAGGACGGCGTTCGCGCCGCCGCAATGCTCGCCATCCGAGTGCAAGAATCGCAATTGGCGCAACACTTCTTGGCGCGGCATTGCGAGCAGCGCGCCTACGCGGGGGTCCTGCAACGGCGCAACCGCAAAGCCGCGCTTCTCCAAAATGGGCTCCAGCCAACGGGTCAGGCGCGTGCAGAAACCGCATTCCGCATCAAAGAACAACCAGCCTTTGGCATGCCGCCCTTTTCCGTCTGTGTATTCGCTCGCCAGTGAAATCATGTTTTAGTCCATCTACCGATCCGCACTCACAAGCAACGAACCGCTCGTTCAACCGGCCTTTTTCTTCTCGCTGCCGAGCAGCGTAATGACCTTGCCGCGAAGTTTGCCGACGCCCTTCAACGCACCCACGGGCATGCGCAGGACCTCCTCGAACAGTCCGGTCATGATGGTCAGAAAATCCAGCATGCTTTCGAGCCGCTCGCGCGTGAACGCCTCGGCCTGCGGGCCAGCCTTCAACTCCTGTACGCATTCCGCCAGCACGCGCAGAGTCGGATCGATCTCGCGGCGCTTGCGCTCTTGGGACACGGTCCGGAAGATCTCCCAGACGTCCTTGGTGGTTTCAAAGTGGTCTCGGCGATCGCCAAGCACGTGCACTACCCGCACGATGCCCCAGCCTTGCAGTTCGCGCAGGCTGGTGCTGACGTTGGAGCGGGCCACGGACAGGGTGGTGGAAATCTCGTCCGCGGGGACCGGGTGCGGCGAGAGGAAGAGCAAGGCATGCACCTGGGCCACAGTGCGGTTGATGCCCCACTTGGTGCCCATTTCGCCCCAATGGAGGATGAACTTCTGAGCTACCGGAGTAAGAGGAGTTTTAGTAGTGTCTGTCATTTCAGTATGTACAGAATATACTGTAGTAACAGGGCTATGTCAAGCCCTTTTTTCCAACCCTCGTTTGGGGGCTTCCCGGCTAAATCACGCTCACTTCGGGGATGACCGGCACAAGCTCCGGCACGTCAATGCGGATAATCGTTCCCTGCCCCGCGTGGCTTTCGATGTCCAGGCGGAAGTCGTCGCCATAGAGCACGCGAAGCCGTTCGCGGACGTTGCTCAGGCCGATGCCTTCCACGTACACCTGGGGCATCTTTTCTTCCGCAATGCCGACGCCGTTGTCCTGGATTTCGATGTGCAGGCGCCCGTCGCGGCTGGAGGTGCGCAGATGGATCTTGCCGCCTTCCAGCCGGGGCGCCAGCCCATGCTTGAGGCTGTTTTCGACGATCGGCTGCAGCAACATGCTGGGGATGAAGATCTCCAGGGTCTCCGCGCCAATCTCCTTCACGATATCGAGGTTGTCGCGGCCAAAGCGCGCCACTTCGATGTCCAAATAATCGTCAATGAACGCAAGCTCCTCGCGGAGCGGCACGAAGGTTTCGTGCTTGCGCAGCAGCCGGCGGAGAATGTTGCTGAGCTTCAGGACCACGCCGCGGGCGCTGTCCGGGTCAATGCGAATCAGTGCGGAGACGGTGTTGAGGGTGTTGAACAAAAAGTGCGGATTGATCTGGCTGGAGAGAGCGTCCATCCTTGCGCGCAACAGGAGTTGCTGGTGGCGCTCCAGGTTCATCTCGATGCGCGTGTTGTTCCAGATTTTCAGGGGCGCCGCCACGCTCATCAGCGTGCCCAATACCACGAGGCACAGCACCCAGTTCCAGTGCGGATCGATGGCAAAGAGCCACTTGGGATTTGTAGCCATGACTAGCGCCACGCGTCCGAGTTCCAGGCCCACGCAGGTGAGTAGCGGCAACATCTCCCACATGATTTCGCCATCGCGCGCCATGCGCATGATGGCTTTCGGGATGTTCAGGAAGGTGAACGGCCCAAAGCTCCACAAGTCTTCGCGATCCGGGATGACCTGGCGAATGAGCCCGCCGAGCAAACCGGCTGCTGAGGCTGCCGGCATGGCCAGCCATTCGTGGCCCATCAGCGCGGGAATGGTGATAATGGCGCCTCCGATGGGCCCAACCACGCGGCCACCAAGGAGTCCCATCAGGAACGCGCCTTCGAGAGACAGATCAGCGAAGCGATAGGCGGGGAAGGCCAGGCGAAGCGTCACGCCCACGATCAGCGGCGGCGTCATGAACAGCATCAGTTTGAGTTTCTGGTCAGAATCGCGTTGTTCGGTAAAGAGCACGCGGCGGAAAGCGTTCCAGCGCGCCAGCAAAGCTGCGATCGATGAGGCCACGCCCACCTTCAACAACAAGGTAAAGAGAAGTTCGCGGATTGGGGGAATCGTGTCCATCGCTTGCCCGCAGCCTTGGGCCTACGCTAGCCAATTGCCGCTCTATTGTAAAGAAGCTGGGGGTGAAAACGGAGACTTACGGGGAAGCGGCGCGGCTCCCTGTTATACTGAGTATTCCTATGGCCAAAAAATTGTCCGCCAGGAAGACCAAACGAAACGTAAGGAAACCTCCGCGCCTGGTGGCCCATGCCGATCTGCCGACGCGCTTTGGCCGCTTCACCATTTATGGATTCACCGGCCGCGGCCCGCAGGAAGAAGCCGTGGCGCTGGTTCGGGGCAACCCGCGCGGGCGAATTGCGCCGCTGGTACGCGTGCACTCGCAGTGCCTCACAGGCGATGTGCTGGCCTCGCTGCGGTGCGATTGCCGGGCTCAATTGGAGCTCTCCCTGAGAAAGATTGGCCAGGCCCCATCGGGAATCCTGCTGTACCTGCCGCAGGAGGGCCGTGGCATCGGCTTGATGAACAAACTGCGCGCTTACCAGTTGCAGGATGGGGGCATGGATACGGTCGAGGCCAACGTCTCGCTGGGATTTGCGGCTGATGTCCGCGAGTACGACTTCCCTGCCCAGATCCTCAGGAAGCTGGGCGCCACGCGGATCCGGCTCCTTTCCAACAACCCCGACAAGGTGCAACAACTGGAATCGGGGGGTGTCCGCGTGGTGGAACGCGTGCCCTGCCAGCCGCGCATCTCCAGGATTTCCCGCAAGTATATGCAAACCAAGAAGAGTAAGATGGGCCACCTGCTTCGGGGTCTCTGAGCCAAACAATGCGGGGCAAGGGAGCTTGTATGACGTCTATCATTCAACAGAGCGTGCGCTTTCGTACCTCTCCCCAAACACTTTTCAGCATGTATCTGGATTCCCGCAAGCATACAAAGTCCACGGGCGCGGCAGCCAAAATCAGCAGGAAGACCGGTGGAAAATTCACTGCTTTTGGCGGCCAGTTGGAGGGCAAAAACCTCCTGATACTGCCGGGCAAGCGGGTGGTGCAGCTTTGGCGGGCGCATCAATGGAAGAAGGAAGATTGCTCAGTCCTTATTTTGACTTTCAGCCGCGTTGCGGGAGGCGCGCAGGTCGACCTCGTCCACGTGGGCGTCCCAGCTTACGATCAGAAGGGTGTGCGCGAGGGATGGCCGAAGTATTACTGGCGTCCGTGGAAAAAGTACCTTGCGCATCGATAACGATGAGGACCTTGTGGTTGTTTTTGTAAGGGCGGGAACGTCTTCGATCAAGCCCCCACTCAAACCACGGGCACTTTCGACTTGGCGCGCAAGGCAAAACGTAACTGCCCGCTGCCATACGGAGTTTCCGCGCGGAGCACGAGCGCCGGTTCGCCGCCCGTAATGCGGGGCATTTCAAACTGAAGTTCTGTGGTTCCCGCTTCCCCCGTCACGCTGTCATGCAGCCCCTGTTCGGCGGCACCTTCAATCTCCACAATGACGCGCGCGCCGGCCACTGGGCTTCCATCTTCTTCCTTCACGGCCACCTGCAAATGGGCATGTTTCCCCGACAGCCAGGATTTCGCATTGCGCAGCTCCAGCAGGAGTTTTCGTGGTTCGCGTGCGACGGGGGTTGCTTCGGCAACCACTTCAGGCGGCGCTTCTTCCTCGGAAGGTTGCGCCGGATTCGCGCTGGGTTTCGGCGCGGGTTCTTGCGGGGGCGGCGGTGCCTCGGCTTGCATGAGATCAGCCGGCGGCAGGGCCATCTGCAACGTTCCATTACGCATTTCTTCCAGGACAGTGCGGTGCTGTTCTTCCAGGCGTAATGTCAAAGCCTGCTGGGTATCTTCGTTGAGGGGCAGCAAGTCGTAGTAATTGTTCGTGCGGCGATGCAGTACGCGTCCACGGAAGTAGACGGTGGTATCAATCAGGGCATGGGATTCGCCACGGTCTTCGGTCTGGACGTGATACGTCACGGTCCCGAATTTGATGTTGGTGTTGTGACCAAAGACCATAAACCGCAATGGCTCCCGCGGGGCTTGCCCGCCAGTTTCGTTCGCCCGGCCGTCCGGATGGTAGCCAGAACAATTTGACCCGGCGGCATGTCAATCGTTATTATAACGCTTCGACCATGACCTCCTCCGGCCTTCATGCTTACGTTCCCCTTCTGATATACGTGCTAGTCAACATGGTACTGGCAGGGGCTCTGCTGGCCATTTCCACGTTCATCGGATGGCGGCGTCCAAACAAGGCCAAGCTGCAACCCTACGAGTGTGGCATAACACCCACGGGAGATGCCCGCGAGCCGTTCTCGGTGAAGTTTTATCTCGTGGCGATGGTGTTCATCCTGTTCGACGTCGAGGCCATTTTCCTGTATCCCTGGGCATACATTTTCAAGGATCTGGTTCACGACGCTGCAATGAGGTGGTTCGGCTTCGTCGAAATGATGTTGTATATAGCCATTCTGTTGGTCGGATACATCTATCTCTGGAAGAAGGGCGCACTCGACTGGCATAAATCGCGGAAGTAACGCCAGCGCAAGCGCTTAAGGACCTGGATCAAGTGACGCAACTCGCCAACACTGGTGCTCAGGTTGTTGTCGAACACCTTCGTACCTGGAACGCCCAGGCGATCTCCCGGGTGATCGAGGACCGCGGGGAGACGACCATCGTCGTTCCGAAAGAGCTGCTGCGCGCCACGGCTCAGAAATGTAAGGAGGACCCCGCTCTGTTGTTCAACCTGCTGAGCGACGCCACCTGCGTTGATCGCTACCCCGTCGAGCCCCGCTTCGAACTGAGTTATCATTTGGTTTCCATACCGCGGCGCGACCGTATTCGCCTGCGCACCAGCGTAAGCGTCCAGCATCCCGTGGTGGATTCGCTGGAACCCGTGTGGCCCGGCGCCAACTGGCTGGAGCGCGAGATTTTCGACCTCTTCGGTATCCAGTTTACCGGCCATACGGACTTACGCCGCATCCTCTTGCCCGATGGCTTTGAAGGTTTCCCTCTCCGCCGTGATTTTCCGACGGAGGGAAAACGCTAGATTTCGCTTAGCGGACTGGGCTCCCATGACTACGGTTGAAACAGCAGTTGGCACCACTAAAACGATGGTCCTTAACATGGGGCCGCAGCATCCTTCCACACACGGCGTGCTGCGCGTGCTGCTGGAGTTGGATGGCGAAAACGTGGTCAGCGCGGTGCCGGACATCGGCTACCTGCACACCGGCATCGAGAAAAGCTGCGAGGACAAGACCTACTCCCAGGCCATTACACTCACGGACCGCATCGATTATCTCAATCCCCTCGGCAACAATCTGGTGTACTGCCTGGCGGTAGAGAAGCTTCTGGGATTGGAAGTGCCCAAGCGCGCGCAGTATGTGCGCGTGATGCTGGTCGAGTTGCAACGCATCTCCTCGCACCTCGTTTGGCTTGGGACGCACGCTCTGGATATGGGCGCGATGTCTGTGCTGCTCTATTGTTTCCGGGAGCGCGAGGAGATTCTGAAGGTCTTCGAGCGCTTCACCGGTCAGCGCATGATGACCAGCTACATCCGCATTGGCGGGCTGGCGCTGGAGCCCCCCGCGGGCTGGCGCGAGCCCGTAAAGCGGTTCCTGGAAATGATGCCGGCGCGCGTGGATGAGTATGAAGCGCTGCTGACCGAAAACCGCATCTGGAAGGGCCGCCTGCAGGGTGTGGGTTACCTTTCGCCGGATGATCTGATCGCCATGAGCACAACGGGGCCCGGGCTGCGCGCCGCGGGAGTGGCCTACGACAACCGCAAGCTCTTTCCGTATTCCTCTTATGAGGAATTCGATTTCAAGGTGCCCACGCGGACGGAGTCCGACTGTTACGCCCGGTACATGGTGCGCGTGGCGGAAATCCGCGAAAGCCTGAAAATCGTCAAGCAGGCGATGGACAAAATCACAGATCAGGGCCCCATCAAAGCGGATGCGCCGGGGATCGTGCCACCGCAGCGCGAAAAGATGAAGACGGAAATGGAAGCGCTCATTTACCATTTCAAGATCTTCACGGAAGGCTTTTCGCCTCCCGCCGGTGAAGCCTTTGTGGCCGTCGAGTCGCCACGCGGCGAATTGGGCTGCTTCGTCGCCAGCGACGGCTCGCCAAAACCCCTGCGCGTCCATTTTCGTGCGCCGTCCTTCATCAATCTGCAGGCCCTGCCGCTCATGGTTAAGGGCCAATTGATTGCCGACACTGTCGCCTGCATCGGCACGATTGATATCGTTCTTGGGGAAGTGGACAGGTAATCATGGAACTCTCTCCAAAACTCGCCGCGAAATTCGAGCTTCTGCAGAACCGCTACCCCGTGAAACGCAGCGCGCTCGTCCCCATGATGATGTGCGCCCAGGATGAGTACGGCTACATCAGCGACGACATGGTGAACGAACTCGCCAACCGGCTGGATTTGCGGCCCGTGGAAGTGGAAGAAACACTGGCTTACTACTCGATGCTGCACCGCAAGCCTGTCGGGAAGTATCACGTGCAGGTCTGCACCAACGTGGCCTGCATGCTGCGCGGCGGCGCGCAGCTCCTGCAGCACGCCAAGAAGCGCCTGGAAATCGGCCACAAAGAAGTCACGCAGGACGGCGTCTTTTCGCTGGAAGAGGTGGAGTGTATCGGCGCCTGTACCGGCGCCCCGGCCATGCAGGTGAATTACGACTACTACGAGAACCTTACCCCGCTGAAGTTCGACCGCATCATCGAGGAACTCGACAACGGCGGCCACCCCGCTCCCGTCCCGGTCATCACCGGCGCCCTGCGCGAACGCAGCACCCTGGAGATTCCTCTCATCAGCAAGCGCTGGGGCATCAAGGACTCCCACAAGATCGATGTGTATTTGCAGAACGGCGGCTACCAGGCGCTCGAGAAGGCCCTCAAGCAGATGACCCCGGAGTCCATCATTGACGAAGTCAAGAGATCGAGCTTGCGCGGGCGCGGCGGCGCGGGATTCCCCACCGGGATGAAGTGGTCCTTCGTGCCGAAGGATTCGCCGAAGCCGAAATACGTGATTTGCAACGCCGATGAGTCTGAACCGGGCAGTTGCAAAGACCGCCCGCTGATGGAAATGGATCCCCACCAATTGATCGAGGGGATCATCATTGCCGGGCGCGCCATCGACGCGCATCGCGGGTTTATTTACATTCGCGGCGAGTACCGCTACGTTTTGGACATTGTGGATGCCGCCATCGCCGAGGCCTACGCGCGCGGCTATCTCGGGAATAACATTCTCGGCTCCGGGTTCGATTTCGACCTGCTGATCCACACGGGCGCGGGCGCATACGAGTGCGGCGAAGAATCGGCGCTGATGGAATCCCTGGAAGGCAAGCGGGGCTATCCCCGCATCAAGCCTCCCTTCCCCGCCATCGTGGGGCTCTATGGCTGCCCCACCATCATCAACAACGTGGAATCGCTGAGTTCCGTGCCCGCCATCATCCTGGAGGGCGGCGAAGCCTACGCCAACCGCGGCACTCCGAAAAATGGCGGCACGCGCCTGCTGTGCGTTTCCGGGCATGTCCATAAGCCCGGCATCTACGAAATTCCGCTGGGCATGAACATGAAGAAGTTCATTTATGAAGTGGCTGGCGGCATTCGCGGCGGAAAGAACATTAAAGCCGTGATTCCGGGCGGGAGTTCCTGTCCGTTGCTGAAGGCTGACGAAATCGATATCGCCATGGACTACGACTCGCTGGCGAAGGCCGGCTCGATGCTGGGCTCCGGCGGCATGGTGGTCATGGATGAAGACACCTGCATGGTGGACATGGCCCGGCGCATCATGCACTTTTACGCGCATGAATCTTGTGGCTGGTGTATTCCATGCCGCGAAGGCACCTCCTGGCTGCGCAAGATGCTGGAGCGCTTCCACGCGGGATTTGGGCGGCCGGAAGACATTGACATGGTCGGCGATCTGGCGAAGAACATGCTTGGGCGCACCTTTTGCCCGCTCGGCGATGCCGCGGCCATGCCCACCATCAGCATTGTGACGAAATTCCGCAGCGAGTTTGAAGACCACCTACATGGCAGGTGCGCGCATAAATCCGCTGAATCACTTATGGCATCGCGATAGGGACCCATGGCCGAAACGAAACTCATCAATTTGAAGATTAACGACCGCGAGGTCCAGGTGCCGCAGGGCACCCTGGTGATCGAAGCGACGCGGCGGTTCGGCATCGAAGTGCCGTCATTTTGCTATTACCCGGGATTGTCGCTGCAGGCGGCTTGCCGTATGTGTCTGGTGGAAGTGGAGAAGATGCCGAAGCTGCAGACCGCGTGCACGCTGGTCGCTTCGGAAGGCATGGTCGTCCGCACGAACACGGATCAGGTGCGCAATGCGCGCAAGTACATGCTGGAATTCCTGCTGACCAATCACCCGCTGGATTGCCCGGTGTGCGACAAGGGCGGCGAGTGCGAGCTGCAGGACATGGTCTTTCGCTATGGGGCCGATACCAGCCGTTTCGTCGAGGAGAAGATCCATCGTCCCGAGGAGAAGTGGTCCGACCTCGTCTACTACGATGCGCCCCGCTGCATCCTGTGCTTCCGTTGCGTGCGCGTATGCGACGAAGGCATGGATGTGAAAGCACTGGGCGTGGGCATGCGCGGCGCCAACTCCATCATCATTCCCAATGGTGGCGATCACCTGGACTGTGAAGAGTGCGGTATGTGCATTGATATCTGCCCCGTTGGCGCGCTGACAAGTGGCACCTACCGTTACAAAACGCGGCCTTGGGAAATGCAGTATGTTTCCACCATCTGCACGCACTGCTCCAATGGCTGCAAGACCACGCTCAGCGTTCGCAACCATGAAATTCTCCGCGCCAACGATCGCGACCTTTCCGGCATCAACAAAGACTTTCTCTGCGTGAAGGGGCGCTTCGGCTTTGATTTCACGAAGCACCCGGAGCGCATCAAGCAGCCTCTCCTGCGCAAGGGCGAAAAGCTCTATCCAGTTTCCTGGGAAGAGGCCGCGCGAGCCGCTGCCAAGCAACTGAACGAGCTGCACGCTGCCTACGGCCCCGAATCCGTCGGGTTCATCGGCTCCAACCGCACGTCGAACGAGGAGAACTACCTCCTCCAGCGCATGGCGCGCGCGACCTTTGGCACCAACAACATCGACCACCATCGCACCGCGGATTACACCGGGCTCGTCACCGCGCTCGGGGATCGCGCCGCCGATTCTTCACTGACGATGGAGCAGCTCTACCAATCCAGAGCGGTGCTGCTGATCGGCAACGATCCGACGAATCAGAATCCGCTGGTTGGTTGGCAGATTCGCGCGGGCATCCGGCATCACGGTACGAAGCTTTTCCTGCTGAATTCCCGCGAGATCAAGCTGGCTCGCAAGGCGACGCAATCCATCCATCTCTCCGCCGGCCAGGAAGCCGCCGCAGTTCGCTGGCTGGCCACGGGCGAAGGCGAGTTGCCGCAGGAAATGATGGAACAACTCTCGGCTCTTCGCGCCGCGCTTGCAGTTGAACAGGATGTGGCGATTCTCTTCG
>Ga0209517_10006371_pt1 | contig 14622 bp, 12 predicted proteins | sample PeaSoiMetSII2010_FD_187695 | JGI IMG/M metagenome (GOLD analysis project Ga0209517, IMG submission 187695) | Peat soil microbial communities from Weissenstadt, Germany - SII-2010 (SPAdes) (version 2) | ecosystem: Environmental > Terrestrial > Soil > Wetlands > Peat | place: Germany... | reverse complement strand
AAAGGATAGAACGGACTATGTAGGGACGGCCGCCTCGGCCGTCCGGCCACCGCAAAGCGCAGCCGAGTTGAGATTCGTATCAGAGTTGAGATTCGTATCAGAGCTGAGATTCGTATCAGGGCGCGGTTTCAGCCGCGCCGTTAGAGCATGAAATAAGACGGGGCTTTAGCCCCTGAGGGACCAAGCAACAACGCATGACCGAGCCATACAAATCAACGATCGCTGCCGATCGCGCTCCCGTCATCGAGCCCGGCCACACCTTCGGCACGGTCACGGAAAAAATCAGCGCCATCGTGCTGACCCGTCCCGCGACCAACGGATGGTTCGTGGGTTTCGGCATCGCCTTCATGCTCACCATGATGATGCTCTACGCCGTCGGATACCTCTTCCTCAAGGGCACCGGCATCTGGGGCGTCACCATCCCCATCGGATGGGGCTTCGCCATCGTCAACTTCGTCTGGTGGATCGGTATCGGCCACGCGGGCACCCTCATCTCCGCCATCCTCTTATTACTCCGCCAATCCTGGCGCAATTCCATCAACCGTTTCGCCGAAGCCATGACGCTGTTCGCCGTGGCCTGCGCTGGAATCTTCCCCGCCATTCACGTCGGCCGCCCCTGGCTCGCCTATTGGCTCTTCCCCATCCCCAACACGATGGGCGTATGGCCGCAATTCCGCAGCCCGCTCATGTGGGACGTCTTCGCCGTCTCCACCTACGCCACCATCTCGGCGCTGTTCTGGTTCGTCGGCCTCATCCCCGATCTGGCCACGCTGCGCGACCGCACCGACAATCCAATCCTGAAGATTGTCTACGGCATGCTCTCCTTCGGATGGCGCGGATCGGCCCGCCACTGGCACCGCTACGAGACCATGTATCTGCTGCTCGCTGGATTGGCCACGCCTCTGGTGCTCTCGGTTCACACCGTCGTGAGCTTTGACTTCGCGGTCGGCATCGTCCCCGGATGGCATACCACCATCTTCCCGCCCTACTTTGTTGCCGGCGCCATCTACTCCGGCTTTGCCATGGTGCTGATGCTCGCCATCCCCATCCGCAAAATTTACGGCCTCGAAGATTTCATCACCGAGCGCCACCTGCAGAACTCCGCCAAGGTCATGCTCGCCACCGGCCTGATCGTTGGCTACGGCTACATGATCGAAGGCTTCATGGGATGGTACGGCGGCGACCGCTACGACGCCTTCACCCTCTGGAACCGCCTGCACGGCCCGTACGCCGTCCCCTACTGGATGCTCTTGATCTGCAACATCTTCATCCCGCAGGTGCTCTGGATCAAGAAACTGCGCACCAGTCCGGTTGCGCTGTTCTTCATCTCCGGCGTGATTCTCGTGGGCATGTGGCTCGAGCGCTTCATCATCGTCGTCGTCAGCCTGCAGCGCGATTTCCTGACTTCCTCCTGGGGCATGTACTACCCCACCCGCTGGGACTGGATGACCTACATCGGCACCATCGGCATGTTCCTGATGCTCATGTTCTTGTTCCTGCGCATCCTGCCCGCGATTTCGATCTTCGAAATGCGCACCCTCCTGCCCGAAGCGGAGGTGAAGGAATGATCAGACAAGGAATGATCAGACGAGGAATGATGGGACGCGGAAACGAGATCCTTGTGTCCCGGTGGCGTCATCCCGAGCGGAGCCGCATTTCAGGCGGAGCGAGGGATCTCGCGAGGCGCGCGAGGTTCACCCTATGAAGCGCGATCCCATCTACGGCATCATGGCCGAGTTCGACTCGGCCACGGCTCTGGTCGAAGCCGCGCGCACCACGCACCAGGCCGGCTACCAGAAGATCGATGCCTACAGCCCGTTCCCCATCGAAGGCCTCGCCGAAGAAATCGGTTTCCACTTCGACGAAATCCCCTTGACCGTCCTGATCGGCGGTATCGTTGGTGGCCTCAGCGGATACCTGATGCAGTACTGGATGGCGGCGGTCGACTACCCACTGAACATCGGCGGCAAGCCGTATCACTCCTGGCCCGCCTTCATCATTATTACGTTCGAGATGACGATCCTGTTCGCAGGCATCTCAGCGGTGCTCGGCATGTTGGCCTTCAACGGCCTGCCCATGCCCTACCACCCAGTATTCAACGTGCCCCGTTTCTCGTCGGCGTCGAAAGACCGTTTCTTCCTGATCGTGTTCTCGTCCGACAAAAAATACGATCCCGCCGGCACCCGCAAGTTCCTCGAAGCCCTCTCCCCACGCTCCGTCTCGGAGGTGCCCAGCTAAAATGAGCACCAGCCGAAAATTCGCGAATGCAGGACGTGGCCAGGGTCGTGTGGGGACGGGTCATGTGGGGACGGGCGCCTTCGCCCGTCCAGTCGAGCGAAGCTCGACAGCGGTTTCCTTTGCAGCCGGGTGCCCCATCCTTGCGCGCCTTTTGCGCAAGGGTGGGATTCCACAAACGCCTGCACCGAGGGTTTTCCTTGGTGCACCGAAGCCTGCCCTGAGCAAAGTCGAAGGGTGTCCTTCGTGGTTAAAGGTTTTCGCGGGGAGCGTTGTATTCACCGCGATCGCTCTCACCACCGCCTGCCGCATCGACATGCATGTCCAGCCCCGCCAGAACCCGCTCTCCCGCAGCGACTTCTATGCCGACCAGCGCTCCGCCCGTCCCCCGGTCGAAGGCACAGTCGCCCGCGGCCAGTTGCACGAAGACACCTATTTTTATACCGGCAAGATCGGCAACAATCCCGGCGACGTCATGCCCTTTCCGGTCACCAAAGAAGTTCTGGAACATGGCCGCGAGCGCTTCAACATTTTCTGCGCCCCCTGCCACTCGCGCCTCGGGGACGGCAACGGCTTCGTTCCCTCCCGCGGATTCGCCCGCAAACCGCCGTCGTTCCATATCGTGCGCCTGCAGAAAGCGCCCGTCGGATATTTCTTCGACGTCATCACCGAAGGCTTCGGCATCATGCCCGACTACGCCTCGCAGATTCCCCCGCAAGATCGCTGGGACATCGTGGCCTACGTCCGCGCCCTGCAGCTAAGCCAGAACGCGACCTTGGCCGACGTCCCCGCTGGCCAGAAGATTCCTTCGGAGCCTCCGAAGTTCCGCGAGCCCGGATCGGGCGCCAGCCTGCCGGTTGTTGCACCTGAAACGAATTCGAAAACCGAGACAGGGGAAGACAAGAAATGACGGCGCCCGTGAAACAATTCGATCCAACGCCGCCGCCAGTGGTCAAGACCATTGCGCAGCGGTCGTTGATCGTCGGCGTCGTCTTCGGCGTCATCGCCGTCATCCTCGCCCTCAAGAACCCGGAAGAGTTCTACCGCGCCTACCTGCTCGGCTTCATGGCGTGGCTCGGCGTAGCCCTCGGCTCGATGGCCATCCTCATGATCCGCCACCTCACCGGCGGAGGCTGGGGAGTAGTCATCCGCCGCATCCTGGGCGCGGCCATGCGCACCGTGCCGTTGCTGGCCATCCTGTTCATCCCGGTCATCCTCGGGATGCGCAAGCTCTACATCTGGGCGCAGCCCCTGGACAATATCGCGGACGTGCATCTGCGCCAGCATCTCGCAGACATCACCAGGACCTACCTCACCCCGAACGGCTTCATCTATCGCGCGATTTTTTACTTCGCCATCTGGAACCTGCTCTCCTTCCTGCTCTCGCATTGGTCGAAGCAAACCGACCGCCCCGGCGCCCCCGACAACACGGATCGTTTCAAGATAGTCTCCGGGCCCGGCCTCATCCTCTACGGATTCACCATCTCCTTCGCCGCCATCGACTGGGTCATGTCGCTCGATCCCAGCTGGATCTCCACCATCTTCGGCCTGGTCGTCCTCATCGGTGAAGTCTTGTCCGCTATGTGCTTCGCCGTGGTCGTCGAGCGCATTCTCTTCAACTACAAGCCCATGTCGGAAATGTTGACCCCCGACTTCGTGCACGACCACGGCAAATGGATGCTGGCCTTCACCATGGTCTGGGCCTACTTCAATTTCTCGCAGTGGCTCATCATCTGGGCCGGCAACCTGCCCTCGGAGATCACCTACTACATCCGCCGCTTGAACGGCGGCTGGGGATACGTCGGCCTCTTCATCGTGATCTTCCATTTTGCGATTCCATTCGGAATTTTGCTGTCGCGCCCCTTCAAGCGCGACATCCGCAAACTGGTTTGGCTGGCCTCGTGGATGCTGCTGATGCGCTATGTGGACTTGTTCTGGATCATCGAGCCGAATTTCTCGAAAACTTTGACCGTGACCCTGGCGGATGTAGTCGTGCCCATCGCCATTGGCGGTTTCTGGCTGGCCTACTTCTTCCGCAATCTTGGCTCGCTGCCGCTGTTGCCGGTCCACGACCCGTCAGCGGTAGAAGTCTTGCACCCGGCCCATCATCACCCGGAAAACGCATGACCAACAAAATATGATCTGCAAAACTTGATCTAAGAGATATGAGTAACGACATCCATCCCGCGAATTCGACCGGCAACGGCGGCTACGAGCGCAGCGACATCGGCGCCGCCGGCGTCCTCTATTTCCTGCTGGGCCTGGCTGTTGCCGGATTGCTCGTGTACTTCATCATCGACGGCGTGTACCACTTCCTCGACAAGCGCTCCGAAGCCGAGCAGGCCCCGGTCAATCCCCTGGTCACGAATGCTCCGGCCGATACGCGCCGCATCTCAAGAGACTATCCGCAGAGCGCGTTCCCCAATCCGAAGCTGGAAGAAGACGAACGCGGCCAGTTGAACGGAATCCGTCTCAAAGAAGAAGAGACGCTCAGCACCTACGACTACATCGACAAAAACGCCGGCACCGTCCGCATCCCGATCGACCGTGCCATGGACCTGATCGCCCAGCGCGGAATCCCCGTGCGCTCACAGTCCGCCGCCGCAGGAGCGCCCGGAAAGCCGGAGCAGAAGAAGGGAAGCAAGAAGTGAACAGTCAGAATCAAAATTCGATGTCCGCAACGACCCATGTAGGGACAGCCGCCTTCGGCTGTCCGTTCGAGCAAAGCTCGACGACTCTGTTAGTCGGAAAGCATAGTAGCCAATTCTCTAAGGGCGTCATCCTGAGCGGAGCCGTTCTTCAGGCGGAGCGAAGAGCCTGCCCTGAGCCGCATGGCGAAGGGATCTCGCGCGGACTAACGCGAATCAGCCACCACGGCGTCCTCCTGTCACTCGTGCTCCTGGCCATGACCGCGTCGGGTCAAGCCTTCGGACAAGCCATGTCGAAAGGCATCCTCTCCCCGCCCGCCAACGTCCGCCCGCCGTATTTGCAGAACGTCGGCATCGAGCAACACCTCGACGCGCAAGTCCCCGCGGATCTCACCTTCACCGACGACACCGGACGCGCCGTCAAACTCGGCGACTACTTCGGCACCAAGCCGCTGATCCTGAACCTGGTCTACTACAACTGCACCATGCTCTGCGGCGAAGCCCTTGCCGGACTCAGCGGCTCCATGAAGATGGTGAAGTTCGACGTCGGCAATCAATTCGATGTCATCACGGTGAGCTTCAACCCCCAGGAAACTCCGGCCATCGCCGCCGCCAAAAAGCAGGAATACCTCAAGCGCTACGGCCGTCCCGGCGCCGCGTCCGGCTGGCATTTCCTGACCGGGCCCGCTGACTCGATCAACGCGCTCACCAAGGCCGTCGGCTTCCAGTATCAGTACGATCCCAAAAGCAAGCAGTACGCGCACGCCACCGCCATCATGGTGCTGACGCCGCAAGGCCGCATCTCGCGCTACTTCTACGGTGTGGACTATCCGCCGAAAGACCTGCGCATGGGACTGGTCGAGGCCTCACTAGGCAAGATCGGCAACGCCGTCGATCAGGTGCTGCTCTACTGCTACCACTACAATCCCGAGACCGGAAAATACGGCGCCGTCATCAGCAACATTCTGCGCCTGGGCGCGGGACTCACAATATTGTTACTGGCCGGTCTGCTCTTCATTCTGTTCCGGCTGGAGAAAGCCGCGCCCCCGCGAAGGAACTGGAGTCACGTGACAAAGACCTAGAACTGCACGCGACCGGATAGGGCGCAGAAAGCGCCAGAGAATTGGAAGGGCAGAAGTCAACAAGGCGGGAAGGGCACCACGAACGGGAAGGGCACGAGTTTTACTCGTGCCGTAAAGCAGCAGAAAGCGCGCCGCGCTTTAGCGCCTGAGGGTCAGCTTTTACCTCAGCCGCGAGAAAACGAAGCTTACGAAACGAACTGCGCCAACGGAGCCACGCAAGCAAGAGTATGTTCGATAATTTTCCATTATGGCCCGATCGGGCCTCCACCGCGGCGGGCAACGTCGATGCCCTGTTCATCTTCCTGCTCATCGTGTCGGGACTGATGACGGCCCTGATTTTCACTGCGGTCGTCTACTTCGCCGCGCGCTACCGCCGCCAGCGCGGGGTTCTGGCTGAGCAGATCGAAGGTTCCACGCCGCTCGAATTGACCTGGTCGATCATCCCGCTCTTCGTATTCATGGCGATCTTTGCCTGGGGCGCAGTCGTCTACTTCAAAAGCCGCACTCCACCCCGCGATTCCACTGAAGTCTACGTCGTCGCGAAACAGTGGATGTGGAAGCTGGAACACGCCGAGGGCCAGCGCGAGATCAACGAACTGCACGTCCCCGTGGGCCGCGACGTCAAGCTCATCATGACTTCGCAGGACGTCATCCACAGCTTCTACGTTCCCGCGTTCCGCATGAAGCAAGACGTTCTCCCGGGCCGCTACACCGTAGCGTGGTTCCGCGCCATCAAGCCCGGCACCTATCACCTTTTCTGCACCCAATATTGCGGCACCCAGCACTCGGGCATGATCGGCTCCATCATCGTGCAGGAACCTGCGCAATACGAAGCCTGGATGAGCGGGGGCACCACCGGCCCGCTCTCCGCCACCGGAGAAAAAATCTTTGCCGAACTGGGCTGCGTCACCTGCCATCGCACCGACTCGCAGGGCCGCGGACCCAACTTGCAGGGAGTCTTCGGCAAGCCCGTGCAACTCGAGGACGGCCGCAGCGTGATGGCGGATGAAAATTACATCCGCGAGTGCATCCTCGATCCCGGCGCCAAACGCGTCAAGGGATTCCAGCCGATCATGCCCACATTTCAGGGACTGGTGAGCGAAGAACAACTTAACGCTCTGGTCGCCTACGTGAAGTCGTTGGCGCCGCCGGGAACCGCAGCCGGTGCAACCAAGACGGCTGCAGTCGTGTTGCCGCAACACGTCGCGCAAGACGCGCCGGAAAAAGCGCAGCCCACAGGAAGTCAGGTGCAATGAGTATGGCTACCGCAACTGCTCAACCCGCCGGTCAAACGATCGAGCGCGAAAACTATCTGAATAAGCACTACGGCGTCGGCTCCTGGCTCTTGACCACGGACCACAAGCGCATCTCCCTGCTCTACCTGATCTCGATCACCTTCTTCTTTTTCATCGGGGGCTTCTTCGCGCTGCTCATCCGTCTCGAACTGCTCACTCCCGTCGGCGACCTGGTGCAGGCCGACACGTATAACAAGCTTTTCACCATGCACGGCATGGTGATGGTCTTCTTCTTCCTGATTCCGTCGATCCCCGCCGTGCTGGGCAATTTCCTCGTGCCCATGATGATCGGTGCCAAGGACCTCGCCTTCCCGCGCATCAACCTGCTGAGCTGGTATCTCTACGTCATCGGCGGCGTCATGATGCTGCACTGCATGCTCACCGGCGGTGTCGATACCGGCTGGACCTTCTACGTACCCTTCAGCACGGCCTTCAGCAACACCAAAGTGATCGAAGCCGGGCTCGCCATCTTTGTTGCCGGATTCTCCTCCATCCTCACCGGTCTCAATTTCATCGTCACCATCCATCGCATGCGCGCTCCCGGGATGACCTGGTCGCGCCTGCCCCTGTTTATCTGGGCGCACTACGCCACTAGCATCATCCAGATTCTTGGGACGCCCGTCATCGCCATCACTCTCGTGCTGGTCGTCGCCGAACGCGCCTTGCACCTCGGCATCTTCGATCCTAAACTCGGCGGCGATCCGCTCCTGTTTCAGCACCTCTTCTGGTTCTACTCGCATCCCGCCGTCTACATCATGATTCTGCCCTCCATGGGCATCGTCAGCGAGATCATTGCCTGCTTCTCGCGCAAGCGCATCTTCGGCTACGGTTTCGTCGCGATCTCCTCCATCTCCATCGCCGTCTTCGGATTCCTCGTCTGGGCGCATCACATGTTCGTCGCCGGAATCTCCGTCTACGCCGCGCTCGTATTTTCGATACTCAGCTACGCCGTGGCCGTGCCTTCTGCCGTCAAAGTCTTCAACTGGACGGCCACTCTTTACAAAGGCTCGATCCGCTACGAAGCGCCCATGCTCTACGCCTTCGGCTTCCTCGGCCTGTTCACCATCGGCGGATTGACCGGCCTGTTTCTGGCTTGCCTCGGCGTCGACATGCACGTCCACGACACCTATTTCGTCATCGCGCACTTCCACTACATCATGGTCGGCGGCGCGCTCATGGGATATCTCGGAGGAATGCATTTCTGGTGGCCGAAAATTTCTGGCAAGCTCTACCCCGAAGGCTGGGCGCGCCTCGCGGCCCTCATCGTCTTCATCGGCTTTAACCTGACGTTCTTCCCGCAATTCATCCTCGGCTACCTCGGCATGCCGCGCCGCTACTATCAATATCCGCCGGAGTTTCAGGTGCTCAACGTACTCTCGACCGCCGGCGCGACCGTGCTCGGCATCGGCTACCTGCTGCCCATGATCTACTTCCTCTGGTCGATGCGCTACGGCAAGCCCGCGCCCGACAATCCGTGGCACGCCGCCGGCCTCGAGTGGAAGACGCCTTCGCCGCCCACCACCTTCAACTTTGAGGAAGAGCCCGTCGTGACCTGGGAAGCCTACAACTACGAGGAACTCGACGCTCACCCGGACGAGGAGGCGCCTAGTGTCGGATAGTCAAGCAGCCGCCGTTCCTGGCGGTGCACACAGTGAAGCTCAAAGTGACCCGCACGCTGAAGCTCACAATCCCGCGCTCCTGCACCACTTCGCCACCGAGCAGCAGCAGCGCGATTCCGCCAGCCTCGGCATGTGGATCTTCCTCGCCACCGAAGTCATGTTCTTCGGCGGACTGTTCTGCGCCTACCTCATCTACCGCGGATGGTACTTCGGAGATTTCGCCGCCGCCAGCAAATCCATCGATGCCGCCCTGGGCGGCGCCAATACCGCCGTCCTGATCTGCAGCAGCTTGACCGTAGTGCTCGCGATATGGGCCGCGCAGACTTCCCGCCGGGCGCTGCTCATCGGCATGCTCATCCTGACCATGCTCTTCGGACTCACCTTTCTCGGCATCAAGGGCAAGGAATATAAAGACAAATTCGACGAGCACCACGTTCCCGGCGCATCGTTCAGCTTCGATCACGTGCCGATTCCCGGGCATCCGGATCAATATGCCAACCCAAAGCACGCCCAGATTTTCTTTGCCCTCTATTTCATCATGACCGGCCTGCACGCCCTGCACATGATTGTCGGACTCGGTCTCTTCGCCTGGCTTTTATGGATGGCCTGGAAAGGCCGCTTCACGCCGGAGTATCACACGCCGCTCGAAATCGGCGGCCTCTACTGGCACTTCGTCGACATTGTGTGGATCTACCTGTTCCCACTGCTCTACTTGATCGACCGGCATCCATGATGGTGTTGCAATTGAACTTCATGAGCAAAAACTCGAATTGGCATCATCCAATGCGTTGCCATCATCCAATCCGTTGTCATCCTGAGCGTAGCCGTTCTTCAGGCGTAGCGAAGGATCTCCCGCTCATCAGAACCGTCGGCGCGCCGCCCAAATCCGAGGCCTCCTATGTCTGACCATTCAAAATCGTCGCCCCTGGTTACCTACTTCAGCGTCTGGATCGCGCTGCTGACGGGCACCTTCATCACCTATGAAGTCTCAAAAATCGACCTCGGAGTTTTCAACGCCGCCGTCGCGCTCACTATCGCGACCACCAAGGCGCTCCTGGTCGCCCTCTTCTTTATGCACCTCAAAGGCGCCAGCGAAAAGCTGCTCAAACTGGTCGTCATCTCCACGGTGTTCTTCCTCTTCATCCTCCTGGCCCTCTCCATGGCCGACTACGGCACCCGCCTTTGGAGCTAAGAGATTTATGTAGGGACAGCCGCCCTCGGCTGTCCGCCGGGCGCAGCCCGGCAGCGGTTCGAAGATGATCACTCCGTTGCTCCCCAATCTGCGATATACTCGCGCCGTCGATTTCTCCACCCACGCGAGCCCGAGGTGACGTATGGCATTCTGCAATTCTTGCGGCGCAACTCTGAATGCGGGAACAAAATTCTGCAACAAGTGCGGAGCCGCCGTTCCGGCCGGCCCAGCCGCTCCTGGCGCGACCTTATCGCCCCTTCCGCCTGCTCCTCCGTATTCTCCTCCGCCATCCAAGGGCGGCAGCAGCGCGCTCAAAATCATCCTGATCATCATCGCGATCATCGTCGGCCTCGGCATCCTCACCGTAGGCGCCTTCAGCTTCTTCGTCTATCGCGTCGCCAAGAGCGCTCACGTCTCGCAGAATGGCGATAATGTGAAAGTCGAAACTCCCTTCGGATCGGTCGAAACCTCCAAAGACCCGGAGCAGGCCGCCAAAGACCTGGGCGTAGATGTCTATCCCGGAGCCCAGCTGCAGAAAAACGGCACCGCCACCATGACGTTTGGAAGCATGCACACCGTCACCGCCAGTTTCGAAACCAGCGACTCTGTGGACAAAGTCTGCGACTTCTACAAATCGAAGTTTCCCAATGCCACCACGACGTCTTCTGACCAAAATCACTGCAGCATTATCTCCGGCGACCAGAAAAACATGATCACGATCAATGCGCAGAGCAGTGGCGACGTCACGAAAATCGTAATCGCCAACGTGAACAAGAAGTAGCGCAACAGAACAGAGAAGACCGTTTCATGCCAGCCCATGCCAGCCAATGCAGGATAGAGTGGTAGATTCCGCGCCGGTTCCGAGGTCCTCTTTGCTCGATGCCTCGGGTCTCGCCGAGGCTCTGCGCTCCAGCATGCACGGTGAAGTCCGCTTTGATGTTGGTGCTCGCGCCCTCTACGCCACCGACGGCTCGAATTACCGCCAGGTCCCGATCGGCGTGGTCCTTCCCCACGATACCGATGACGTGCTCGCCGCGATTTCCCTCTGCCGCGAATTCGGTGCTCCCGTGCTCTGCCGCGGCGGTGGCACGTCGCTCGCCGGCCAGTGTTGCAACGTGGCCGTCGTGCTCGACTTCTCCAGGTACATGGCGAGAATCCTCGAGATCGATCCCGCTCGCCGCATCGCCCGCGTGCAGCCCGGCGTCGTGCTCGACCATCTCCGCAACGCCGCCGAAAAATATCACCTCACCTTCGCCCCCGATCCCGCCAGCCACGACCGCTGCACCATCGGCGGCATGATCGGCAACAACTCCTGCGGCGTCCACTCGGTGATGGCCGGCAAAACCGACGACAACATCGAAGAACTAGAAGTTGTAACCTACGACGGCGTCCACCTGAAAGTTGGTCAAGGTTTTATAAGTAGCGCCGGCGTCCCGCCGGCTGTCGCGGGGGCGTCTCGCCCGCGCAACCCGAAAGAAGCACCGGCTCGTGTGGGGACGGACGCATTCGTCCGTCCAGCCAGCTCCACCGACCCGTGTGGGGACGGGTCCTTGACCCGTCCAGGCGGCCCGGAATTATCGGGCCGCAGCGACGGACGCCTCGATCAAATCCACACCACACTTAAGCAAATCGCCCAAGACTACGCCGACCTGATCCGCCAAAAATTCCCCGCGATCCCCCGCCGCGTCTCCGGCTACAACCTGAATTACCTCCTCCCGGAAAATGGCTTCCACATCGCCCGCGCGCTAGTCGGCTCCGAAGGAACCTGCGCAACAGTGTTAGAAGCAACCTGCCGCCTGGTCGAAAGCCCTCCGCAACGCGTCCTACTCGTCGTGGCCTACCCCGACATCTTCCAGTGCGCCGACCACATCCCCGAAATCATGGCGCACAAGCCTATCGGCCTCGAAGGCTTCGACGATCTCCTCGTCTACTACACGCGTACCAAGGGCATCAATTCCGAAGGACTCGCCCTGCTCCCCGAAGGCGGCGGCTGGCTTATGGTCGAGTTCGGCGCCCAGACGCTGCAGGAAGCCGAGAAGCAGGCGCGCGGCCTCGTCAAAGCGCTCAACCGCAGTCCCACGCCGCCCAACACGCATCTCTACTCCGGCCAGCAAGCCAAGCGTATCTGGGAAATTCGCGAGGCCAGTCTCGGCGTTACCTCGCACGTGCCCGGCGAGCCGCTGAACTGGGAAGGCTGGGAGGACGCCGCAGTCGCTCCCGAAAAACTCGGCGGCTATCTCCGCGACCTGCGAAAGATGATGGCCGCGTTCGGCTACAAAGGTTCGCTGTACGGCCACTTCGGCCATGCCTGCGTGCACACGCGCCTCAACTTCGACTTGCAATCGAAAGAAGGCATCGCCAAGTTCCGCAAGTTCGTCGAAGAGGCCGCCGACCTCGTCGTCAGCTACGGCGGTTCGCTCTCCGGCGAACACGGCGACGGACAAGCCCGCGCCGAACTCCTTCCGAAAATGTTTGGCTCGGAGTTGATGCAGGCTTTCCGCCAATTCAAATCCGCCTGGGATCCGGACTGGAAGATGAATCCCGGCAAGCTCATTGGTTTGCCTGAGAAGACGCCCTACAAGCTCGACGCCAATCTTCGCCTCGGCCCCAACTACGCTCCCTGGGAGCCCGAGACCCGTTTCCAGTTTCCCGCCGATCACGGCAGTCTGTCGGCGGCCACGCTGCGCTGCGTGGGCGTCGGCAAATGCCGCCGCGAAGGCCGTGGCGACGACGGCGGCGTGATGTGCCCCAGTTGGCGCGCCACCCACGACGAAGAACACTCCACCCGCGGCCGCGCTCACCTGCTCTGGGAGATGACCCAGGGCCAAAGCCGACAAGGTCCAGCGCGAGAAGACGCGATCATCCGCGACGGCTGGCGCAGCGAAGCAGTCAAGCAGTCGCTCGACCTCTGCCTCGCCTGCAAGGGATGCAAGAGCGACTGCCCCGTAGGCGTCGACGTCGCCACCTACAAAGCCGAATTCCTCTCCCACTATTACGAAGGCCGCGTCCGCCCCCGCAGCGCCTACGCCTTCGGCAACATCGATCTCTGGGCGCGCGTAGCCTCAACCGTTCCCGGCCTGGTCAACCTGACCACCCAGTTGCCGTTCTTGCGCGACGTCGCAAAACTGCTAGCCGGCATTCCGCACCAACGCAGCATCCCCGCCTTCGCTCCCGAAACATTCCGAAGCTGGTTCCACCGCACCCGGGAAAACTCATGGAGCGGCGGACGCCTTCGTCCGCCGAGCGAAGCGAAGCGAGCCTCCGCTGAAAGCGCCAAGGATTCAATGTGGGGACAGCCGCCCTCGGCTGTCCGCCGTGCGCAGCACGGCTTTTCCGCGCCGACTGACCAATCCGATTTGGGGCAGCGCAGCGCTTTCAGCGCGGCGATAACGCCAGACGTATCGCTCTGGGCTTCAGCCCCGGAGGTACTCCTCTGGCCCGACACCTTCAACAACCACTTCCTCCCCGCCACCGCCCGCGCCGCCGTCGAAGTCCTCGAAGCCGCCGGCTTCCGCGTCACGATACCCCAAGCCAACCTCTGCTGCGGCCGTCCACTCTACGACTTCGGCATGCTCGACCGCGCCCAATCCTTGCTCCTCGACATCCTCGACGAACTCTCCCCCGAAATCGAAGCCGGAATCCCCGTCGTCGGACTCGAGCCCAGCTGCGTCGCCGTTTTCCGCGACGAACTCCTCAACCTCTTCCCCCACGACCAGCGTGCGCAAGCCCTGAGCAAACAAACGTTCCTGCTCAGCGAGTTCCTCGAGCTCCACTCCCATAACGCCCTGCTCCCACAACTCAACCGCAAAGCTCTCCTCCACGGACACTGCCATCACAAATCCATTATGAAAATGACCGCCGAGGAATCTCTCCTGCGCCGCATCGGCATCGACTTCCAGGCTCCCGCCCAGGGATGCTGTGGCATGGCGGGCTCCTTCGGCTTCGAGCGGGATAAAGACAAGTACGACATCTCCCTGGCCATCGGAGAACTCGAACTCCTGCCCGCGGTCCGAAAGGCGCCACCTGAGTGGCTCATCATCGCCGACGGATTCAGCTGCCGTGAGCAGATCGCCCAAGGCACCGCCCGTCACGCCCTGCATCTGGCCGAAGTTCTGCAGATGGCGCTGAACCCCTCCCTCCGAGCCGACGATCCCTACCCCGAATCAGCCCAAGTCCGCCAGCGCGATGCCGAAGTCCTCTCCTCCATGCAGCGCGCCGGACTAGGCTTGGGAGCCTTGGCGGCCGGCGGATTCCTACTCTGGCAATTCTCCCGAAACCGCTGACGTATCAGCCACTTACACGCACTGTGGAGGGACGGCCGCCCTCGGCCGTCCGGTCGAGCGAAGCTCGACAGCCTTCCGCCTATGGCCGAACGCCCCACTTTCTGGGACAATAGTGGAAGTCTCAGCGCTCCTTCCGGCGCTCCCCGGGGGAAACGGTCTCGCCCCGCAAGCAGGGATCTTATGGATCGCGAACTCACAACCACGTTGAGCGCCGAGGTCAGCCCCGACGTGGCACAAGCCCCGTCCACGCAGGGCAAGCAAGCCCTCG
>Ga0209517_10006370_pt1 | contig 14623 bp, 11 predicted proteins | sample PeaSoiMetSII2010_FD_187695 | JGI IMG/M metagenome (GOLD analysis project Ga0209517, IMG submission 187695) | Peat soil microbial communities from Weissenstadt, Germany - SII-2010 (SPAdes) (version 2) | ecosystem: Environmental > Terrestrial > Soil > Wetlands > Peat | place: Germany... | reverse complement strand
CGCCCGCCACCCCGCCCGCATGAACGGTGTGGCGATGTCGCCGAGGTCGGCATAGCCGTTCTGGCTGCTGGGGGAGAGAATCTGCACTTCGCCCTGCCCCACTTCCGAAAGCAGCCTCTTCAGATACGGCGCGTATTGGCCGAAGCGGCAGGGACCATCGGCGGCGGCCATGAAGAATACCGTGCGCCGGGGGTCGAATCCCGGCTGCTCCATGATGCGCAGGAAGTCCCCCACCGTGACCTTGGCGGGATAGCACTCATCGCCGGCGGTGAATTTGCCGCCGAGTTCGCGGGTGCGCGCGTCCGAGGGCGGGGTGGGATGGGCTTCCACGCCCAGCCAGCGGAACACCGCCGCGAACGCCTCCGGATGCCCCTCGGACATGGCCGGCACGTAAACCACTTTTCCGTACAGCGGGTTGTCGGCGCCGACTTTGCGGCTTACGTGCTGGTGGCGAAGGGCGCTCATCGCAGGAATCCTTTGCTGTCGAGATAGGCTTCGCAGCGGGTGATGAAGCCGGCGTCGTTGGCATGGCCGTCGAACTGGAGCACCAGCCCGGGCTTGCGGCCGGCCTCGTTCATGAACGACTTGATGTAGGAATCCGGGCCGCACTTGAAGTTGGAGATGTAGACCACGTGCAGGTTGGGATAGCGCCGCGTCATGCGCGCCGCCGCCAGAATCCGCCGCCCTGAGTTCCAGTACATGTTGGGATTCACATCCAGGATTTCCTCGTCGTCGAGGGGGAGAAAATCCATGGGCAGCACGTTGGCGCCATAGAGCGCGCGCAGCTTGCGCGGGATGTCGCAATTGGTGCCGCGGTCGTACATGTTGTAGGAGCGTCCCACCAGCACTAGCGCCGGCTCGCCGCTTTTTTCCAGGCGCGCGAGCGCCGTGCGGCCGGTTTCGAGCAGCGCCTCGGTGAACGCTCCCTGCGCCGCATAAGCCGCCAGCACCGCGCGGTTGCTGGCGCGACGCGAGACGTCCAGCGTCTCTTTGGCGAACGCTGCCAGCTCCTGTTCCACTTTCTTGCGTCCCAGGCGGAAATGCACCGTGGGAGCGAGGATGCGGTCGCGCATCGGCTCCAGTTGCGGCACGGCGCGGATGACGAAGGGCAGAGTCTGGTTCCACGGGCAGAGGTGCGACGCCGAAGTCCACGCCGGCGCCTCGTAGTCCATCATGTTGGGAAGCAGAATGTAATCCACTCCCTGGCGCGCCAGCTCCTGCACGTGTCCGTGGGCGACGATGATAGGGAAGCACGGCTGGGCGATGGCCAGCTCGTCGCCGGCGGCGGCGATCTTGCCGTCGGTGCGCGGCGAAACCACCACCTCGAATCCCAGCTCCTGGAAGTAGGCGCACCAGAAGGGGAAGCGCTCGTAGAAGTACATGGTGCGGGGCACGCCGATCTTCTTGCCGCGTCCGGCCGGGGGCTTTAAGACTTCTTCGAGCAGCTTCTCCCGGTACTCGATCAGATCGTCGATCACCGGCTGGCGGTCGGTGCGGGCGCGCTTGCGGAATTTGTCCGAACACTTGTCGCCCCAGTAGCTGCGCTGACCCTCGATGACGAACTCCTTCATGTCGCAGTAATTGGAGCAGGCGTGGCAGACGAACTCGCGGGTCTGGTAATCGACCTGGTCCAGGTCGTAGCCGCGGAACCTGCTGGGCTGCCCAGACGCTTGCATGAGGTCGCGCGCGATCAACGCCATGCCGATGGCGCCGATCACGCCGTTGTGCGGCGGGACGATGATGCGCTTGCCCAGGATCTGCGAGAACGCCGCCGCCACCGCATCGTTGTACGCCGTGCCGCCCTGGAAGTAGATCACGTTGCCGATCCGGCGGCCGCGCACCACCCGGTTCAAATAGTTCAGCGCCACCGAGTATGCCAGACCGGCGCAGAGGTCGCCGACTTCCGCGCCCTTCAGCATCAGGCCGGTGACGTCGCGCTCCATGAACACGGTGCAGCGCTCGCCCAGCCGCGCCGGGCTGCGCGACGCGAGCGCCAGCCTCGCGAACTCACCTTTAATCTGCACCCCCAGCTTTTCCGCCTGCTCTTCCAGGAAGGAGCCGGTGCCGGCGGCGCAGGCTTCGTTCATGGTGAAGTCCACCACCACGCCGCGGTCGATGCTGATGAACTTGGAGTCCTGTCCGCCGATCTCGAAGATGGTGTCCACCGGCTCCATGTCCAGCCGCCGGCAGACGTGCATGGAACCGGTCTTGTGAGCGGTAATCTCGTCGTTGACGGTATCGGCGCCCACCAATTCGCCGATCAGCTCCCGGCCCGAACCCGTTGTCCCCACGCCGCGAATCTGAAGCTGCGGTCCCAGCACGGCTGCGATCTCCGCCAGTCCCTGATTTACCACTTCGATGGGACGCCCCTGAGTACGCAGGTAGATCTCGTGCAGCATGTTGCCGGCAGCATCGATGGCGACCAGGTTGGTGCTCACCGAGCCGATGTCAATCCCGAGATAGGCGTCGACGATCTCGCCCGGCGCGAGCTGGCGGGTGTCATCCACGCGATCGCGCAGCAGCACCACCTGTTGCATGGAGAGCGGATCGGCGCCGGCGAAGCTGCGCTTGGCCGCGGCATGCCGCTGCAACTGATGGATGCGCTTGAAGGAGCGCTTGCGCGTCTCCTCGGCTTCGAACAGCGCCGCGCCCACGGCTCCCATCCAGGCGTGCAGCTCGGGCACCAAGAACTGGGACTCTTCCAGCTTGAAAACTTCGCGCAGCGCGTTGCGCACGCCCTGGTTCAGCGCCACCGCGCCGATGAAGGCCACCGGCGGCGCCACCTCGCGCCCCTTGACGATGCTGGACTTGAAGTTGCGCGCCACCGCGTCGCATAGCCCGCGCAGGATCTGCTCAGTGGTGTAGCCCTTCTGCTGGGCATGGATCATGTCGCTCTTGGCGAACACCGAGCAGCGTCCCGCGATTCGTGCCGCGCAACTGGCCGAGGCCGCTGCCCGGCCCACCTCATCCACCGAGTACAACAGGCGCGAAGCTTGCTGGTCGATGAACGAGCCCGTGCCTGCGGCGCAGTCTCCACTCGCCGAATAGTCCACGATCCCCAGGTACTTCGATTCTTCCCCCGGCTCCAGGCGCAGGTACTTGGAAGCTTCGCCGCCCATCTCGAAGACGGTTCGCACTTCGGGATAGAACACGCGCAATCCCTTGGCCAGCGCGCGGAACTCGTTTTCGAAATAAATGCCCAGAATCCTGGCGATGAGCTGGCTACCGGAGCCAGTCACGCGGATGCCTTCCACCTCCTGCTCCGGAACGCACTCGTAGAACTCTTTGAGCAGATCGAAGGTGGACTGGATGGGACTGCCCTGGATGCGGCGATAGCGCGAGAGCACCAGCGGACGTTCCGCCCACGCGCTCGCGGCAGGGAAGTGCCCGGGGAAGAAGCTGTCGTGCTTCTCCTCGGCCAGCGATTGGAACAGCGCGGCGTCGCCCGGGGCGCCGAGGGCCGCCAGCTTCAGGCTGACCGCCCCGATGTCCAAGCCAATATTGACGCTCATGTGTCAAGTCGCGCAGACGTTCGCGCCACAGGTTGGGGGAGCGGCGCCTGCCGGTTGCATTCGGTTCGAGGGCCCTGGAAGACGGCAGCAGGGTAGCGGGTTGGGAGCAGCTCTGGATGTGATAGCGGTCACACACTCGCGGTCAGCGCGCACACGCGTCGGTGAATTGCCCGGTTGAAGCTTATGCCATTTACCATTGGTAATTACCATGACATAATACCAATATGCACTCTAAACTGACACTCGATAAAACAGGCCGCATCGTGCTGCCCAAGCCGCTACGAGACCAGATGGAACTGGTCCCCGGCGATACGCTGGAGCTGGAGAGTTCGGGAGAGGAAATCACCTTGCGGCCCGTCCGGGGGAGTGTGCCGCTGCGAAAGAAACGCGGCATCTGGGTTTATCGGGTAGGCGAGCCACTCACGGATTCCGTGGTGCGGAAAACGGCAGATCAGGTCCGGCGTGAGCGCGAAGAACAGATTTTGGGAAAGAAGCGTTGAAATCATTCTTCGATACTTCCGTCCTGATCCCGGCTTTTTTCGAAGATCACGAACACCATGAGGCCAGCCTTAGGGTGTTTCTTAGGGCCGACAAGGAGCAGGCCTGCTGTGGAGCGCACAGTTTGGTGGAGTTTTATGCCACCACGACTCGGTTCCCCGGCCGGCACCGCCTAAGTGGCGAACAGGTTTTGCTCTTGCTCGGGAACATCCAAGAGAGACTCACGATTGTCACCCTGGACCCGCAGGAATACTACGGCGTCCTGAAGCGAACCGCTGAAGCTGGCATAGTGGGCGGGGCAATCTATGATTTTGTGTTGGCCAGTTGCGCCCTGAAAGCCGGCGCCGAGATCATGTACACATGGAATGTGCGACATTTCCGGCGATTCGGAGCAGAGGTTGCCAAGCGGGTCAGAACTCCGTGACCCTGAGGTAATCCCCTGCACCGTCTACGGAACGCCCCGCGTCTGCTCCGAACCAGGTACTCTATTCCGTGCCCTGCCTCTCGATAACTCCTGCGCGCAGTGGGCTTGCTGGCGGCCCGTTCCGTGCCGTCGCAAGACACCGCGGTAACTGTAGAGCCCGCAATCCGCCTACAGGAACCTTGCCGCACAACCGATAAATTGGCTGATACCACGGCAAGGTGTGATGAAGCGAACCAGCCTCATGCCGGCGTTCCTCCGTAAGGCGGCGCTGCTCGGGTTCATGGTTGCGGCCGCTGCGGCCGTCGAGGCCGACGCCCTGTGGCGCCCCATCGGTCCCGATGGTGGGGACGCGCGTAGCCTGGCCGCCGATCCTCGCAATCCCAACCGCATCCTGCTGGGCACCAGTGCCAGCCAACTGTTCGTTTCGAACGACGGCGGATACACCTGGTCGCGGCTGGCGCGAGTGGGCGACGGCGATCATTACGTGGTGGATCACATCGTCTTCAACCCTGCTCATCCGGAGACCATCTATGCCGCCGCGTGGAGCGTCGAGACCGATGGCGGTGACGTCTTCCGCAGCGATGACGAAGGACACACCTGGCGCGCGCTCGCGGGCATGCACGGCAAATCGGTGCGCTCGTTCGCGCTGGCGCCCTCGGATCCCAGCATCCTGGTCGCGGGGGCGCTGGACGGCGTGTTCCGCAGCCGCGACGCAGGCGAAACCTGGGAGCGCATCTCGCCCGCGGGCCATTCCGAAATCAAGAACATCGAATCGTTGGCCATCGATCCGCTGCACCCCGAGATCATCTACGCCGGCACCTGGCATCTGCCGTGGAAGACCGTGGATGGCGGCCGCACCTGGTCCCCCATCAAAGAGGGCATGATCGACGATTCGGACGTGTTCTCCATCATCCTCGATCCCCGCGATTCGCGGCTGCTCTTCGCCAGCGCCTGCAGTGGCATCTACAGGAGCGAGGACGCAGGCGCGCACTTCCGCCGCGTGCAGGGCATTCCCCACTCGGCGCGCCGCACCCGCGTGCTGCGCCAGCATCCCAGCGATCCCAATCGGGTGTACGCCGGCACCACCGAGGGCCTGTGGGCCAGCCTCAACGCTGGACAGACCTGGCATCGCGTCACCGCTGATACGGTGATCGTCAATGACGTGCTGGTGGACGCGCGCCATCCCGGCACGGTGCTGCTGGCTACCGACCGCAGCGGCGTGCTCCGCAGCGAGAATGGGGGAACGACCTTCTTCCCCTCCAGCCGCGGGTTCGCGCACCGCCAGGTGGCGGCCCTCCTGGTGGATCGCAACGATCCCGGCGTGGTCTATGCCGGCGTGGTCAATGACAAGGAATACGGCGGACTATTCGTTTCCCACGATGCCGGCGAACACTGGGTGCAGATGAACGACGGCCTTGCCGGACACGACATTTTCAGCCTGCGTCAGACCGAGGAAAGCACGCTGCTCGCGGGCACGAATCGCGGCATCTTCGCCTGGGGCCAGACCGACACAGCCTGGCGCCCCATCAACCGCCTCGCCCACGAGCCGGCAGCGGCGGGCGGTATCCTCTTGCTGATGGCGCCGGCGCGCGCGAAAAAGCAGTCCAACCCGCCCGCCGACGATTTGCTGGCACGCCATGAGTTGAACGGACGAGTCGCGGACCTGGAAGTGGTCCCGGAGGCGTGGTTCGCCGCCACCTCCGAGGGACTTTTCTCCAGCGTGGATGGCGGCCAGACCTGGCACGGAGGCGCCATCCTCGGGCAGCGGGACTTCATCGCCGTGCACGCCGACGGACAGTTCGTCATCGCGATTACTCCGGTTGCCCTGGTGATCTCCCGCGACGGAGGACGTCACTGGTATGCGCCCAATCTTCCCGACAACCTTGCTCCCCTGGCGGGAGCGGTCTTCGGACCAGAAGGAAGCATCTGGCTGGCATCACGCGGCGGCGCCTACGGGTCGAGCGACGGCGGTGAAACCTGGGAGCACGCCATCCACGCCATCGACTCACTCGACGCTACTTTCATGACGTTCGACAGCGAGAACGGCCGCCTGCTGGCCACCACGGTTACCGGTGCCTTCGAGAGCAGCGACCTGGGCCGCACCTGGCGCCGCATCGGCGAACCGACCTCGCGGCTGCGCGGCCTCAGCCTGGGCGGCGGACAACTTTATGCCCGCACCGACTTCGACGGCGTGGTCACGCACGAGGACCAGATCCTGAATGAGAGTTCGGGGCGCTCCAGCAGCTCCGGTGGTGGAGCGGGTGATTAGGCAGGGCTGAATAAGACGAAGGCTCATGATTCCGCGTCCAAGAACGCCGCGAGCAGTTCATGCTTTGACGGGACAAATGGATTTGTAACCGTGACTCCCTTCCACGTGAACCCCTCCTGGAGGTCTTCCGAAAGAAGCAGCCGACATCCGGCTTCGCTGGCGGCGGAGAGGATCACGGCGTCCCAAATGCCGAGCCGGTGATCGGCCGCCAGCTCCACGGCGGAAAGGATGACCGCTTCTGAGGTCTCGATCAAAGGGAACGCATCGCGCCAGCCAAGAATCGCGCTCCTGGCCCTGGATGCTGGCCGCCCGGCTTTTCGCACGAGGAGGTTGAACAACTCCCCCAGAACCTGAACCGGCAAGAACGTCCCGCTCGCGGGGAGTTTGCGCACCAGATCAAGCGCAACTGTTTTCATCGGCGCGCCGTTGACGCCCTCAGCATAGGCGAGGACATTAGTGTCGAGTGCCACCCTCACTCTGCGTCCTCGTACAACTCATCGCGCTTCCAGCGGCCAATCCTCACGACGCGCTGTGATCGCAGCCGGGCCAGAAGAGCGGACCGGGCGCCGGCGGCTACACGGCCATCCTCCTCAATCGGCATGATCCTCGCGACCGGTTTCCCGTGCGAGGTCACAACGTAGCTGTGCCCTTTTCGGACCGTGCGAAGAAGTTCGGAGAATCTTCGGTTGGCATCGGCAGCGGACACGGCCTTCTGCATGCTCGGCTCCAAATGTAGTGATAGTACGTATATTATCAGCAGAGCGGAGAGGGGGCAATCGCATCAGTTATCAAGGAGGAGAATTGAAAGGAACTTTGTGGGCGAGGTGTGGCTAAAAACTCGGAGGGAGCCCGTTGTTCCCGGGATCCCTCCGTCGGTTCTGTTCGAGTTTTAATTTCCGGCAGCAGTTTGTGCCGCTGCGGAAGATGCTGATGGCGCGAGCGCCACCTGCGTCAGCTTGAGGTTCAGGGCTATGGTCGCCTGGCTGCCGTCAGGAACGACGGCTGGTTCGGAGCCGTAATAACCCTCGCCGCCCCCGGCGTACGCGTTCACAGCGTTGGCCGCTGTCTCGACCGCAGTTCCAGTGCAGTCCGCGCCGGAGTAGTCTTCGCCGACCGTCGATGGCATGGTGCAGTTCTCGTCCTGAACCGCCATGCCCGGCCAGTTGCCCTGTGCCAGTGCCGCCAGCAACTGTGGGAAGCGCTCGCGGCTGATGTTGGTGGTAGCAGAGAGTTGCATCGCTCCGTTCTGTGCCGCGGGCAGGCTCGCAGCAGGGAACACTAGCGTGATTTCTTCGGTATCGGTTTGGACCACGGGCGCGCCATACTCGGCGCCGTAGTAGCCCTCGTTGGCATCCATGGTCACGCTGCGCTCCACGCGGGTGAGAGACAGGTCGCCGACCACTGCCAGTTTCCCGTCGCTGGTCATCGCAGTCCGCTTCGACTTGAAGCTGATCTCAGAGTAGTCCGCACCCAGGCTGTTGTCCGGCTTAATGTTCAGGTTGACGATGGGATCGGCGGGATCGCTCGAATCGAAAGCCACGTTTCCACTGACGCGAGCCACACCGACCTCCGCCGATTTGGGACTCGACCCCAATGACAGGCGAGCGATGGAATGCTCCGCATCCACCTGCCAGATGCCGTTCTGGGCATGGGCCGGAATGGAAGCGATGCCGACTGCCAACGCCAGCAATAGAAAAACCAGACCAACCTCGTTGGTTGCGAAATGAACGATGCGTTGCATGTGCGATTTCATTTGTTTTCTCCTTTTCCGTTCAACTTGTCGAACCAGAGAAGAGCAAGCGCGCTGCCAATTCGAAACCGCTCTCGCTTTTGCAGCTAGCTCTTTGTCGAGATGGCCGTTACGCCGGTTCTCGAACTGAGCCACGCGGCGGTCGCCGCGCGATCGTCAGTCAGCCATCTGACAAAGTGGCAGATTGCCGTCGCACCGCATTTCCACAGATTCAGATTTGCGATTCGTCTTAACCATTTTTTCACACACATGTTTGAAGCTCCGCCGCTTCGCGACGCATCCGATTCACATAAGTAGGACGTGAGGCCGGGGCGATCGGATCTCGCGTGCCTAATACTATGGGGGTGAAGTTTTGGGCCAATCGCTCAGCATCGACGTCGCTGCCGACGGGATCGCAGCCGTTGCTCATTGTCCCGAAAGATGGCGCGCGCTTTTGGAAGTCTCGCGGATCATGGTGTCGCATAAGAACCTGTCGGAACTGCTCCACGATCTCGCTGGGCAGCTCCACGGCCTGCTGGAGTTCCGCTATCTCAGCCTTGTGCTGCACGATCCCGCTCGAAACGTAATGCGACTGCACACGCTCGAAACCTCCGCCCCGAAGCTGGATCCGGGCACGGAATTCGCCATGGACGAGTCGCCTTCCGCCTGGGTCTGGCAGCACCAGCAGCCCCTCATCATCAGCGACGCGGAGCGTTACCTGCGCTTCCCCTGGTCGATGAAGCGCTTTCTCGCGCACAACGTTCGGTCGATCTGCAGCGTGCCGCTGACGTCGGCGCACCGGAGGCTCGGCGCCTTGAACTTTGGCGCCGCGCAAGTGGATGCTTATAGTCCGGCAGAACTCGAGATCGCTCTGTTGGTGGCCGGCCAGGTGGCCACGGCCATAGACAACGCGCTTAGCTATGAAGATGCCCGCGCTCTGCAGCAGCAGTTAGCGCGCGAGCGCGACCGGCTCCGTCTGTTGCTGGAGGTGACCAACAGCGCGGTGTCCAACCTGGAGTTCGAGGAGATTTTCCGCGCCGTTTCGGGCACGCTGCGGCAGGTCATGCAGTGTGACTCCGTCAACATATCGTTGCCCGATCCGGAGCGCGATGATTTCCAGGTGCACATGGTGGACTTTCCCGACGGCAAGGGACTGATGCGCAAGCAACTTCGTATCCCCAGGCACGATTCCGGCTCGGGACGAGTCTTCGACAGCGGCAAACCGCTCACCATGACAGCTCCGTTCCCCGACTGGCTCGATCCCCACGCCAGGAAAATCAACGAGCTCGAAGGCTTCAAGGCCATCTGCTTCCTGCCGTTGATCAGCCGGGACCGCGTCCAGGGCATCCTGCAGCTGAACCGGCGGACGCCCAATCCGTTTACCGACGAAGATGTTGCTTTTCTCGGCCCGATCGCCAGCCAGGTGGCGATCGCGGTCAGCAATGCGTTGGAGGTTCGCAGGATCAAGGAAGCGCAGGAGCGCTTGTCGGAGGAAAGCTCGTATCTCCGCGACGAGATCCGCGTGGAGCACGATTTCGAAGAGATTATCGGCGACGGCCCCGGACTGCGCGCGGTGCTGAAGCAAGCCGAGACCGTGGCGCCCACCGACTCCACCGTGCTGATCATCGGCGAGACCGGAACCGGAAAAGAGCTGGTGGCGCGGGCTATCCATAATCTCAGCGGGCGGCGCGATCACATCCTGGTCAAGCTCAACTGCGCGGCCATTCCGACCGGACTGCTGGAGAGCGAACTCTTCGGCCACGAGAAGGGCGCCTTCACCGGCGCCATCGCGCAGAGGATCGGCCGCTTCGAGCTGGCGCACAAGGGGACGTTGTTCCTGGATGAAGTCGGCGACATCCCGCTGGAGCTGCAGCCCAAACTGCTGCGGGTGCTGCAGGAACGGGAATTCGAGCGGCTGGGCAGCACGCACACGCAGCGGGTGGACGTGCGCCTGGTCGCCGCCACCAACCGCGATCTTGCCCAGATGGTCGCCGACAAGCAGTTTCGCAGCGACCTCTACTACCGGCTGAATATCTTCCCCATCACCCTTCCTGCGTTGCGGGAGCGTGCGGGAGACATTCCCACACTGGTGCGGCACTTCGTGGCCAAGTACGCGCGCGAGATGAACAAGAAGATCGAGGACATCCCGGACGAGGCCATGGAGGCGATCGCCCGCTATTCCTGGCCGGGCAATATACGGGAGCTACAGAACTTCATCGAGCGCGCCGTGATCCTGTCGCCCGCGAAGGTGTTGCGGGCGCCGCTGGGCGAGCTCGAACGAACCGCGGCAACCGCATCGGCCAACCTCAATACGCTGGAGGAAGCCGAGCGCAGCCACATCCTTAAAGTGCTGGGCGAAACCAACGGGGTGGTCGGAGGCCGCAACGGCGCCGCTCAGCGGCTCGGACTCAAACGGACCACGCTGATCTACAAAATGCAGAAGCTCGGCATTACGCGGTTAGCGACTTGATTGCTGGCGTCCTCCGCCTTGCCACTTTGCCATGCACCTGTCGTGACGAACCATCGACCGCCTGTCAAATTGCCGACATCCGCTCCTGGGGCCGCGGAATTGCGGTTGCCGCTAAAGCCTTTCGTTCGATGCTAGGGCGGCGACCTTCTTTATCCTGCGGGTTGGAACGAAAGATGCTCAAAGACGGGTGATCGTTCTGATAAAGGAGTTCGGCTATGGAATTCATAACTATCAACGGCACTGATCTTTATACATCGCGCATCGGCCTGGGTACCTGGGCCATGGGCGGGTGGATGTGGGGTGGCGCGGACGAAGAGGAATCGATTCGCACCATCCACACCGCCCTCGACAAGGGCATCAACCTGATCGACACCGCTCCGGTGTATGGCTTCGGCCGCTCGGAGGAGATCGTCGGGCAGGCGGTCGAGCAGTGGGGCGGACGAGAGAAAGTCATCATCGCGACCAAGGTTGGCTTGGAATGGCATGACGGCGTCGTGTTCCGCAATGCAAGCCGGGAGCGCATTCACCGCGAGATCGAAGACTCGCTGCGCCGCCTCCGGACCAGCTACATCGATGTTTACCAGATCCACTGGCCCGATCCGCTGGCAGCCATCGGGGAGACTGCTGACGCCATGCGTCAGTTGCTTGAGCAGGGTAAGATCCGTGCCATCGGCGTCAGCAACTTCTCTCCGGAGCAGATGGACGCCTTCCGCGCGGTTGCTCCGCTCCACTCGAACCAGCCTCCGTACAACCTGTTTGAACGGCAGATCGAGCAGGATATTCTGCCGTACACGCGCCGCAACAGCATCGGCACCCTGGCCTACGGCGCGCTCTGCCGCGGCCTGCTGAGCGGAAAGATGCGCCCGGACAGCGAATTCTCGGGCGATGACCTGCGAAAGGTTGACCCGAAGTTCCGGCCTCCGCGCTACGCGCAATATCTCAAGGCCGTGGAACGACTGGACAGTTTCGCGCGGGAGAATTACGGCAAGCGGGTGATTCACCTGGCGATGCGCTGGCTGCTCGACCAGTCCGGCGTCACGGTGGCGCTGTGGGGCGCGCGCCATCCCCAGCAGATGATGCCCATGGATGACATGCTGGGATGGTCGCTCTCCGCGGACGCGATGCGCGCCATCGACCAGATCCTGCGTGAAACCATCACGGACCCGGTGGGGCCCGAGTTCATGGCTCCTCCAGCTCGGGAAATTGTGCAGGTCGTGTGAGAAGAAAATGTTGATCGCCATTGCAGAAGGCTTGGCTGTGATCGTTGGCTGCGGCATGGTGCTGATCTGGTGGCTGGCCATCCGGGAACTGTGATAGTGTGCGGCACGCGAAAAAAGGGGGAACCCATGAAGATTGGTGTGATTGGCGCCGGCGCCGTTGGTTCTGCGTGTCTGATGTCGTTGGTCCTGCGTGGCACTGCGCGTGAAATCGTGGTGCTGGATAAGGACCGTAAGCGGGCAAAGGCGGTCGCGACCGACCTGCAATACGGCGCGTCCCTGTCGCCCAGGGTCGACATCCGCGACGGCGATTACGCGGATCTGGCCGGTGCGGCTCTGGTCATGATTACGGCGGGGCTGAACGAAAAGACCGGTGGAGCGACCGACCGCAATGATCCGGCGGGCAGGCTCAAGCTGCTGGATGCAAACCTGGGCGTCTACAGGGATATCGTTCCGCGACTCCTCAAGGTGGTCCCGGAATCGGTGATTCTTGTGGTCACCGATCCGCCCGACCCGCTGGCCGATTTCGTCCGCATGTCGGGATACCAGCGCGTCCTGAGCAGCGGGACATTTCTCGACAGCCTGCGGTTCCGTTTTCACCTGGCGCGGCATCTGAACGTCGATCCCGCGTCTGTGGAAGCCCAGGTTGTGGGTGAACATGGGACGTCGCAAGTATTCTTGTGGTCCTCGGCACGGGTGGCGGGGACGCCGGTGTTTGACGCTCTGAGGCGCATCGATCAAAGCCGCGAGGAACTCCGCCAGAGCATGGAGCATGACGTCCGCTACGCCAACATCACCATCATCGAGGGCAATCAAGCCAGCCAGTTTGGGATCGGCATGGTGTCGGCCCGCATTGCGGAGGCGGTGTTACGGGACGAGCGAGCTGTGATTCCAATCGGTTCTTACAACCCGGAGTATGGTGTCACGCTTTCCCTGCCGAGCGTTCTCGGGCGGGCAGGCGTCGCGCAGATCCTGGAGCCCGAGATGTCGGACGAAGAACGGCAAGCCCTGGAGCGCAGCGCTGACACTCTGAGGAGCGCGGTGGCGCGGATGGAAGATGTGGGCGTGCATGCCGAACGCAAGGCAAGCTGAGTTCGCCGCCTTTACGGTTTCCCAATATTAGCGTTAGTTACTGCCGACCCCGCTGCAATCGCAGAACGGATCGCGTTTGGGCGCTGCTTGAAAACCGCGCCATAGTGCCTACCTATCGGTACATATTGAATCTTTCGACGGTAAGCGAACATCTGCACTTCAACGGGGGTTTCGAGGATGGCGAATCGGGCAAAGCTCGCAGTCATTCCCTTAGCTACGCTGCTGTGGTTCAGTGTTTTGTTGAGTTCCGGGTGCAGCAATACGGAAGCGAAACAGCCCGCCTCGCGGCCGCTGCAGGTCAGGACGGAAACCGTCGCCTTGGTGCCTGTGCCTCAGGTTGACGAGTATGTGGCGACGGTGAAGTCGCGCCGCTCAGCGAGCATCCAGCCCCAAGTGGATGGTTCCCTGACGCGGATGCTGGTTAAGTCAGGCGACTACGTGCGCAGCGGACAAGTGTTGATGACGATTGATCCGTTGAAGCAGCGGGCGACTGTGGACCAGCAGCGCAGCACGGAGGCGCAGAAGAAGGCGACCTTCGACTACAACCAGCAGGAAGTGGAGCGGCAGCGGAAATTGTATGAGGCCGGTGTCACCAGCAAGCAAAACTACGACTGGGCGGTGCAGGCCTTCAAGAATTCCAAGGCAGATTGGGAATCCTCCACCGCCGCGCGTGTCACCCAACAGCGCCAGCTTGCATATTACAACCTGACGGCGCCGTTCGATGGAATCGTCGGGGATATCCCCGTGCACATCGGCGACTACGTGTCACCGCAGACGCTAATGACAACCGTAGACGAGAACGCCGAATTGGAAGCCTACATCTACATTCCCACCGAACGAGCGGGAAATATCCGCATGGGCCTTCCGGTGGAGATTGTGACCAGCCGCGGCGAGGTGATCGGGAGCACGAAGATCACTTTCGTCTCGCAGCAGGTAGACAACGCGATCCAGGGCATCCTGGTGAAGGCGCCGATCCACGCTGCCCTGGACAAGTTCCGCAACGCGCAACTGGTCAAGGCGCGGGTGGTGTGGAGCACCGCTCTGGCGCCCACGGTTCCGGTCCTGGCGGTCACGCGCATCGGGGGCCAGGCGTTTGTTTATGTCGCCACCCAGGCGGACAACGGCACCGTCGCCAAACAACGCGCGGTCACTTTGGGCGATACCATCGGAAACGAGTATGCCGTCACGGACGGCTTGAAGCCTGGCGAAAAGGTCATCATCTCCGGCATCCAGTTCCTGATCGACGGCGCGCCCGTGCAGGCGATCAGCTAAGCCAGTCCGATTCCCAGAAAAGTGACCCGACTGCGGCGTTCGCCGGCGGCAAAGAAGAGGACGTGCAGGATTGGTTAACTTTTTCATTACACGGCCAATTTTTGCCACAGTGTGCGCTCTGCTGATCATTCTTGCGGGCG
>Ga0209517_10006369_pt1 | contig 14623 bp, 10 predicted proteins | sample PeaSoiMetSII2010_FD_187695 | JGI IMG/M metagenome (GOLD analysis project Ga0209517, IMG submission 187695) | Peat soil microbial communities from Weissenstadt, Germany - SII-2010 (SPAdes) (version 2) | ecosystem: Environmental > Terrestrial > Soil > Wetlands > Peat | place: Germany... | reverse complement strand
TGAAAATTCTTTCGCTCCGGCAGACGGTGGGCCCGCTCGTGGTTGTTGAGAAAGATGAAGCCGTGATCGTTTTCCAGTCGCGCCGCCACGCGGGGGGTCGACGTGTCCTGCTTGCTTGCAGGCGTGCGCTCCGGAAAATAGGAAGTCATGGGCGCAAGGCTTGTGCCGAAATCGCCGAGAAACAAGTGCAACGTTTTAAGCACGCGGTAGGACGGGTGCATCTGGCCGAATTCGCCCAGCGGGGCCTGGAAGTCGTACGACTTCACCGGCAAATCATTCGGATAGCCCGTGGCCTGCGACTCCTGCAAGGTCGTTTTCTTGCCCTCCGGATTCGTGCCGCCATGAAACATGTAGTAGCCATACAGCACCACGCCCGATCCAAGCTTCACGACCTCCATCGCCGCCGTGTCGCCCGCGCTCAGCAACGGCCGGCGATGATACGCCACTTCCATGCCGCCGCCCATCTCGGCCGTCAGGTATGGATAGCCCGCGTCCATGGCATCGATGTCAGGATGCTTGGAGTGGAGATCGTCTCCGACATTTTCCTCGCAGCGGGTTCGCAGGAAGAAATAGTTCGGAGTCGGCGGCAGATCGCCCAAGTTGCGCCACCAGAAACCGTCGGCGTAGCCGCTGAAAAACGGGAGCACATCTCGCGACGGAATGACTGCGTTATCCCATCCCGTGATGGTATAAAAAGGAGCGTCGAGACCCTCTTCGCGCGCCAGTTGCCGCAACTGCAGGATGTGGTCGGCTCCTTTTCCCGGCCCGCGGGCGCTGTATTCATTCTCCAACTGAACGCCAATAATGGGGCCGCCGTCCTTCCAAAACAGTCCCTGCACCTGTTTGGAGATTTCACCGTAGAAGCGCCGCACATGATCGAGGTAAACGGGATTGTTCTCGCGCGTCGCAGTCTTCTGGAGCAGCCAATCGGGAAGTCCTCCGTTGCGCACTTCACCGTGATCCCACGGCCCTACGCGGATCCACACGGACATTCCGTGCCGTCCGCACAGTTCAACAAAACGGCGCAGATTGCGCTGTCCCGACCAGTCGAACTGTCCTTCGATCTCTTCATGGTGGATCCAGAAAATGTAAGTCGAGACAATCTGAATCCCTCCCGCCTTCATTTTCAGAATCTCTTTTTCCCACTGGCTTTCGGGATAACGGGAATAGTGAAACTCTCCCATCACCGGAAACCACGGCTCTCCGTCGCGCATGAGATAGCGGTCATTGACGGAGAGTGTGTGGCCATCCGGCGAGCGTCCGCCCGCGGCGAACGGAAGCGGTTGCGGCGGCGCAGCGGCAACTCTCGCTTCGATCACGAGCGGCGACGCGGCTGCCTGGTCCTGCGCAAAAACGACCTGCGCAAACGCGTCGTGCGCGAGGCTGGGCGCGACCACGGCGATGACGAATGCCAGTAGATGCGGGCTGAGAGTACGACTCAGGTTGCCTCTCCACAATTCGGTATTCATGGCATCCTTGGGCACCAATCTAACACCTGGCTTCGCGGGCGTAATCCGCCTAAAGTTGGATTGCCCGCGCCTTGGAGACGTGCAGCTTCGTTCTTTAGTGATCCTTCGGAGTCTGTGTCATAGCTTGAGGTCGACCGAAAAAGTGGGTCCGGACGATGCACAAGCCGCGAAGCGGCGGAACAGGAAAGCCCGGCACGGCAGTGCCGGGTAGGCGGAAGTGGAACCAATCGAGTCCCGCAAGGGACGACACCTGGGCTATGACACAGACTCCTTCGGGTTTTGGTGATCCAAGCAGCCCTTCGCCGAGCACCATTGATTAGGAAGGAATACTCCGCTTTTTGGAATTTTCTAGACCGTGCTTCTCTAGATACCTATACCGTGAAAATTTTCTCCAATCCGACTTTGGTAGGATTCGCGAACCACCAACTGAGAGTAGATTTCAGGCGGCGAGTCAGGAGTGAACTCCTGTATCCAACTCCCGAGTTCATTACGAGAGCCGCGAAGCTCCGAGGTGCATTATGGGTTACGCAACGATGAAGCAAGTCGTAGTTGGTCTTATTTCCTTATTGGTGCTCCTGGCAGGATTTCTGTTGAACTGGAGCGTTCCAGCGCTTGCCCAAGGCACCAGCGGCAGCCTTACGGGCCAGATCACTGACCCGTCGGGCGCGACGGTTGTAGGAGCAACAGTTACGCTCAAGAACGTCGATACCAATTACCTTCAGACGGCAACAACCGACAACACAGGAATTTACCTGCTGAAGCCGGTTATGCCTGGCAACTATTCGCTGACCGTTGCCGCCAAAGGGTTTGCAACGTATGTGCAGAATGGCATCGTCATCACGGCCAATCTGTATGCAACCCAGGACGTGCGCCTCAAACTCGCCTCCGTGGTGGCCGAAACCGTTACCGTGAATAGCGACGCCGAGCTGGTAAACACCACTTCGGCCGAGCTGGGAGCGACGGTCAATGCAACCGCCATCTCCCAGCTGCCGCTCAACGGCCGCGATCCCTCCAGTCTGGTTCTGCTGGCGCCTGGCACCGACGACGTCATACACCACGGCGGCGAAGGCATTCAGACCGGCTTCTCCTTCCCGACCGAGACCGGCGCCTCTGCCAATGGCGGCCGTCAGGGCAGCACCTTCTACATGCTCGACGGCGTCACCAATATGGACAACTACAACCTGCTGACGGCGCCCTTCCCGAACTCCGACGCCACCCAGGAATTCAAGGTCATCACCAACAACTTCAGCGCCCAATACGGCTTCTCGCCCGGTGCGGTGGTCAGCATCGCCACCAAGAGCGGCACCAATGCCTTCCACGGCGGCGCGTTCTGGTTTGTCCGCAACAACGATCTGAACGCCAGCGATTGGTTCAGCCACCAAGTGGATCCGCTCAAGCGCAACCAGTTCGGGGGCTATGTCGGCGGCCCCATCAAGAAGGACAAGCTCTTCTTTTTCGGCAACTACCAGGGCACCAAGATGGTGTACGCCCCAACTGACCTGAGGACAACCACGCCCACGACAGCCATGCTCAATGGCGACTTCAGCGGCCTGTCTCCGGACGGCGTCACGACGAACCTGGTCGGCCCCTTCAAAACCATCGGCGGCAAGCCCAACCAGCTCGATACGAGCATCGCCAGCCTCGATCCGGCGGCGGTGACGATCACCGAGACCGGCCTGCCGGGGCACACCAGCGGCGTTACGCAGAGCCCCACCGGCGACATGTTCTATACGATGCCCGCCGTCCGCGATACGTACCGTGAGGTCACGGGGAAGCTGGACTACAACATTTCGCCCTCGCAGACGCTCTCGCTGCGCTCCTTCACCAACTATTTGACCGCTCCCTCGACCGACGTTCCGGGCAACATGGAGAGCGTGTACAACCACCAAGCCTGGACCGCGAGCTTCGCGGAGAAGATGTACTACTTCAACGACGCCCTGACCCACAGATGGACGATCAATCCGACCACTGTCAACACTGTCAGCCTCTTCTGGAACCAGATGAGCGCGCACAACGGGGCCCAGGAACTGGACAGCAGCGGCAAGCCGATGTGCCTTTCAAGGTATATCAACGTCAACGAGCTGACCGGCCAGTGCTACATGGAAGCCCTCCGGGTGTGGGCGGGCTATAGCATCGAAACCGGCTGGGATGAGCCCTCGCAGGAGGTCCGCAACACCCTCGGCCTGGTCGATACAGTGAACAAGCTGATTGGCAAGCACTCGCTGACCGCCGGCCTCGACGTGATGCATCAACACGCGGTCGAGTCCACGCAGTATCCGACCCAGCCGACGGTTGTTTTCAACGGCAGCATCACGGGCAACGCCCTGGCCGATTTCCTACTGGGATATGCGCATGAATACATGCAGGGCGCCGGCGAGATCGCCGATGTGGCCGGGTGGCAGTTTGCCCCCTTCGTGCAGGACGACTGGAAGCTTCGTCCCAACCTGACCGTGAATCTCGGTTTGCGCTGGGATCCGAACACTGCTCCTACCTCCAAGGGTGGCCGCGGCGCGGCCTTCGTCCCCGGACAGCAGAGCACGGTCTACCCCAATGCCCCGCAGGGCTTGATCTTCCCCGGCGACAAGGGAATGACGGCTTCGTTGATGAACAACAGCTACAGTTATTGGGAGCCCCGCCTGGGCCTGGCCTGGCAGCCCAAGCAGTTGCCGCACACCGTTATCCACGCCGGCTTCGGCATGTTCAGCGGTCCGCTGGAGTACTCCATGTACAACCATGCCGCCGACATCGCCCCCTTCAGTCCCCTCTACGACTTCTACGGCTGGTGCTATCCCTGCAATCCCGATACTTCGTTTGCGAATAACTCGGTCATCCATTTTGATGACCCTTGGAACAGCGCGGGCTCGCCGGTATCCGCCAGCCCCTTCCCAGCCACCTACCCATGGGCCTCTACCTCGTACAAGCCGCCATCCAACTTTGTCTTCGGCAACGGAACCACAGTCAGCCAGGCCTTCTCGCGCAACTTCAAGCTGGGCATGACGCAAAGCTGGAACCTCTCCATCGAACAGCAGATTAGTCCGGTGATGGTGGTGCGCCTCGCCTATGTCGGCAGCGAAAGCTATCACCAGTCGGTGGAAATCAACCGCAATACCTACACCTACAATCAAACGGACGCAAAGTACGCCCCGCCGTACCCGAACTTCGGCAATATCCTGGAAGACAACAGCATGGCGACGGCCAGCTACAACGCGCTGCAGATCGGCTTCGATCGGCGCATGGCGCACGGCCTCCAGGTGCAGTCCAACTTTACCTGGTCGCATTCCATCGATCTGGCCAGCTCCAGCAACATCTCGTACGGCAACCCCGAACTAGGCGATCCCTTCAATATGAAGTGGAACCGCGGCAACTCCAACATGGACATGCCGTGGAACTGGGTGAGCAACTTCGTCTACGAGGCCCCCGGCTTCAAGAACCAGAGCAACCTGATGCAGAAAATCCTTGGCGGCTGGGAACTGAGCGGCATCATCACCTGGCAGACCGGCAACGACTTCTCGGTCGTGTCGGGGGCGAACAACTCCGGGTCCAACCTGTGGGTTGATCGCGCTGATTCGGTCCCTGGCGTGCCCACCAACATGGGCAAGGGAAGCCACTGGGATTGGGCCTATGGTAATGGGTACTTCAACAAGAACGCGTTCACCAATGGCGCCTCCTTCGGCGACACCGGCAGAAACGCCTACTGGGGACCGCACGTCTTCACCATCGATTCGGCGATCATGAAGGCCTGGAACCTGGGAGAAAGAATGAAACTGCAATTCCGCTGGGAGGCCTTCAACGTCACCAACCATCCGAACTTTGCCATTCCGGACGGCACGCAATGGGGGGGGTCTCACACCGGTATGATCAGCGGCTTGGGTAACGTCCCGCCGCGCGTCATGCAGGGCGCGCTCAAACTTACCTTCTGATCCAACACCTGGAAGGCAGCCGGACAACTTTGTCCGGCTGCCTTTCTTTTGGCGGAGGAATTTGTATGCGACTTCGGGGCTTTACCTACGAACGTGAGCACCGCCGGCATCATGACCAACAAATTCGGCCATCGCATCATGCAGCTGGAGCTGAAGTTCTACTTCTAGGCTGGGAAGTGTGTCTGGCCAGCAGGCGCAGTGGCTGATGAGGCACCTAATCGGATCTTGGGGCGCTGTCAACCCAGGCGATAGGTAACTTATTGATTAATAAATACTTTACAAGTAAGTCTTTATTTCTCAAAGACCTGGCGGGAACGGTCCCCTAAGGGCAATAATATACTTGGCAAAATAGATGTCAGACGGTAGACTGGGGCCATGCCGTGACAGGATCGGCGACCGTCAATGCTTCTTTGGTCGACCTTTCCCTTCATTGGCTTTCTTCTCTGCTTCTTCCCGTCTTAGGAGTTCTGATTTCGACACTGTGAGCACTTGCCGCACAGCGTTGTCAAAGCGTTCAAACTCGGTATCGCCGGGAATCTGCGGTGGCGGAATCGGTTTCATACGCCTCCCACGATATTCCTTTCCAGAGCACGTCGCAATTGGTAAAATTTGTGATTCCCTACATGTCCCTGCGTCTGACAGGAGGATGAATGGCCATACAAGAGAAGTACATCATAATGTGTGACGAAGTTCGGATCGAACTCAATGGCAAGTTCTTTTTGATCGGCGTGTATACGCCCGACATGGCAGTCACACAATTGCCCACGATTGTGCCGGTCCTCACTTTCTTCGTCATGATGAATGACGATAGGCCGGATCGGCATCAATTCAGAGTGTCTATACAGCATCTGGAAACAGGACAGATCGTGGGACAGGGGATGGGTGGATTTCAAACTGGCAGACCGGGTCTGATCGCACTCCCAGTTCGGATAAGCCCGATTCAATTTGCCAGTGCTGGAGCCTACACTTTTAGCCTCTATATGGATGACGCAAGAGACCCAATGACTTATTCGTTTAACGTGCTTCTGAATGTCGTTCAACAGCAACTTCCGGGCGGAGGCATGGTTGGCCCGCGCTAGACATTGACCAGTTCCCCATAGGGGTTCAATGTCGTAACCTCAGTATTCGTTCCCACTACCGGCTTCTTCTCTCCCGGTTTTGGGTAAAACCAAACTTCTACCTGCTCGTTGGTGCCTGAAGGTTCAGAGACAGCAGCATAGGTGAGAAGTTGTTTGAACTGGTACTCTGTTATTGCTTCTGCTCTTAATTGAGCGTAGCGCATTTCAAACTCAAGTAAGAAACTCTTGTCCCGTGGTTGCAGCGACTCAAGTTTTTCAACGCGAACACGCATCATCGCTTCCCTGTAAGCAGGCAGCGGTAACTGTCCCGTCAGGAAGTTGTTCAGGTGTGTTGCGAGTTCCAGATCCAATGTCATGACTATTCCTCCAAATGTCGAACTCAAGCACGCAACTCAAGAGTTCTTGGACAGCGAGTTCACTAAGCCGGAGTGGCAAACTAAGCTGGCATCGTGCTCTCGTCGCCATCTTCCGCCAAACCGATCCTTCCCGCCATCATCCAAGTTTCCCGATGGCGGAACGACCATGTATTTCGAACTAGTTTGCCAAGACATCACAGTTGCGTTACTTGCCAAATTCATTTCGCCAGACAGGACAATCTACCAACCCGAATGGCGACCCCAAGCTCTCTTGCTCGGAAGTGAGTGGCATATAAACTGATCGACCATTCTGCCCTATTCCTTTAGCGCCTGCAAGCCTGAGGCCGTTCCAACTCTAAGAATTAACTAAACTTTTACCTTACTTTTACCTTCGGCCCACGTTTGCCGCGATACCGACTATGTGGCCGCAATTTCTCCCACCTTGCCGGTCAGTTCTGCGTAGGTGAGCCGCTTGCCCACGATCTGACGCACGGCGAGATCAAACCGGTCGGAGTCGTCAAGCGGGTTATCTCTTGTGGCGCGGTTGTTGTATCGGAAAATCTGCTCGTCAATGTATCGCTCCAAGTGGAACGGTTCAACCGCAACGTAGGTTCCATTCAGACCTCGCTTGAGCAGACTCCAAAAATTTTCCATGCCGTTGACGTGTACTTGACCGCGCACGTAGCTCTCGGTTTTATTGACCACTTCATGCACGAAGCGCGAGCGCAGTTCGTTGTAGGCCACGGCGTCATCGGTATAGACCTTGCTCCCGTACTTCACTTCCTTCATGATCTCGGCTTGCAACGTCTCACGCTTCACATTCGGAACAATCTTGGCGCGAACCTTGCGAAGATCACGGTCAAGCAGACCCATGACCGCAGTCTTGCCCTGTGCGCCGCCGCGTTGCTCGTAGCGGAGCTTCTTGTCGGCGTGCATGTTCTTCTTGCGACCACCAATAAATGTCTCATCGGTCTCTACTTCGGTATTAGGACCGCCGAGTTTGAAGTTGCCGTGGTTCTCTTTCATCGCGAGGCGAATGCGTTGCAGCATGAACCATGCCGACTTCTGCGTGACCTTCACAGCCTTTGCGATCTCGTAACTGCTGACTCCGTTTTTACAGTTTACAATCTGCCACATTGCCATCAGCCATTTAGCCAGCGGGATTGGCGACTCCTCGAAAATCGTTCCGGTCTTGAGGGTGAACTGCGGAGCGTCATGCTTCTCCCGGCAGTGCCAGCGGTTATACTTCTCTAGGAACAGGACATTCTTACTCTGGCAGCGGGGGCAGACCACGCCGTCGGGCCAGCGACGGGCCACAAGGTACTCGCGGCAGTTCGTTGGATCGGCGAAGTACATGACGGCTTCTTGGAGGCTCTTTGGTTCGCTCATGGCCTTGTTCTCCATGACCAAATCTTAAGCCAAACGGTCTATTTTGTCAAGTATATTATTGCCCCCCTAAGTCTTTGATTTCACAAGACCGCGCCGAAGGGGGCAAGGTCAAGGCAGACAATGGCCCGCAGTTTCACGCCGGTTGCGCGGACGATGGTCAACTAGGCATCGCGAGGGGCCGCGAATATCAGATCAGTTGTGCACCTCGTGCTGAGTGCTACGATTTCACACTCCCCCCTAACTTAGAGAAGCCATTCCTGCGGATTCGCGATGGCCTCGACCAGGTCCCGTAGAAATTCCGCTGCCCGCGCGCCATCCACAACCCGATGATCGCTCGAAAGGGTCAGGGTCATCATGGGACGGATGCCGGGACGAGCATCAGAACCGGCGCCGACCGCCACGACTCGGTCCGCGATACTTCCGACGGCAAGAATCGCGGCTTGCGGCGGAATGATGATGGCCGTGAATGCGTCCACCCCGAACATGCCCAGATTGCTCATGGTAAAGGTGCCGCCGGCGAGATCGGCGGGACGCAACTTGCCGGTACGCGCGCGTTCCGCCAGGTCGCGCCGCTGCACTGCGATTGCGCCCAGCGCGGCTAGGTGAGCATTGTGGATCACGGGCGCCACTACTCCATCGTCCACCGCCATTGCCAGTCCGACGTTGATCTCTGCATGGGTATGAACGCCTGCGCCAGTCCAGCTTGCGTTCATGCGCGAGTGTTTCATGAGAACGCGCGCGACCAGCGCGGCCAACAGATCGGTGTGCGTGAGTTTCACACCATGCGATTTTTCAATCTCTGGCCCAAGCTTCTGCCGCGCCTGGTTCAGAGCGCCTGCGTCCACCTCGCGCGTGACGAAGAAATGGGGGATCGTCGTCCAGCTCTGGGTTGTGCGCTCCGCCATCAGCCGCGAAATGGGATTGCCGCTGTCAAGCGGAGCACGCGGCGCGCTGGCTTGGGATTCCGCAGCCGCGAGAATATCGGATGCGAGGATTTCTCCGTCGGGCCCCGATCCGCGGACATCCGCGAGATGAACGCGGAGCTCGCTGGCGAGGCGCCGCGCTTTGGGCGAAATCTTAATGCTCCGCGCGGGCTGCGCGGGAGTCGCCAACTGGTTTGCGAATGCCGCAGCCGGGGCCGCTGGAGTCGCGGAAAGGGCAGGTACGGTGGTCTTTCTTCCCGATGCAGCGCCTACTTCATCCGCCGGGACAGCTTCTCCGGGAGCGACGATCCACGCGATGGTTTGGCCTACCGGCACTTCGGTTCCAGCCTGGACCTTGACGCCGGCCAAAACGCCGTCGCCGGGGGATTCGATTTCCATCACCGCTTTGTCGGTTTCGATTTCGAGCAGGGGCTCGCCTTTGGCGACGGACTCGCCTTCTTTTTTCAGCCACGAAATGAGCTTGCCCGTTTCCTGGGCCATTTCGAGCGCGGGCATTACGACACTGATCGCCATAAATAAAATTCAGAGGTCAGAGGTCAGATTGCAGAGGTAACAATCTTCGAAAGCTCCGACCCCTAGGTTCTCACCTCTGCAATCTGACCTCTGACCTCTGACCTTCTCTTAGTCGCCTACGGGAACTCGCTCATGCTTGGCACTCGCTTCGATCATCTCGCGCACGCGCGTGCTCGGTTTCGATTCGGTTTCTCGAATTGCGGGAAGCGGGCCGTCCACCGTGAAATAGTGCCTGCCGGCTACCAGCAGTTCCTCGGCCGGGAATCGGGTGATGACTTCGTGGCCAGTCTCGGTAACAACGATTTCTTCCTCGATGCGCGCGGCACTCCAGCCATCGGTCGAAGGCCAGAAAGTTTCCAGCGCAAACACCATGCCAGGCTTGATTTCACAAGGGTGATCGAGCGAAACGAGACGGCTGATCACGGGCTTCTCCCAGATGGCGAGGCCTATGCCGTGACCGTACTGCAACGCGAAGCAGGCTTCTTCGTTCGGGAAACCAAACTCCTGCGCTTTCGGCCACACGGATGCAATCTCGGCCGTGGTGCGGCCCGGGCGCACGAGTTCAATCGCCGCGTCGAGGTATTCCCTGCACCGCTTGTACGCGTCGTTCATCGCGTGTGAAGCGTATCCGATGGTGAAACAGCGGTAATAGCATGTGCGATAGCCCATGTACGAGTGGAGAATGTCGTAGTACACGGGATCTCCGGGACGCAGCACGCGGTCCGAAAACACGTGCGGATGCGGATTGCAGCGTTCTCCTGAGATTGCATTCACGGCCTCCACGTACTCGGAGCCGAGATCGTAGAGCACCTTGCTGACCAGGCCCACCGCCTGGTTTTCGCTCATGCCGGGCTTCATGGCACGATAGAGTTCCTCATACGCCGCGTCGACCATCATGGCGGAGTGGTTGAGCAAACTGATCTCGTCGCGCGTCTTGATGAGGCGCGCTTCCGACATAAGTGCCTGCCCGTCGACGACCTTGATTCCTTCTTTTTGAAGCGCGAAGAGGACCGGCAATTCGATGATGTCGATGCCCACCGGTTCTTTATGCAGGCCGCGCATTTCGAGTTCGATGCGAATCTTCTTGGCCACATCTTCGGCGCGTCCCATCTCCGGCGTCATGGCGCCGCGGAGCATGGAGATTCCCGCACGCGAGCGCTCGCCGAGCCACGGACAATGCAGTTGGTGATGTTTTGCCGCCGATCCGAAGTCCCACAAGATCGGCTCGTCATTTTGCGGCAGGAGCGTGAAGCGATTCGCCTTGTCCTGGGCCCAGGTGCCGATGTGGGTTGCGGTCAGGTAGCGCACATTGTTCATGTCGAAGCACAACAGCGAGCCCATTTCGGACTTCTTCAGAAGATCCTTGGCGCGCGCCAGTCGTTCGCGGCGCAAGCGATCGAAATCAACCCGGTTTTCCCAATCCACCGCCATCGCTCCGTAAGTTGGAAGAGCCATAACAATCTCCTTTTATGCAACGTGCTTCAGAGAACAAGTCAGAAGTTAGAAGTCAGATTGCAGAAGTAAGAACCTTACGAAACACCGGTACTTTGGTTTTCACTTCTGCAATCTGACTTCTTCCATCTGACTTTCCTTACCGGCCGCAGAGTGCGCGGGCGGCTTCAAACACGGTCTGCTCGGTCGGCACGGTCACATCTTCCAAAGGCGGCGAAAACGGAATCGGAACATGCATCGCACCCATGCGCTTGACCGGAGCGTCCAGATCGTAGAATGCGCCGGTGGCGATCACCGACGCAAGTTCGGCGGTAACGCCATAGCGTTCGTAACCTTCGTCGAGAACGATCGCCCGCGACGTCTTCTTCACCGATTCAATGAGAGTCTTTTCGTCGAGCGGCCACAGGGTGCGCGGATCGACCACTTCGGCGCTAATCCCGATTTCTTCCAGCATGGTCGCCGCGCCTAACGCCACTTGCACCATGCTGCTGGTGGCGACCAGCGTGATGTCCTCGCCCACACGCTTCACATCCGCGACGCCCAGCGGGACTGTATAGTCGCCCGCTGGTACCGAGCCTTTCAGTTTGTACATCATCTTGTCTTCGAAGAAGACAACTGGATTCTCGTCGCGAATCGCCGCCTTCAGCAATCCCTTGGCGTCATAAGGCGTCGAAGGCAGAACCACTTTCAAACCCGGAACATGGCAGAACCACGCATGCAGCGACTGCGAGTGTTGCGCGGCGGAGCGGCGAGTCGCTCCCATGGTCGTGCGCATCACCATCGGCACTTTCCACTTTCCGCCCGACATGTAATGCACCTTAGCGGCCTGGTTCACCATCTGGTCCATGGTCAAAGTGATGAAGTCGCCGAACATGATGTCGACCACCGGACGCATTCCGGTCATGGCCGCGCCTACCGCCAGGCCAGTGAAGCCTGCTTCGGAGATCGGTGTATCGAGCACGCGGTCTTTGCCGAATTCCTCGAGCAGGCCCGAGAGAACTTTGAACGGCGTGCCCGCCTCGGCCACGTCCTCGCCCATGATGCAGACGGTCTGATCGCGGCGCATCTCCTCGGCCAGCGCCTCGCGGATGGCTTGCGCGAATGTTATCTCGCGATCGATCTGCGCGTGAAGACGGGTCTCAGGCATACACGTCCTCGTTCACCTCGTCGACCGACGGGTACGGCGCCGCCACCGCGAACTCGACCGCCTTCTTCATCTCGGACTCAAGCTCCGCCTGCACTTGATCAAGCGCGGTCGTATCGGCGACCTTCTGCTCGACCAGCCACTTGCCAAAATTCACGATCGGATCCCGCTCCGTCTTCCAGAGCTGTTCTTCCTGTTTGGATCGGTAATATTCGCGGTTGATGTCGCCGACGTGATGTCCGTGGTAGCGATAGGTATCGCAGAGCAGGAACGCGGGACCGCCACCGTGGCGGGCGCGATCCACCAATCGCTGTGCGACGGCATGGACAGCACGCACATCTTGACCGTCCACGCTTGCGGCTTCCAAGCCGAAGGCCTTCGCACGCATCAGAATGTCTCCAGCCGTGGTTTCCGAGTAATGCGTATATTCCGTGTAGAGATTGTTTTCGCAGACGTAGATCACCGGAAGCTTGAAAAGCTGGGCAAGGTTCATTTCTTCGTACAGCACACCCTGGCCGAGCGCGCCTTCTCCGAAAAAACATACCGACACGCGGTTGGTACCGAGACACCGGGACGAAAACGCGGCTCCCGTGGCGATGCCGGCGCTGCCACATACGATTGCATTCGCTCCCAGGTTGCCGGTGGCCGGGTCCGCAATGTGCATGGAACCTCCCTTGCCCTTGCAGTACCCGGCCTCTTTGCCCAGCAGTTCGGCAAACATTCGATCGGGGGAAGCGCCTTTCGCTAAACAATGTCCGTGACCGCGATGCGTGCTGGTGATGTAGTCGGTGGGCTCGAGCGCTTCGCATACGCCCACCGCGACCGCCTCCTCACCGATGTAAAGATGCGCTAGGCCAGGCATCAGCGCGCGCGTGTAAAGCTCGTTGACCTGCGCTTCAAACTGGCGGATGGCGACCATCTGCCGGTACATCCGATGCCACAACTCGACTTTTTCTGAAGCTTCTCTCGGCTCCGCGGCGGTCGTCATTTCGCGACTCCCTTAGTTACTCCCGACAGGCGCGCCAGAACGTCGAACACAACCGCAAAGTCCAGCTTCTCCCAACCCATGCCGCGCGCGGCGGTCAGGAACTCATTGCTGATGGCGGTGGTGGGAAGGGAAACATTCAGTTTGCGGCCCAACTCCATCGCCAGCAGCATGTCCTTCTGCATCATGTTGACGTCGAACCACGCTTCTTCCGGCTGCTGCAACACGAAAGGACCGCGGTACACGATCATTGGCGAAGCGATCGCGCTGTGAATCATTACGTCCACGGCAACCTCGCGTGCAATTCCGCTCTTTTCCGCCAGCAGCACTCCTTCCGAGAACGCCAGCATCTGCGCCGCTAATTGCAGGTTCAGCGCGATCTTCATCGACAACGCCACGCCGTTGTCGCCGACGTGCGTTACTTTTGGGCCGATATCCAAGAGCAACGGCTTCAGGAGCTCGAAAGTTTCCTTGCGACCGCCGACCATCACGGAGAGTTTGCCTTGCTGCAAAGTGATCACGCTGCCGGAGACCGGAGCGTCGATCATATCGGCGCCCTTCTCGCGAACTTTCGCAGCTAGCCTGCGGCTCACTTCCGGGCTCACCGTGCTCATGTCAATGTGGAACTTGCCAGCGGCCATGCCAGCAAGCAATCCATCCGGCTCGTCCGTGACCGCCGCGAGTGCGGCGGCATTCGTCACCATAGTGAACGTCACATCCGACGCAGCCGCCACCGCCTTCGGGGAGTCGGCAAACTTCATCCCCTTGTCGATCAACCACTGCGCCTTGGAGCGCGTCCGATTGTAGCCAGTCAACGTGTGCCCTTTTTCGAGCAGACGGGCGACCATATTGCCGCCCATCACACCGAGGCCGATGAATCCGAGTTTTGCCATTGAACGATTCCCTTTCGTCTTCTTCTGTAAGATCCGTCTATGAAATCCGCGCTTATGAATTCGGTTTTGCGGGCGAATCGCTTTTAGCTGGAGAAGACGAATCCGCCAGCACCTGCTGGAGATGAGCGCGCATCGCCGCTCGCGCCGCCTCCGGATCGTGCTGCTTGATTGCCGCCAGGATTCGCTTGTGGTGGTACTGCCCGCGCTCCGGTCCTCCGTCCACATTGAAAATCCGGCTGCGCTGTTCGCGCAAAAGACCGACAATCGAATCCAGAAGCGAGAGAATCAGAGGATTTCCGGCTGCTTCGGCCAGCGCCAAATGGAAATCGAGATCCGCTTCCACGTAGGCGTCGGGGTCGCCCAGGTTGCGATCCATCACGGCGACTGCTTCCCGCATGGTGCTCAGCAGTTGTTCCTCAATTCGGAGAGCAGCCAGGCCGGCAATCTCCGGCTCCAGCACCAGCCGCAACTCGGCCAGG
>Ga0209517_10006368_pt1 | contig 14623 bp, 14 predicted proteins | sample PeaSoiMetSII2010_FD_187695 | JGI IMG/M metagenome (GOLD analysis project Ga0209517, IMG submission 187695) | Peat soil microbial communities from Weissenstadt, Germany - SII-2010 (SPAdes) (version 2) | ecosystem: Environmental > Terrestrial > Soil > Wetlands > Peat | place: Germany... | reverse complement strand
CTCCGCTTCTACATCCGCCGGCAGCCCGTCCCTGGTCAGACTTTCACACAGCGCGACCAGATCGACGAGCCGCGCGAGGCGGCGCCAGTCCGCCGGAAGCGAACCGCCCGCGTGCAAGTAGCCGTTCGAGAAATGCGGCTCGGCCAGGGGACGCGAGGCGCGCTCGGAGCGCAGGAAGTTGCCGAAGTCGGTCAGCGGGGTGCTGGAGATAGCGAACTCCCAATCGAGAACGGCAGCCACGGACCACCGGCCGCGGGACTCGCGCACCAGCACGTTGCGCTTGTTGAAGTCGCCATGCACGAGCTGCGCCTGATTTTCCAGGGGCTCCAGATCCGGCAATGGCGACCACATCAGATCATGCACGCGATCGCACACGGCCGCAGGCACACGCGCCTGCAGATTGGCGGACGCCAGGCACCGATCCACGAATCGCGGCATGGCATTCGCGCCTTCGAGCAGCGGCGCGGTTACTTCCAAACCCACGGAGAGCCAACCTGGTTTCGAAAACGTGTGGCGATGGATCGCCGCGAGCGTCTCGCCCACGGAGCGCGCCGCCTGAGCGATGGCCTCGAGATCGCCGCCGCGCCGCAATTCGCGGAAGGTGATGCCCTCCACGTAACGGAGCAGCACGAACGGCGGCAGATCGTCGGACCCGTGCGGTTCGGCGTGGATCACCTCCGGCACGGGCACCGAGCCCTTGAGTAACTGGATCAGGTCGAGCTCTTTCCGGCACAGCGCCGGATCGTGCCGGTAGACGCGGAGGACCATCGGCTCCTCAATGCCTTCGAGAAGCAGCTTGAAATTCGAGTTGCGGCGCCCATCCGCGAGAGGGAGCGCCTCCGCCACGCGGGCTCCGGGAAACGCGCGCCCGATTACCGCAGCAAGCGCCGCACCGCGTCCGTAATCTGTTTCCATCCGGTGCCCTCCGCCGAGCAAAGCTCGTGGTGGCCGGCGCCCTTTACGCGGACGATCTCGACGGAATCGCCGGCCTGCTTCGCGCGTTTCTCGTAGTCTTCGAACAGCCTTTCGGGCACGATGGAGTCTTCCTCGCCCCACACCAGCACCTGCGGCGTTCGCAGCGGAAGAAGCGCTAACGGCGAGGCCGCGGCATAGCGCGCGGGCTGTTGCGCGGGTGTCCCGCCCATGACCCGCAGCTCGCCCGCCACGCAGTCCCTCGGTCCGCCATCGGCGTACGCACGCATGTCGGCGATTCCGGCCAGCGAGACTACCCCGCGCAGGGGCAGCGGATTATCGGTGTGCAATTCGCTGGCGCGCGGAATCCGGCTGCGCCCCGCGGCCCACAGCGCCAGTTGCCCGCCCGCCGAGTGCCCCATCGCGATTACCCGGCCGAGGTCGAGGGGATACTTGCGCGCGGCCTCGCGGAGGGCATCCACGCCGCGGCCGGTATCGAGGAACGTGCCGGGCCATCCGCCGCCCTCTTCGTGCGCGCGCCGGTACTCCAGGTTCCACGTGGCCCAACCTTCTTTGACCAGCGCCGAGGCCAGGTGCGCGGTGTATTCCGTGGTGGCGTACTGGATCCAGCATCCGCCGTGGATCACCACGATGACCGGGAACGGACCCTTGCCTTCGGGCATCCTCAGCTCGGCGTACTGCTGGGGCGCCGTGCCGTAGGGCACCTTGGCCAAGGGAGCTTCGGACCCGAGTCTCAAAATGTCGTCGGCATTCAGCCGCGCTTGTCCGGAACATCGCATGAGGGAAACCATGGCCATCGCCAGCGCCACCGCCAAAACCGCGAATCTCATGGGCGGGTTTGAGGAACTCGCGCAAAACGGCCGCGGCGCGATCAGTTCCTGTCCCGTATGGTGGGCGCCGCGGCCTTTGCGCTTCATTCGAACTCGAAGGCCGGCGGCGACTGTTCGGCCCCCACGCGCCCCACCGCAATATCGGCCTTCACGTAGTTCTCGGCGCGCATCTTACACCCCGCCATGCGGCGGAGCATGGCGATCTGCCCGGTGTGCGTGAGGGCATCCGCAATCGGGCCCTGGAACAGCTTCTCGGCGGGAAACGCGAGGGGGTCCGCGGAGGCCAGGCGCCGGTCGAAGGCTTCGAGCGCGGCGAAGAAGCGCGCGGCCTCCTGGTCCCAGGCCAGCGGCTGCGAGCTGTGCCATTCGTGTTTGCCATCGGCCATCTTCAAGGCCCAGTCGAAGAGATCTCCCATGTGGGCCAGGATCTCGGCGGGCGTGCGCGAAGTGGCGTCCGCGCGATATACCGCAAACTCCGGCGGCGCGCCGCGCAGCGCTTTGCCCGCACGATACGCCAGTGTGGCGACGGTGTGTCGAAGCATAATGATTACCTCCCAAAATCGATGAAGCCGCGCTGCGGATCGGCGCTCAGCAGGGTGACATGCACGCGGTCGCCCACATCGAGGCCGCGCTCGCCGCGCATCAGCCTTCCCTCCACGGGCGGATCGAGCACGCGCACGAAGACGCCTTTGGGCGTTACCCCGGTGACCACGCCGGAGAACGATTGGCCCACGCGGTGCTGCAGCGCCACCGCGGCCAGCCGCTTGATCATGGCGCGCTGCACCTTTCGCGCCGCATCCTCTTTCAAGGTGCAGTTACTCGCGATGGAATCCAGCTCGGCATCCGCGTAGGGCGGCTGGCCCGCGAGCGCTTTCAGCAGCCGCTGGGTGACCAGGTCGGCGAACCGGCGATTGGGCGCGGTGGAATGCGTGTAATCGTGCGCGGCCAGTCCGAAATGGCCCTGCTCCTCGCCGCCGGCCCGCATCACTACGTATTCGCCCGGCCCCATCAGCTTGAGCACGGAGAGCGAGAGGTCCGGGTAGTGCACCGGGTCGGCTTGCTTGCGCCGCACCAGGAAAGCGTTCAGCGCGCCGGAATCGGGCTCGGGCGGAAGTTTGTCGCCGTAGCGTTCGGCCAACTCCATGATGCGCGGCCAGCGCTCCGGCGCCTTCACCACGCGCCGGATCGAGGACACGCCGGCCGAGCGCAGCGTCAGCGCCATCACCTCGTTGGCGGCGATCATGAAGTCTTCGATCAACTGCGCGGCGCGATTGTGGCGGCGCGTCTGAATGTCCTGGACGTGGCCGTCAGCGATCACCGGTTGCGCTTCCACGCGATCGAAGGTCAGGGCGCCGAGGCGATCGCGTGCCTGCCGCAGCGCCAGGGCGGATTCGTCCTGCAGCTTGAGTTGCGCCTGGAGATCGGCGGACGCGGCCACCTTGGGAGGCGGCGGGGCGGTGCCTTCGAGCCAGGCGCCGACGGCATTGTAAGTCAGTTGGGCGCGGTTCCTGACGAGCGCCTGGTAGATGGACGGGTTGGAGATGGCGCCATCGCCACCGACCAGCATTTCGATCACGATGGCGGCGCGGTCCTGGCCTTCGGAGAGCGAGGTGAGGTCGGTGGAAAGGCGCTCCGGCAGCATGGGAAAGATGCGGATGCCGGCGTAGACGGTGGTGGTCTCGCGCGCCGCGTGGATGTCGATAGGGGTGGCTTTGTGGACGGCCGAATCGACGTCGGCGACAGCGACGAGGACGCGAATGCCGCCGGGGGCGCGCTCGGCCCATTCGATCTGGTCGAGGTCGCGCGAGTCGTCGTTATCGATGGAGGACCAGAGGAGGGCCGTGAGATCGCGCAGGGAGCGGTCGGGCTGGGGGTGGATGGTGGCGAGCTGCTGCGCGACCTCGGGAGGGAAGTCGGGCGAGAATCCGTGGTCGATCATCTCCTGCCGGGCGGCGCCAGCGAGGTCGAAGCCATCGTGAGGCATAAGAATTGAGCGTATCACGCAGTGAGGGGCCGGGGGCCGGGGGCGGGGGACCCGGGGGGCGGGGGCGCAAATTTGCGGGCTGTGTCTGTTTGTTTTTCGCGACCCTTTAACCTCCTCTATTTCTGTGGGTTGCGGAGAGAGGGCGAAATCGGGGGGCGCAGATTGCGAGTTGTTTTTACAATTTGCGCCCCCAGAGAAGGGGCCAGGGTGACGCAAGTTTCCCGGGCGTGTCAGTTTGTTTTTCACGACGTTGTAACCCCCTCTGTTTGTGTGGGTTGCGGAGATGAGTCGAAATCGGGTGACGCAAATTGAGGGTCATTTTTACAATTTGCGTCACCCGGGTTTTCCCGGTGGCGAAGTCTCTGACGGTCGTGTTTGATCGGTTGCATGGATGCGTCCTCCCAAAAAGAAAAACCGCTCACGGTGAGCGGTTTGGGTTCGTTTCCGAAAAAGGGGCCCGGATGGCCAGCGCGACTGTGCCGCGGTTGGCAGGCGGAAGCGCCTGCCCCACTTCTGGCGCAGTTCTCTCCCTGATTTAAATGTAGCAGACAGATTTGCGCCGACGGGGTGGTGCGGCACCGGGTGGGTTGGCGCAAGTAGTTTGAGAATCAGCAAAAAGGTGGGTGAAAAGTGGCGAAAAATAAAGTTGCTTCCGCTGTGACCGTGTTTCGAGGCCAGGGTCTAAACCACTAAACCACTAACCGCGCGTCATCTCCAGGCGACACGGAGGGAGAGCCAACGCGCCGCAGCGTGTCGATCAGTTGATTCAAGGAATGTACTTCCTGCGGCCCCTCTTCAGTCTGCAGGATCATCCGCTTGCCTTCGGCAGTCTGTGTCAGCCAGCAGACGCCCTCGCCTCCGGCTGGCGTTGCGGAGGCAGGATTCTCCCCGCTCAGCCGGTCGAACACCGCGCCTCCCGGCGATAGCAATTCGTGGTTGTCGCTGTACTCGAAGACTTCGCCGCTAGTGGTGGCGCGGACCGCCAGCACCAGCGCGGTTGCGAGAAGTAGCCGGTCATGCGGTCGTAGAATTTGGAGCAGCGAGGGCGGGGTTGTAGAACAGTTCGACGAGGTCGCCGTCTTCGGTCTCGTAAGCCGGCTTCCACTCCCGCCCGGTGAGCAGGGGGGCAGCAGGCGCGACGGATGGCGGGTTCATTTGTGCCTGCCTTCTCTAAACATCGACACCCGGACGCCATGGCTCGGTTTCTTCCATTCCGAGTCGGCGGTCAGAGCGGCCAGATCCAGGTGACGCGCAAGCGTGAGGCACGCCCGATCGGCGAAGGAGATGCTATTCGTCCAGGCAAGAGGGCAAAGGTCGCGGCTCGCCCATGCCAACTCCTCATCCCACGGAATCACCTCGAGACCCAGATCTCTGAGCAAGCGCTCCACCAGACGCGGCTCCCCGCCCTGGCGGACGAGTTTGGTCATCGATTCCGTGAGATTGACGGCCGATATCACCGAGTGCTCCAGAGCGGCTTCGACCTTCTCCCATCCCTGCTCGCGTCTCACCAACGCGATCACCGCGGAACTGTCGAGCACGTATCGCGGCCGCTCAGTCTTCAATTTCACGCCGTGCCTCTTCGCGGCGCTCGGCGATCAGTTCGTCCGACCACACTTCGGTTGGCGGAGCGAGGCTGCAAAAGTATTCCTGCGCTTCGCGCAAGGCAGCCATCCTGGATTCGAGCACGATCCGCCCGCCGCGGCCTTCCGTGATGCTTACTGTCGCGCCCGGCTGCACGCCGAGTTTTTCGCGGAGCGGAGCGGGTATGAGCACCCGTCCCGCGCTGTCTACTTTGCTCTTGTACCGGGCTCCCGCTTTACGGGCCATTCCCATTTCCTCGCCTATTGACAGATTAACGCAATCTGCCATCGATCGCAGGACATGCTTAGGCCATCGGCGCTAAGCCGCGAACTTCAGAATCTGCACCTCCGCCCCGCTCTTCACCGCGGCTTCGGCCCTATCCATCACCTGTCCGGTTACCGTGTCCGAGAGGTAATACTCGCCGCAGTTCTCGCACACTTCCGCCGGCACCTGCTTCAAGATTACGGTGGTGTCGCCGCGTTGCAGGGTCACCGTCGCCCGCCCGGGGTGAGTCTCACCGTGTCTGCATACCACGCAATTCATTCTTCTCTCCGTTTCCTGAATCCCGGTTCCCACTGCTCCGGCTGCGGCTCATACGCCGTCACTATTATGCACGTTCCCGTCCCGGCATCCCAAGCGGTAAGCACATGAAGCGGCCTGCCCTCGAGGAACCCGAGCAGCAACTGGCTCGGGTACGGGTTGTCATCTGGGTACTCCGCAACCGTTTCCCCGCCGGAGATGACCGCGTTCACCTCACCTTTCTCTATGCCGCGCTCAAACATGCGCTGAATCGCGTGGCCGCTGAAGACAACCCGATCGCATTTCAAGACTACTCTTCCTCCAGCGCCAGCGAGAACTGCTCCGGCAGGTCGGGCGGGGGCGGAACGTCCTTGGCAAAAGCCAGACGGCGCAGCAGTTCGAGGGCGGCAAAATCGGCGGCTGCGCCCGATGCGCGGCTTTCGCCCTTCTTGGACGGCGCGGCGGGCGGCGGCAGCACGTTGAGCAGCGCCTGCAACGCGACCATCAGGTTGGGGTCTCCGAGCAAGTTAGCGCGCTCGACCGCGGCCTTACCGACTTCGGTGCTTCGGTGCTCGCGGGCGGCGGCGGCGGCAAAATGCAGTACGTCCAGCATGCAGCCACCGCCGGCTTGCGTCAGTTTGCCGCGGGCCTTGCGCTCTTTGCTGTCCCAGAGCACAACGTCATCGCCTTTGATTTCACAGACGACGTTCTTCACCTGTTTCTCGAAGTCCAGGCCGACCACGCGGGCCAGTTTGATGGCTTCGTCTGAGGGAAAGCGCGGCGCACGGAAGGCGTCCCACGCGAGGACAAACCACTCAGTGAGCGGATCCATCTGATGTTGGCGTTGCAGGCTAGCCAACTGCTGCATGCGCCAGTTCTTCACTTCGCGGCGGGCGGCTTCCAGGGCGTCTTCGGCGCGGACTTCGTAAGGGTCACGCTTGTCGAACAGACGCTTCTGGCGGCCCGGCTGTTCCTGGCGAGCACGCCCCCTCTTGAGGGGCCAGAACTCGCTGAATACTTGAAGGGCCGGGCCGAAGGAGGCAAGGTAAAGGTCGACGCCGCGGATACCTGCTTCCTGGAACTCGGCGACGCGCTTGCGGACCGCGGCAGCGACCTTCGGCTCGACATCTTCCCAGTGGGTTACGTCGTCCGAATTTGGTTTGGATTCTTCCCGAGCGCGGCAGACGAGAAAGATGGTGCTGCGGGCGGCCGCCTTGTCCTGGATATGTAGACTGCCTTCCGCCTCGCTGTTGACAGGCCACGATGCGGTAATGATGAAGCCGGCCTTGATCAGTCCACCCGCCAGGGCGTCCCACGCGCCCGTGGCCTTATGGGTAAACATAACGGTCATCGCGCCGTCGGGTTTGAGCACGCGCCGGCATTCAGAGAAGATGGCCGCCATCCGCTCCTCGTAATCTGCACCAGCGAGGTCGCTCGCGCCCTTCTGACCAGCGAATCTTGCCGGATTGGCTACCGCTTCCCGATCCTTGTTGGTGAGGGGATCACTGAAGAGTTCCGGATAGAGTATTCCCGCCGTTCGCTTGAGCCAAACATAAAAGAAATCGGATAGCTCTGCATACATTACGTTCTTGTGATACGGCGGATCCATGACGATGCAATCTACTGAAGCCGCTGCCAACTCGAGCCTGTCGGCTGAGCCGCAGCTAACGTTGATGCTGCCGGGCGGGGTCGGGCGATCAAAGGTGGGCTGGTTGCTGTGGCCGAGCAGCTTGATGATTTCACCCAATGCCTTTGCGGTCTGCCTAATGGCCCAATCGTACCCGATCCCGGGAACCGTCGGCGCCAGTTCTGCAAAGCTCCATTTGAATGAAAAGTCATGCGTGTCGAATTGTCCGGCCATAACTCCGCGCTGTGGAATCCATCGGACCGTTCGGCAGTTGTAATTGAGCATCTTGTCGAGAGAAATTGCGACATAGGTCAGGGCCGCCCGATCAAGATCGTTCAGCCATCCCTGGGCATCTCGCAACTCCGAGACGATTTCCTGGAAGACTTCGACGCTGACGCAGTGCGCGTACAATTGCCGCGCAGAGAACATCTGGGCCCAACGACGGAGACCATACCTATCCAGCGGCCAGCGAACCATCGTTTCGTAACCAAATGGAATCTCCTCGTCCGGGACGATATCACGAGCCTTCCACTCTGGCATTTTGTCGCGGAGTTTCTGGGCAACTAGCGTTTCGATTTCGTCCTCCGGGCGAGGGGCACGGAAACCGCGTTCACGTTTGATCTTCGCCTCGCCGGCTTTGGTATGGCCGATCTCACGATCATACTTATACACGACGGCGTACAACTGTTGACCCATATTACCTGCCTGCGCCTGTGCCTTCACTTCGTCACCATCGATTACGCGACCACAATCGGGGAACGGGCACTCCGCGATGCCGTCTTTTACCGTGCCCTTGCTCTGGTCCCTCGAGCTCTTGACTATCTCGAAGCCGCAGCGGCGAGTCGCAGCATTCGGTGCGATCCGAACGCCGGTGCCTTCGCTATCAAGTGCCCATGATGGTGAAAGCGGAACGAGTCCGGCACAGTAGGGGCAAACGATAGTGCGTGCCCATAAGTAGCCATCACAAGTCCAGCCACGTGGCTCCTCGGGGTATAGGCCGACGACTCGGCCCCTCACGCGTTCGGAGAACCTATTCCCCAGTTCTACGTTGCGGGCCAGAAGCGCGGGGCCGAAGCGTAACGGGAGATCCACTGTGGCCTTGAGGATAAGGGCGGCAACGGCGTTAAGGTCATTGGCCACTACGCTGAAGCCAAGCCTCACTGCCTCAAACGGTATGCTGCCCCCGCCGGCCGTAGGGTCGAGCAGTACCGAGTCGCCTGAATAGGCCCGAACCCACGCCAGCTCATCAGCGGTTGGTGTATAGCTGAACGCGCGGGGGTACCCGTAGGCGTCGGCACCAAGCCTGACACCATCCTCGGTGGCCTTCGCAATTCGGATCTTTCCCGCAATGGGATCGCCATGGATGCCCAACACGTGCAGAAACTTCTCGCGGTCGGCATCTGCTGGGAGCAAGCTGCCCAATATCGCCGCACGGCTAGCCACCAGGGGACGCCGCGCGAACCAAACGTGCAGGTAATATGTGGGAGGCAGAGCGGTCATCGACCGCCGCTCGCGCATACTCTCTTCGCCCAGCGCTGCGATCGGCAGCCACTCTTCAATCAGCAGTCTCTTCATGTATCCCTTACGGTCGTGTCAACAGCAACCGCAACGCAGCCAGCACGCGCCGCGGGTGCGTGCGATGGATCGCCATTCCCAGCCAGTAGCCAGCCTCTTCGCGGCTCATGGAGTCGATCCCGTCGGCCACTTCGCGAATACGATCCAGGTTGCGCATGGGAGCCAGCACCCGGAACAACAGGCCGAAGGAGAGCGCCATATCTTCGTCGAGTGCCCAGGTCCGCCGCTTGCCGGACTTGATCACGCCCAATTGAATCCGCATCCGCGCCAGACGCTTCAGCACGCGGTTCTCGACGATGCGCAATGCTGCGCCTTTGAGCGTGCCGACGTGCTCCGGCCCCGTCAAGCGAGGTGTTGCCGCCGAGGGCAACTGCCAGATTTCGAGTTGCCAGTCGGATTCGCGCTCGGGCACTTCCAGCCGAAGCTCGTAGACCGGTCCGTACTCGCGGGTCGCGGCCGCGTTACTTGCCATGGGACTCCTCCTTCGGCTCCGGGGCGGCGGCGTGCGCTTCCACATAAGCTTCGCCTCCGCCATAACGGGTCAACGAGGTCGTGAGGCTCTCCGGGCCATCGCCCGCCAACGGAAGGCCGACGGCAAACTCGAGCGTGTAGACCGCTTCAACGCGACGGTCGCTGGCGGAGCGCGCCTGCGGCTCCAGGAAGGTCTTGACGGCATTGGCCTTGTCGATGGGGCCATGGAACCGGACAAGAAACTCCTTGACGCCTTCGAATTGCAGTTCCGCTTCGAGCTCGCAGTTGACCGTGGCATCTTTGAGGGTGGCCATCGCGCCGTGCACTTTGAAGATGGCCAGGGCGTCGTAAAGACGGATGATGACCTTCTGGATGCGGGCGTGTTTCGCCTTGCGAGCCTTTTCCCAGATCTCGCGCAACGCCTCCAGCAGCGGACCTTCCGCGTGCAATTCAGTGGGTGGCGGAGGAGGCGGGGGTGGATCGACCGGTCGAACGGGGGGTTTGGGCGGCGGCGCATCCTTGCCCGGTTCCGCCACCAGCACCACTACGGTTTCGGCGCGCTTCTGCTTGCGGCCATCGGTGACTTCCACCTGCCAGGTGGTGGAGGTTTCCGGAAGAACCCGCGCGGACAGCGTGCGGTCGTCAGTGGCGGCGGCGCTGAGTGCGGGCTCGGAACAGGCGTAGGTATATGGCGGCGTGCCGCCCTTGACGGTGATCGTGAGCTCCGCGCTCTCGCCGGGCCGGATGCGGCCGGGGAAGGCGGCGAAGCGCACTTCGAGAGGCTCGGAACGGGGCCACAGCGCCTGGCGGCGAGCTTCCGCCATGGTGTAGACAAACTCGTTGTCGTTCAGACGGATGGCCGGCGTGGGGTCGGTGCGGCCCCAGACGCGGTCGCCCTCGCGGTAGATGAAGACTTCCTGCTCGATTCCCTGGCGGATGCAGGTCAACAACGGCGTATCCTCTTCGAGCATGGCCAGCTTGGGCGCGCGGCGAAACTCGTCCCGCAGGGCCGCGGTGGTAATGAAGCCCTTGGTTTTGAGAGGCGTCTGGTCTCGGACGAAGGTGGGTGCGTCCGGGTCGTCGCGCGCAGTGAGGAGTTTCTTCTGGTCGTGAAGGATGCGCTCGATTTGATACTGGCCATCGCCGGGCCGGTCGCCCGGGCTGGATAGCTCGATGGCGGTGTGTCCGATAGGCTGCTGCGTATCGGGCATGGCCATGTGCGACGGATAGAACAGGTGCCGGTAGCATTGCAGGATGGCGAGAGCCTGATCGAGGAGGGACGTCTGGAATTCCTCATTGACCTTGCGCTGCTGGTGGTCGGCCAGGTTCTTGATGTGTTCGGGCTTGCGCAACTCGGCGAGGGCGAGGCGGCGGCGGGTAATATCCTTCATGCGCGCGATCTCGCGCTCGCCGACGATGACGAACAGGAGGTTGTTACGCAATTCCCGGAGGCGGCCGTCGGAGTTTTTGTACTGGAAAATCTCCTCCACCTCCGCGGGCGGGCGCGTGGGGTCGGATTTCACCGTGACCGACTCATAGCTCATGACCGCCAGGTAGGGACGGCCATCGCCGACCTCATCAGGCACGTCGTAAGGGCCGGGCGGGAAGAGTGCCAGTTGAAACGGACCGCGGGGCAGGCCGAACAGGTGCCCGATGCGGAGGCGCAGCTCATTGCGAACATCCAGATCTTCGATATCCGAGACGTGCCGCCGGATGATCTGGTTGAGATTCGGCTCGGCCATGAAGCGCATGGGCGCCCCAGGCCGGTCATCGAGGTAGATGGCGTCCGCTAAGAACTGAATGCGCGCCTGTTCGACGAAGACAGGCTCCACGCCGGGGGAGCAGACGGAGAACTTGAGGCGCTCCGGGCTGATTCCCTTGGCCGCATCGCCGTATGCGAGAGTGTGGAGGAAAACGGTGTTGGCGAGGTAGGAGGTAATGGGGAGGCGGCCGGGGTAGAGGCGGTCGTCGAGTTGCTGCGCGAGCGCAGGCTGGTCGCCCGTGACTGCTGCCACATCCGCATGAAGCGCGGCGATGTAAGCGCCCTGATCGAGCTTGGTGGTGATCTCGTCGCGGATGCGGTCGAAGGCGGGGTCGATGTGGTGCGGATGGATGGCGTAGGTGTCTGGGGGCCGGTGTTTCCAGAGCCAGTAGACGGTGCGGGTCAGGAGGCGCAGCATGCCGCGGGTACGGTGGAAGGTGCTGAGGGACGAGAGTTTTTCGGTCAGGACGTTGAGGGTTTCCGGATGGAAGGGGTAGGTGCGCCGGAACTGGTCGCGCGTGCTGGGGAGCGCGGCCTCGAGTGGCAGGTAGTCGTGGTTGGCATGCCAGAGGTCGGCGTAACCTGCGATGGCCTGTTCACCCGCGGCGGCGTCGACGGCATCGAAGAGACGGGCACGGAGCACGTCGGCAGTTTCGTCTTCTTCGGTGGGGTTGAGCTGCGTGCTGCTGCGGGCGGCGACCTTTTCGGCCTCGGACATGGCCTGGGCGGCGCGCTCGTTTTCCTCTTTATACGCGTCCTGGCCGACATTGTCTCTGCCGAGCGCGATGGTGTAGACCAATGCGACGTTGGGTGAAGAGGCGACGGCTTTGAAAAGCGCGTGAACGAAGGCAGCGAATTGATTGCTCGATCCGGGCCGCGCCTGTTCCACCTTGCGGAGGTAGACGGAGATTTCGTCGAGGAGGATCAGCGCCGGCTGGCCGCCGAAGAGCTCGCGAATGGTCTCGGCTCCCGGCGCCACATGCTGGCGGTCGCTTTCGCGCACGCGCTCGTAGCCGCCTGCTCCGGCCAGACGGTAGGCCAGTTCCCCCCAGATACTGAAGGCGCGCAGGTTTCCTTCGAGCGTGAGGCCGTTGGTGGGGTCGCTGTTTTCGCCGTCCAGCGCGGCGACGCGGACAGGGACGGAGGGAATCAGGCCGGGGCTGACAAAGTCGCCGGGATTGGGCACTCCCTTCATGCCGCGGGCCGCGTGGACCAGTGCGATGAGACCGTGGGTCTTGCCGCCGCCGTACTGAGTGTGCAGGCGAATGATGGAGCCGATCTCTCCGCCGCGCCCCGTGAGGCGCGAGCAGACTGCCTTAAGGAGGTCCTTCATGCCGCGGGTGGCGTAGCTGTGGCGGAAAAAGGTGGGTGCATCGGCGTATTCGGCTGGCGCGGTGCCGTTGACAACGCGGGCCAGGTCGGCGACAAACTGTTCGTCGCGGGTGGCGCCGGAGAGGACGTCGGCACGGGGGCGGCAGGTGTCGAAGACCGTTTGCAGGGATGGCATTCGTGTTTATCCTCTCTGGGTTTGGAAACACTAGTTTAGCAGTCAGAGGTTCTACCGAAGAACGGAAGCGCGGTAGTGAAGTAGATCAGGGCGTAGTCCCAGGCGGTGACGTCGTTCTTCTGCGCCAGGATGACGGTCAGGGCCAGCACCACGCAGAAGCTGTTGGCCGCGCTGAGGCGGCCGAGACGCGTGTAGAGCGAGCCTTTCGAATTCGCCACGACGTACGAGAAGACGCCCCCCAGGCCCAACCCGAACAGGGCGATGGAGATGGCCAGGAACGCGAAATGGTAGTAGAAGACGACGGAAAAAATGCGCGTGAGTGGGAGCAGGCTTCACCGAGGCCAACTTCCATAGTATCAAGCAACAGCCCCAAACCGTTTTTCGCGATGGCGGCGCCCGGCCTACACCACTAACTGCGCGCCGTCTCCGGCGACACGGAGGGAAAGCCAACGCGGTGTAGTGCGTCGATCAGTTGATTCAAGGAGTCCACTTCCTGGGGCCGGTTTTCCGTCTGACGCTCTTGGCTGGTGCCTTAATACCCCCGGACAATGCCGCCATCCACCGCGATCGAGACGCCGGTGATGTAGCTGGCGCGCTCGGACGCCAGGAATACCACCAGGTTGGCGAACTCTTCGGGCTGGCCGATGCGGCGTAAGGGCGCCTGGCTGGCCCAACGCTCCTGGATGTCTTTCGGTGAGCCACCCTGGTTTTCCGCGAGCTTGTGAGTCAGTGAAACCAGGCGTGCGGTGGCCGTGTATCCGGGGCAGACGTTGTTCACCAGCACGTTGTACGGGCCGTATTCGTTGGAGAGCGTCTTGATGAGGCCGTTCACCCCGGAGCGCACCGCGTTGGAAAGGATCAACCCTTCGACCGGTTGCTTCACCGTCACCGACGTAATGGCGATGAACCGGCCCCAGCGGCGCCGTTGCATTACCGGGAGCGTTTCCTTGGCCAGGTAGACGGTGCTCATGAGGTTGAGATTGGACGCGGCCTGCCAATCCGCAATCGTGGTTTCGGCGAAGGTCTTGGATGGCGGTCCTCCGGCATTGGCGACGCAGATATCGATGCGGCCGTACTCCTCGACCACCTCGGCAACGAAGCGGCGCACCTGCTGGTAGTCGGTCACGTCCACGGCGCGCGCCATCGCACCGGCGCCGGTCTGGCAGCGGATCTCCTCGGCGGCTGCGGAGAGAGTCGATTCCGTGCGGGCGCACAGCGCGAGAATGGCGCCCTCCCTGGCGAGTCCCATGGCGACCGCCTTGCCCAACCCCTGGCTGGACGCCGCGACAATCGCCACGCGGTCTTTGAGGCCTAGATCCATGGGGCCATTGTGGCACAGACAACTTATGTTTGTGTTTTTATCCGCGGAGGTACTGGTCGTCTTTGATGAGCCAGTCATGGCGGATGGGGCTGAAGATATCGAGATCGAGCGTATCTTCGAGCGCCACGGCGCGATGGGGCACGTGGGAGGGGATGCGCAGGACCTGTCCCTTGGCTACGACGATCTCCCGCCCTTCGATTTCAAACTTCAAGGCGCCTTCGAGAATGTAGGTGATCTGCTCGCTCTCGTGGTGGTGTTCCGGCACCACCGCGCCCTTGGCGAGGAAGACCTGCGCGACCATGGCCTTCTCGCCGGAAATGATTTTCCGCGAAATGGTCGCGCTCAGGACTTCTTTCTCCATGCTATCCCACGTGTAGTGTTCCATTCGGTTTGCCGGCTCCGCTTCCCAGCCATTGTACACGGGTGGCGGACTGCGGCCGGGGCGAGAATTTTCCAATACAAGATGATCATGAAACCGGACTTGATTCCAATACAAGATGATCATGAAAATAT
>Ga0209517_10006367_pt1 | contig 14623 bp, 16 predicted proteins | sample PeaSoiMetSII2010_FD_187695 | JGI IMG/M metagenome (GOLD analysis project Ga0209517, IMG submission 187695) | Peat soil microbial communities from Weissenstadt, Germany - SII-2010 (SPAdes) (version 2) | ecosystem: Environmental > Terrestrial > Soil > Wetlands > Peat | place: Germany... | reverse complement strand
TCACCAGCGTGCCCTGGGGCACCTGGACATCGCGGTCGTTGATCTTCAGATTGATGAGCTTCGTTTCAGCCATGGGTCCCTACCGCGATGCCATAAGCGACTCAGCGGATTTGTACGCGCACTTCCCGTGCAGGTGATCCTCAAACTCGTTGCGAAACTTTGTGACGATGCTGATGGTCGGCATGGCCGCGGCATCGCCGAGCGGACAGAAGGTGCGCCCCAGCATGTTCCTGGCGAGCTCGCCAACCGTGTCAATGTCTTCAGAGCGGCCAAGTCCGACGTGGAATCGCTCCAGCATCTTGCGGAGCCACGATGTGCCTTCGCGGCAGGGAATACACCAACCGCAGGATTCATGCGCGTAGAAATGCATCACGCGCCGGGCCATGTCCACCATGCAGGTGTCTTCATCCATGACCACCATGCCGCCGGAACCAAGCATGGAACCGGCCTTGGCCAGCGAATCGTAGTCCATGGGGATATCGATTTCGTCCGCCTTCAGGAAAGGGCAGGAACTGCCGCCGGGAATTACGGCCTTGAGTTTCTTGCCGCCGCGTATACCGCCGGCCACTTCATAAATGAACTTCTTCATGTTCATGCCCAGCGGAATTTCATAAATGCCTGGTTTGTTGACGTGTCCGGAAACGCAAAGTAGGCGAGTACCACCGTTTTTCGGCGTGCCGCGATTGGCGTAAGCTTCGCCACCTTCCATGATAATTGCGGGCACGGAACTCAGCGACTCCACGTTGTTGATGATTGTGGGGCAGCCATATAGACCGACAATGGCCGGGAAGGGAGGCTTGATGCGGGGATAACCGCGCTTGCCCTCCAGCGATTCCATCAAGGCTGATTCTTCGCCGCACTCGTACGCGCCCGCGCCCGTGTGAATCAACAGATCGAAATCGAAGCCAGAGTCGAGAATATTTTTACCCAGGTAGCCACGGGCATAGGCTTCCTCGAGGGCCGCCTCCACGATGTCCAGGACGTAGCGGTATTCCCCGCGAATGTAGATAAAGCCGTTATGCGCATTAATGGCCCGCCCGGCGATGATGATTCCCTCAATGAGCTGGTGGGGGTCCATCTCCATCAATGGGCGGTCCTTGCAACTGCCCGGTTCGGATTCATCGGCGTTGCATATGACGTACTTGGGCTTCGGGGAATCTTTGGGCACAAAGGACCACTTCATGCCGGTGGGGAATCCCGCGCCGCCGCGGCCGCGCAAACTCGATTTCTTGACCTCGTCAATAATGGAGTCCGGCGTCATCTGTTTCAGCGCCTTCTCGAGCGCCTGATATCCGCCGTTCTGCAGATAGACATCAATTTTGTGGGAATCCTTGATGCCCCAGCGTTTGCTGATGAGGGGAATTTCCTGTTTGTCACGCTCGCGGAGAGCGCCGGTAATGACGGGGACGGGAGCGGGTCGACCACCCTTATCGAGTTCTTCGATAATACGGTCGAACTTAAGCGGCGTCAGGTTTTCGTAGTAATCGTAGTTCACCTGCATCGCGGGAGCGCCGGTGCATGCGCCGATACATTCCACTTCTTCCAGCGAAAACACACCATCCTGCGTAGTTTCCTTATGGCCGATCTCCAGGCGCTTCTTGGCGTGCGCCAGAAGTTCCGCGCCGCCACGCAACATGCAGGCTACGTTGGTGCACACCTGCACGTGATGCTTGCCTTGGGGCTTGCGGTGCAGCATCGAATAGTAGGCCAGCGTTTCCTCGACCTGCACAGGCCGCAAATCCAACCGCGTGGCGAGTTCATTCACCATCTCGTCGGTGATGTAGCCGTATTCATCCTGCGCGTAGATCATCATGGGAATGAGCGCGCTGCGCTTCACGGGGTAGCGGTTCTGCAGGAGTTCGAATTTGGCGGCGAGTTTTGGCGAAAGATCCATGATTACCTGTCCACTTCTCCCAGAACGATGTCAATGGTGCCGATGCACGCGACGGTATCGGCAATCAACTGGCCCTTCACCATGCGTGGAAGGGCCTGCAAATTGATGAAGGACGGCGAACGGAAGTGGACACGCAACGGTTTGGGCGAGCCATCGCTGGCAACGAAACAGCCCAGTTCTCCGCGCGGCGACTCGACAGCGACATAAGCTTCGCCAGGTGCCGGCGAAAAACCTTCCGTGAAAATCTTGAAATGGTAGATCAGCGCTTCCATCTCCGTCTTCATCTTTTCGCGCTGCGGTGGCACAATTCCCGGTGCATCGGCTTTAATAGGACCCTGATCCGTAATCTTGTCCATGGCCTGCTTGATGATTTTCAGGCTTTCGCGCATTTCCGCAACGCGCACCAGATACCGGGCATAGCAGTCCGATTCCGTGCGCGTTGGCACATTGAAATCGAACTCCTCGTAGGAAGAGTACGGGAAGAGTTTGCGGTTGTCGTACGCAACGCCGGAGGCGCGCAGGCCGGGTCCAGTCGTGCTCATCGCAATCAAATCATCGGGTGAAAGGCGGCCGACGCCCTGCAAACGGCCCTTCCAGATGCGGTTCTTGGTGAGCAGGGCTTCATATTCATCCACCCGCGCCGGCATCATTTCCAGGAATCGCTTTACGAGTTCGCGCCAACCCGCCGGCGGTTCCAGCGCCAGCCCACCTATGCGAATGTAGCTGGTCATCATGCGCTGCCCAGAAAAGCGCTCGAAGATCTTCAGGATCTCCTCGCGTTCACGGAAACAATAGAGCAGCACGGACATGGCGCCCATATCAATCGCATGTGTGCCGAGCCAAACCAGGTGCGAGGAGATGCGTTGCAACTCGACCAGCATCACGCGGACATATTGCGCGCGCTTGGGCACTTCCAATCCCAGCAGCTTCTCCACTGCCAGGCAGTACACCAGGTTGTTGCCCAGGGGGTTGAGGTAATCTATGCGGTCAGTCAGCGTAATGGCTTGCGAATAGGTCTTATCCTCGCAGCTCTTCTCAATGCCGGTGTGCAGATAGCCGATGTCGGGTACGGCGCTAATCACATTCTCGCCATCGAGCTCCAGGAGCACGCGGAGCACGCCGTGGGTGGAAGGGTGCTGCGGCCCCATGTTGAGGACCATCGTTTTGGTGCTGCCGAGCGCTGTTTCAACGGTAGTCATGGGATCACAATCCGCCTAGCGGAATCTAGCGTTTGCCCTCCGTCGGAAAGTCACGGCGGAGAGGAGCACCTTCAAAGCTCTCCGGAAGGAGAATGCGTCGCAGGTCCGAGTGGCCGTTGAACTGGATGCCAAAGAGGTCAAATATCTCGCGTTCGAGCCAATTAGCGCCGGGCCAGACAGGTTCCAGTGAATCCACTACGGGATGCTGGGCGCTCACACTAGTGCGCAGGCAGATGCGTTCGCGCCGCGGTATGGAAACCAGTTGATAGTTCAACTCAAAGCGCGGCTCGACGGGATAGCGGTCCAGGCAGGTGGCATCGCTAAGCAGGTTAAACAGCAGAGCGGGATCCAGTTTGCACTGCTCTGCCGCAGTACGAAGCAATTCCTTGGGAACGACAATGGTGGTGTCCCCGCGGTATTCGATCACCTGGGAGACCGCCTGGGGGTTCCAGGCACGAAGGTGTTCGACTACAACTTGAGCGCCTGCATTGGCGAGCTGCGTCACTTGAACAAGGTCCTTAAGGGCTTGTGCTGGCGTTACTTCTGCGATTTATGCCAGTCGAGTGCGCCCTTTTTCCAGAGATAGATGTAACCAACCAACAGAATGGCGACATAGAACATCATTTCCACGAAGCCAAACCGCTTCCAGACTGTGTCGCGAACCAAATCCTTGAAAATGTAAGCCCAGGGGTAGAGAAAAATAGCCTCAACGTCAAACAGGATAAAGACCATCGCCACCAGGTAGAACTTCACGGAAAAGGGCTCGCGGGCATCCCCCGTCGGCGTGATGCCGCACTCATACGGTTGCTGTTTGGCCTTGTTGGGGCGCCGCCAGCCGATGAACGTGGAAATGGCCAGCAGGGCCCCTGCGAGGCCCATGTTGACGAGCAGGTTTATTAGAAGGGGAACGTATGCGTGAAGGCCGGAGGAGGTCATGGTCAAAGCGTTATAATAACGATTGAGATGCCGCCGGGTCAAATTGTTCCGGTCAAATGCCAGGCGGTTTCGCGGGAAAACTGGCGGGCAATCCCCGCGGGAGCCATGACGGATCATGGTGTTTGGTCACAATACCAACATTAAATTGGGAGGAGTCACGTACCACGTTCAAACCGAGGACCGTGGCGTATCTCATGCCCTGATTGACACCACGGTCTATTTCCGTGGACGCGTGTTGCATCGCCGCACTAATAATTATTACGACCTACTGCCCCTCAACAAGGATAGTGAGCAAGCCCTGCAATTGCGCGTGGAGGAGCAACATCGCACCGTACTGGAAGAGATGCGCGATGGCACTTTGCAACTGGGGCTGCCGCCGGCTGCCTTGATGGCGGATGGCACAGCCTCTGCTGCGCAAGTTGCGACGCAGGAACCTGTTCAGGAACCGACCGCAAATGAGTCGCAACCTCCGACGGAAGAAGTTCTTGGCGCAACGCAAGTCGAGGAAATTCCCGTCGTGCGCGAACCACGAAAACTATTGCTGGAGTTGCTGAACGCGAAGACTTGGCTCTCGGGAAAGCAAGCCCATTTGCAGGTAGCCGTGAAGGAAGAAGACGGGAGCCCAATCGCTAGCGCGCGTGTGCTTGTGGCAATTGAAGGCGCCGCCGAGCCGGAAGTATACCAAGCCGTGACCGGGGAGAGTGGGACCACCGAGATTCGGTTCGAGATGCCTCGGATTACGGGCCAGGAAGCAGCGCTCTTACTTCGCGCGGAGATTGAGAACGGTCATGGGCATTTGCGCTTTACCTTGCGTGCCAAGTCCCGCGTTCCTGTAGTTTGAGCACGAGATGGAACTACGGCTCGGCTGGCTCTTCCCAACTTTATCTTAGAGAGTTGCGGACCTTACTCTGCTAGCGCTTCGCGAGATATTTCTTCCACGGCCGCCAGTAGTATTTCGGCCATCCCTCGCGGACACCCTTGTGATCATAAGCAGGGACGCCCGCGTGGACCAGATTGACCTGCGTGCCGCCTGCAACTCGACTGAAATCGAGGACCAGGACCGACCAGTCACCTTTTTTCCAGTGGGTCGCCCGCCAAAGCTGCACGATTCTTTTGCCCGGGACGATTAGAAGATTCTTGCCCTCGAGTTGACTGCCAAAAGCAGTGAACCTTCCGCCTGTTTTCTTGCTGATCTTGGCAGGCGCCCCGGTAGAAACGGTGTGTTTGCGAGAATCCAAGTACATCGCAAAAAGAGTTTGCGGAGAGGTGCGAAAGCGCACTCTCTGCTGAATCGCGGGTGTCATGAAGCCTCACCCTGCCCTAAGACTTGGATCAGAGACCCTGGAGCAGGTGGCCCATCTTACGCTTTTTGGTTTGCAGATACTTGCGGGAAATCCGCGAGATGCGCGGCTGGCAGGGCACTCGCTCCACCACGCGCACTCCCGCCGATTCCAGTTGTTGCACCTTATCGGGGTTGTTGGAGAGCAGCCGGATTCGCCTGGCGCCCAGTTTCTTGAGGATTTGGGCGGGGAAGTCATACTCGCGGGCATCCGCCGCAAAGCCGAGAGACACGTTCGCCTCGACCGTATCCATTCCGCCATCCTGCAATTGATATGCCCGCAGCTTGTTCATCAGGCCGATGCCACGGCCTTCTTGCGGGAGATAGAGAAGGATTCCCGCGGGAGCTTGGCCAATTTTTTTCAGAGAGAGCTCAAGCTGAGCTCTACAATCGCAGCGTAGTGACGTAAGCACATCTCCCGTCAAACATTGCGAGTGCACGCGCACGAGCGGCGCGATTCGTCCCCGCAGGTTTCCGCGTACCAGCGCCACAGCTTCATCCTTTGGCCCGCGGCCGGTAAATCCATAAATCGTGAAGCGGCCGAAGCGGGTCGGCAACTCGGCATGAGCGACAAGACGGGGAGATTTCTTCGCGATTCGCTTGCTCCTCTTGATGGACGATTTTCTAGCCATAAGAATGTTCCAGTATAACAGGGAGGCGCGCTGACTCGGCGTTGGCGGCATTCTCTCTACAGCTTCTTTACATTAGAGTGACAATTGGCTAGCGTAAGCGAAACGCTTCGGGCGAACGATGGACACGATCCCCCCAATTCGCGAACTGCTCTTTACCCTGTTATTGAAGGTGGGCGTCGCCTCTTCAATCGCCGCATTGTTGGCCCGCTGGAATACCTTTCGCCGGGTGCTGTTCACCGAACAACGCGATTCGGACCAGAAACTGAAGCTGATGCTGTTTATGACGCCGCCGCTCATTGTGGGCGTCACACTTCGCATCGCCTTTCCGGCTTACCGCTTCGCAGACCTCTCGTTGGAAGGTGCGTTCCTGATGGGCTTACTCGGCGGACGAGTGGTTGGCCCCATCGGCGGCGCGATCATCACCATTCCCGCGTTGATGAACCACGAATGGCTGGCGATGCCGGCGGCTTCCGCTGCGGGTTTGCTGGGCGGCCTGATCCGCCAGGTGATTCCCGATCGCGAAGACTTATGGAGCTTCGGGCCGTTTACTTTCCTGAATATACCCAAGGCCATTATGCGCATGGTGCGCGACACCGAGATTATGTGGGAGATGCTGCCGCTCCTCACGTGCGTGGGTCTGGAAGTTGGTCGAGTGGCGTTGGTGACGGCTACTGCAAAACCCAAATGGCTGTTTGCCATTGACCCGCACTGGAACTGGGTATTGTGCGTGGTGGTATTGGGAACGCTTATGAGCGTGGCGGCTCCGCTGAAGATCTGGAACAACACACGCATCGAGATGAACCTCGAGCGCCACCAACAACTGTTGCTGCGCGCCAGGATGGACGCGCTCTCCAGCCAAATTAACCCACATTTTCTGTTCAACACGCTCAACACGGTTTCCGCGCTGATTCGCATTGATCCAGACTCCGCTCGCGGCGTAGTCCTGAAGTTGAGCAACATTCTCCGGCGGCTGTTGCGCAAGCACGAAACCTTTGTGCCGTTGCGCGAAGAGCTTTCCTTTATTGACGATTATCTGGATATCGAGGTGGCGCGCTTTGGCCACGACAACCTGGATATCGTGAAAGAGATTGATGCTGATACGCTAGAAACGTTTATCCCCAGCATGCTGCTCCAACCCATTGTGGAGAACAGCCTTAAACATGGGCTGGCGCCAAAACTGGAAGGCGGCAAAATCCAGTTGCGCACGTGCCACCGTGACGGGCGACTGCACATCGAAATTCAGGACAATGGCGCTGGAATCTCTGAAGAGAAGTTGCCGCATGTCTACGTGGAAGGAATTGGCCTGAGCAACGTCCGCGAACGCCTTCGCGTGCTTTATGGCGACGATTTCCGCCTGGAGATCGAAAGCCACGAAGGGCAGGGAACCATCATCCGGATTGATGTGCCGGAGCTTGTGCCAGTCATCCCCGAAGTAAGCCTGATCTAAGCGAGCGCATCCCGTTTAAGAGGGCGGGGAAAACGCTTGACAGCCGCGCTTCATTACAGTATGTTCTGTACATACTGAAATGACAGACACAACCAAAACAACACTTACTCCTGTAGCTCAAAAATTCATCCTCCATTGGGGCGAAATGGGTACCAAGTGGGGCATCAACCGCACCGTTGCCCAGGTGCACGCCCTGCTCTTCCTCTCGCCTCACCCAGTCCCGGCGGACGAGATTTCCGTCACTTTGTCCGTGGCGCGCTCAAACGTCAGCACCAGCCTGCGGGAATTGCAGGGATGGGGCATTGTGCGCGTTGTGCACGTCCTGGGCGACCGCCGCGACCACTTTGAAACCACCAGGGACGTCTGGGAGATCTTCCGGACTGTCTCCGAAGAGCGCAAGCGCCGCGAGATTGACCCCACCCTCCGGGTACTCACGGAGTGTGTCCAGGAGTTGAAGAACGGCCCACAGGGCGAGGCGTACACGCGCGAACGGCTGGAGACCATGCTGGACTTTCTGACCACAATGACCGGGCTATTCGAGGAAGTTCTGCGTATGCCGGTGGGCGCGCTGAAGGGCGTCGGCAAGCTGCGCGGCAAGGTCATCACGCTTCTAGGCAGCGAGAAAAAGAAGGCGGGTTGAGCGAGAGTTTCGCGGTGCAAGGCTGTTGATGGGAGAACGGGCGCAATCATGATTTCCCTGGCGAGCGAATACACGGACGGTAAGGGAAGGCACGCCAAGGGATGGCTGTTCTTCGATGCTGAATGCGGATTCTGCACCCGATTTGCCCGCTGGCTGGAACCCTTTTTGACGCATCGCAACTTTGCAGTTGCGCCCCTGCAAGACCCACGCGTCAGTGCCTTGCTGGGCATGCCACCTCAGGAACTGTTGCGCGAGTTGCGATTCCTGCATTCGGATGGGTGCCAGTGCGGAGGGGCGAATGCGATCCTGGCCGTTGCTCGCGAGATCTGGTGGGCGCGACCACTCGTCTGGCTGACGGTGATTCCCGGCGCAATGCTGCTAATGCATGCGGGGTACCGCTCGGTAGCGTTACATCGTAGTTGTTCTGGCGTACCCAGCCCTACGATCGAGCACCACTCAACCTGAACTTTTGTTATGGAAGACCTGTGCGTCGATCCGAACAGACTGGGAGGTGAGCCGTGAATCTGGAGAACATTTGGACATGGAATGGCCGGGTCAGCCGCAGCACGTATATCATCGCTGGATTCCTCGGCTTCGCCATCAAGCACAATCTGGATCGGCTGTTGGCCTACGAATCGGGCTTGCAGTGGCATATCTGGAATTACTGGTACGCGCTGGATGGTTCGACCCACCCGAACAGTTTGACTGGTCCGTCCCGACAGTTCCTTGCCGCACTTTTGCTGACGGCGCTGCCTTTTATTTGGATTGGCGTGACGATGACGGTGAAGCGTTTGCGCGATGCGGGTCAACCCCTTTGGCTTACCATTCTGTTCTTTGCCCCCATCGTGAACCTTCTGTTCTTTGCGGTGTTGTGCGTTCTGCCAGGCCGCGAAATTCTTGACGCTTCGTCTGCTGGCGCAAGAATAGCGCCAACTTCACGCAGTTTCTGGCCAAAGGGCCGCTGGGGTAGCGCTGCCCTCGGGGTCGTCATTGCCGCCCTGTTGGGCACGAGTGTCGCGTGGTTCGATCTTCGTTTTCTGGGTAGCTACGGTCTCACCTTGTTTGTTGCACTGCCCTTTGTAATGGGTTATGTCGCGGTGTGGGTGCACTGCAGAACAGAACTTCGTTCATTTTATGACGTGCTAGCCGTGGTTACCCTAACGGTTGTCCTGACAGGCGCGGGAATCGCTGCAGTCGCCATCGAAGGGCTCGTCTGCCTGGCCATGGCCGCTCCGATCGCCTGGCTGCTTGCGTTCTTTGGAGGAGCCTTGGCCTATACCATCCACGGTCATCCGTTACTGGAGCGGCCTGAGAACGCAACATTCGCCGTGCTGATCCTCGCCCTCCCGGCCATGCTGGGAGCGGAACATTTTGCGCCACCACCCGTGCCACGCTATCAGGTGCGCACAAGCATCGAGATTGCAGCGCCTCCCGAAGTCGTCTGGAAGCACATCATCGCGTTCCCTCCATTGGCGGAAGCCAAGGAATGGCCATTCCGTCTCGGGATTGCTTATCCCATCGAAGCACGTTTGAAGGGGGAAGGCCTGACCGCCGACCGCGAATGCCGCTTCTCGACGGGCAGCTTCAAGGAGCCGATTCTGGCGTGGGAGCCCGGAAAGCATTTTGCCTTTGCCGTGGCCGATGAACCGCTTTTGATGAAAGAGACTTCGCCGTACGGGAACATTCCCGTGCGGCATCTGGAGGACCACGATTTCCAGCCGGAACGGGCTGATTTCGTACTAGTCGCCTTATCGAATGGTGGCACGCGCCTTGAAGGAACAACTACCTATCAGAACAAAATGTGGCCCGGAGCGTACTGGAGGTTGTGGACTGATGCCATCGTGCACAGCATCCACCGGCGCGTCTTTGTGCATGTGAAGGAACTGTCTGAGGCAGATGTGCGTTCAAATGCGGGCCGTGGAGCATCAAGAACCGGCCTAGCCCTCGACAAGTGAGGATCTGCAGCAACGGAAGAGATTATGTCGAGCGAGACGGTAGTCATCACGGGTGCATTTAGCTACACCGGAAAATACGCCACAAGGATGCTGCTCAAGCGTGGATACAACGTCCGCACTCTGACAAATCATCCAGGTCACAACAATGAATTTGGGAATCGAGTCGAGGTATTTCCCTACGCCTTCGATCAACCCGGACTGATGGCGGAGACATTCCGAGGAGCTTCGACGCTTATCAATACCTACTGGGTGCGTTTTCCTCGAGGTAGAATGACTTTTGAGAAGGCGGTGCAGAACACTCGCGCCTTAATCAGTTCTGCGAAGAATGCCGGGGTGCGGCGTATCGTCCACGTCAGCATTGCCAACCCGTCGCTTGAATCGTCTTTGGGCTACTACCGCGGGAAAGCACAATTGGAACAAACCGTGATGGAATCGGGCCTCAGCTACGCGATTGTCCGCCCTACAGTCATTTTTGGTGCTGAAGATATTCTAATAAACAATATCGCCTGGTTCATCCGTCATTTTCCTGTGTTCGGTATTCCCGGCGACGGCCGATATGGTGTCCGCCCCATCTACGTGGGGGACATGGCGCGATTGATGGTTGATGCCGCCGCGCAGAAGGAAAATACGGTGTTCGATGCGGTTGGACCGGAGACGTTCACATTTGAAGAGCTTGTCAGGTTGATTGCAAGCGAAGTGGGCAGGTCGGTTCACATCGTGCGAATGCCGGTGGCTCTAGCATATCTGAGTACTCGCCTAACGGGCCTGATGATGGGGGATGTTGTGCTGACGTGGGAAGAGTATCAAGGATTGATGAGAAACCTCCTTGCTCCTGAAGGACAAGCCACCGGGGAGACGCGCCTTACGCAATGGCTTTCAGAAAACCGCGAACAGGTCGGCAGGAGCTACGCTTCAGAGGTGGCACGCCATTATGTACTTCTTGCATAAAAAGTCGGGCTCAATGCTCGATTACACGCGGGCAACCAGGGCGCCTGCTAGCACCTGCTCGTAATAGCGTTCATACATGGGGATGACGTCGTTGGCGCAAAACTTTCTCCGTGCGTGTATACGCGCTAGCTGCCCCATTTCGCGGCCTCGATCGGCTCGCGAGAGCAGATCGATCGCATATTTCGCGGCAAGTTTCACATCACCGGGTTCCACCAGATAGCCATCCACGCCGTTCTCAATCACTTCCGGAAGGCCTCCGGCATTGGTGGCAATCACCGGCACCTCGCACGCCATGGCCTCTAGCGCCGCCAAGCCAAACGACTCGAGCCTCGATGGGAGGAGGAACAGATCCGCCTGGCCGAGCTTCTCACGGATGCCATTCTGCTTACCCAGGAAAAGGACATCGTTCTCGACGCCACGTCTCCGCGCAAGTTCCTCAGCTGGAATGCGGTCTGGGCCGTCGCCGATCATCACTAACTTGGCTTTCATCCTTTCGCGCACGAGAGCAAATATTTCGACGGCATCCAGGATTCGTTTTACCGGGCGGAAGTTCGACAGGTGCATCAAGATAGGTTCACCATCGGGTGCCCATTGCGCGCGAAGTTCGGGATTAGGGTGGCGGCAGTAGAGGTCACAATTCACAAAGTTGGGAATCACCTCGATGGGGCGCTTAATGCCGAATTCATCCACGGTATGACGGTACAAGTATTGCGAAATGGAGGTGACGCCATCGCTCTGTTCGATGGAGTAGCGGGTAATGGGAAGAAAGTTGGGGTTATTGCCGACGAGCGTGATGTCCGTACCGTGAAGCGTTGTAATGAAAGGCAAACGCCGTGGCGCCGCCATCTGCCGTGCGAGCAAGGCGCTAACGGAATGCGGGATGGCGTAATGAACGTGCAAGAGGTCCAGCGATTCTGCCTCGAAAACTTCAAGCATCTTCACGGCGAGGGAAAGCGTGTAAGGAGAATGATCAAATAGGGGATAGGAGACGACGGCCGCCTGATGAAAATGGATGCGCGGGTCGTTGGGGTTCATTCGAATAGGAGGAGCGTACGTGATGAAGTGCACGTCGTGTCCGCGGGCCGCGAGTTCCTGGCCCAACTCGGTGGCGACGACTCCCGAACCGCCATAGGTGGGATAGCCGGTGATGCCGATACGCATAGAAGGCCTCAATCCAAAATTCGCGCGCAAATGGAACGTACTCGCTTGCTTGCGGAGTAACAAGCCAAGATACTAGAGTCGCGCGGGCCGCGGGCGGAAACGCCTGCCAGCGAAATAGTACACCGATTAGACGCGAGAGCGGGGGAGAACGTGACACGTTTGATAGGCAAGGTGGCGGTGGTTAGTGGTGGAGGCACGGGGATAGGTCGAGCCATCGCCCAGGCATTTGGCAAGGAAGGAGCCAAGGTCGGTGTTGTCGGGCGCCGCAGCGAGAAGCTGGATGAGACGGTCAGGGCAGTGCGCGATGCGGGAGGCCAAGCCATCAGTCTGGTGTGCGACGTGACGAAGGCGCAAGAAGCACAGCAGGCCATTGCCGAAACGGAGAAGGAGTTTGGGTGCGTCAACGTGCTTGTGAATAACGCGGGCGTCCTCAGCGTCTCGACCATCGAGAGCGTTTCCGAGGAAGAATGGGACTATTTGATGGCCACGAACCTGAAAGGACCATTCTTGATGTGCCGCGCGGCGCTCCCCGCCATGCGTCGGGCCGGTGGGGGCAGCATCGTGAATATCGGTTCCATCCTCGGGCTGGTGGCGATGAAGGACCGCGCAGCGTATTGTGCGTCAAAGGGTGGCGTAACGATGTTGACGAAGGCCATGGCCATTGACCATGCGCATGAAAGAATACGCGCGAATTGCATCTGCCCTTCGATTGTTGAGACAGAACTAGTGCGCGATCTGTTCTCCGCTAACGAGGCAGGGCAAAAGGCCCGCGATGCGCGCCTCGCCACGCTCCCCCTGGGAAGATTTGGAAAGCCCATGGACATTGCGGAACTGGCTGTGTTCCTGGCGTCCGACGAGTCTTCCTGGATGACCGGAACGGCGATACCCTTGGACGGCGGGCTTTCGGCGTATTGAGAGAGTTGAGGCGGAGATGTCGCGAAAATTGAGCAGGGGAGAAAAAAAGGTTACGGAACTGGTGCGCCGGCGTATGCGGGAAAGCAAGGCCACGGAGCTCCTGGGATTTGACGTGGAAAGTGTTCAGGATGGCCGGGCAATCTTCCGGCTGGACGTAAGACCAAAGCACAAACAGATCCATGGCGTGGTCCATGGTGGGATTCTCGCCGCTCTTGCGGACACCACAGCGGCGATTGCAGCCTACACGGTAATCCCGCGCGGCACGGAACTTGCCACGCTGGAGCTGAAGATCAACTATTTGGAACCGGTGCCAGGCGGAAGAGTAAGAGCGGACGCAAAGGTTTTGCGGGCAGGAAGAAACTTCATCGTAACGGAATGCGACATTTTCAATGAAACAGGGTCGCTTGCAGCCAAGGCTATTCTGACCTTCTCTGCGGCTGCAGGGCACATTCTGAAGAAATAGGATTACTCGTCGCCGCCCTGCGCGGATTCTTCGCCGTCTTTATAAACATACTTAATGAAGCGCTTGAAAACCATGAGATTTGGCGCTCCCTCGCGGGTTAGTTTGATGCAGTCGCGGTCGTACCATTCGATGAAGCCGCGAAGCTCTTCACCAGAGTTCAGCACCACGACCATGGAGGTGCGGCTCTGCATCTGCTTTACCCAGTAGAAGTTCTCGGCGTGCGTGATTTCAGGCGGCGCCGGTTTCTTGCTGGGAAGAGGACCGTTGTGCTGAGGGCGCATGGAGGGTGGTTCCTTGGCGTCCCCGAAGGTGGGACGGAACATTCGACGATTCACCATGGCTGCTCCTTGGAATGACTGGAATATTTCAGTACATAGGATGCAACGCGGGCCGTTTGGGTTTCGTCCATTATCCCTTTTTTGGACCATCGCCGAGCATCTTTTTTCTATTTTCGGGGTAGCGGGCCGCTGCCGGCGGATGGGGCAAGCGAAACAGCCAGAGCGTCCAGACCAAGTTGGCGATTCAGATTGCGGCGCACTCCCGCAGCAAGTTCGTCGAGTCCGGTGATGGCGCGCATCACCCAATCGGAAGATATATTCCGGGCCAGAGCGTCTAACTCCTTGGCAAGCTGTGGATTTCGCAGCAACGGAGTTTTCACGCCAGACGTGAGCTCCAAAAGGTCGGACAGTAGTCCGTAGAATACTCCGGATAACTCTTCGGCGGAGGATTCGCGGTCCTTCGCCAGCGCGCTGGTGTCCGCAAATAGCTGCGCGAAGCCTTGCCCGCGCGCCGCGCCTTCCAATACACGCAGTGCGGTTTTGCGCTTCTCCACCGCCTCTTCCACGTTCATTTCCATCGCCAGGCCGGGACTTCCTTCGGAGAGTTGTGCTGCCAGCTTCGCCTGTGCAGGGCTTCGTTCGGTGTGCGACTTCAAAATGGTTTCCACTTCGTGTTGCGGCAGTGGCGCAAAGTGAAACTGCATGCAGCGTGAAACGATCGTCGGAAGGAGATTGAACGGGGAAGGTGCGGTCAGAATCAGGGTTGCGGAGCCCGGGGGTTCTTCCAGTATTTTCAGGAAAACGTTAGCCACATCC
>Ga0209517_10006366_pt1 | contig 14625 bp, 13 predicted proteins | sample PeaSoiMetSII2010_FD_187695 | JGI IMG/M metagenome (GOLD analysis project Ga0209517, IMG submission 187695) | Peat soil microbial communities from Weissenstadt, Germany - SII-2010 (SPAdes) (version 2) | ecosystem: Environmental > Terrestrial > Soil > Wetlands > Peat | place: Germany... | reverse complement strand
TCGTGCTGCGCGCGAGTCGGGTATTGACGTGATCCGCCGTGGCCGTCCGGCAGTGTTTGAAAACCAGCCAGGCGCCGGTTTGCGTAGATTGTCGCAACAATGCCAAGCCGAAGCAGCATCCGTTGTGCGCACTCGAGCGTAGCCAGATCCGACTGGGCGAGACGCACACTCACGCCCTTTTCTTGGGCACCCTGAACCGATCCATCGGAGTCGAACAGGCCCCGAAGAAAGCCGCGATAAAATGGCGCGGATCCCGTTTCGATCTGTTTGCCAGGGCGCTTGCATCCCGGGTGCAACCCGAAGGACGCGGCCAGGTCGCGCAGCGGAGCGGATTTGATTCGCCATTCGTTTCGGCCGGCGACGTCATGCCAGCCGGCGAAGTCCGCTCGGTGACGCAGCACCTGCCCGGCTTCCAGCACGGCGTCCATCAGAGAACGCGCCGCCAACGAGATCGTCGGCGCTCCGTTAGCGACCGCCGCCTGGGTCCAGACCGACAGCACCGCGCCGTCTTCCTTCAGCGTGCCGTCGCCAACCAGAAATCCAAGCAAGTAGCCTTCGGCCTCGCTCCCGCGCCCGGGCCAACCCGAAAGCGCACGATGATTGTGCAAAATAACCCGGTCACCCGGCTCCAGCCGCCCGGCTTCGACCCATTCGGACTCGACCGCCCGCCGTGTCGCGCTCCGAACTGTGCGCACCCGATGATCGGCAGTAAGTCGGAGTCGAAATCCTTCACGGGTGCGGATTTCGATCAGCTCCTTGTGTCCGGTGGCGAAAAAGCCCTCCTCGCCGGAGACGTGCGGTATGCCGTCCACAACCGCAGCGTGAAGCGAGCCCACTAGGTCTTCGACTTGGCGCGGGCCGTCGGCCGTCATCACCCAGGTGTCGGCGGGAACGCAGGGGTTGGTCGCCGTAATGGTTTCGCAATACGACAGGTTGTTGTCCTGGTTGATCCGATCGACGAAGACCACCCCGGGTTCGGCGTGATCGTAGGTCGAGTGCATGATCTGGTCGAACAGATCGCGCGCTCGTGCCGTGCGGTAGATCCAGGCGCCATCGGAACGCTGTGTGGCGCTCTCGCGATCATGCGGCTCGGCGACGTGCCACAGATCGATACTGGTGTCCGCCTCGACCGCGCGCATGAAGGCGTCGGTTACGGCCACCGACATATTGAAATTTGACAGCGAGCCGTCGCGCTTGGCGTGAATGAAGTCTTCGATATCGGGATGATCGCAGCGCAACATCCCCATCTGTGCCCCTCGCCGGGCTCCCGCCGACTCGAGCGTCTCGCAGCTCTTATCGAAAACACGCATGTACGACAGCGGGCCGCTGGCGCGCGAATGCGTGCCCTGGACCAAGGCACCACGCGGACGAATGTTGGAGAAATCGTAGCCGACCCCACCGCCACGGCGCATGGTTTCGGCTGCCTGGTTCAGCGCCACGTAGATCGACGGCAGCCCGTCCTTGGTGCCGCTGATCGCGTCGCCAACCGGTTGCACAAAGCAATTGATCAGCGTCGCCGAGATTTCCGTGCCGGCTGCGGAATTGACGCGCCCGCCCGGAATGAAACCGGCCACCATGGCTTCGTAGAAACGCCGTTCCCACTCGGAACGCAGACCGGGGGCTTCTACCGCGGCCAGGCCGCGCGCCACCCGGCGGCGCACGTCGTCGACCGTCTTCTCATCTCCCTTGGCGTATTTCTCCCGCAGCACATCGAGCGAGATCGGCTGCTCGTCCAGCAACACATGGGCTTGCTCTAGTTTCATTCGTTGTCCCCCATCCAAGGAACATCATTATGAACGGATCGGAACTCAGGATGACCATGATGATCGATCTCGTTATTAAAACGTGCGGCGATCGAAATCCTCATGCCATTGATCAATAAGAAAAAAATTCTTCCTTTTCTACTATATGTAGTATCACCACTCTAGAAATTCGCAATACCTGGTGCTAAAAAAAATTTCTTCCCAGTTCGTAACAATTGCCCGGCGGACTATTGACAGTGCTTTTATACTGGTTTATTTACGCCGCGCGAGCCGCTTTCACCTGCCCTTGGGACGCGTGCTTTTTTCGCGCCTGCCCTGCCTCATTTGCGGTGTCTGCGGCTGCGGTCCAGCGTATGCGATTGCGATCAACGGGCGAACATGAACCTGCAACAGTTCCGATACCTGCGTGAAGCGGTTCGCCAGAAACTGAATCTGACGAGCGCGGCGCGCTCTCTGCATACCTCGCAGCCCGGCGTCTCGAAGGCGATCATCGAACTCGAGCAGGAGTTGGGCGTCTCGATCTTCGCGCGGCACGGCAAGCGCATCCTGGGACTCACGCCGCCGGGCCAGCAGGTGCTCGACGCGGCGGAGCGCATCATGAATGAGCTCGACAACCTCAAAAAACTGGCGCGCGATTACGCCGGCAGTCCGGAAGGAACGTTGCGCCTGGCCACGACCCACACGCAGGCGCGTTACGTGCTGCCCGAGGTTGTGCAGCGTTTTGCTCGCAAGTTCCCGTCCGTGCGGCTCAAGCTGTTGCAGGGCAATCCGCCGCAGATCGCGGCCATGGTCGCCTCCGGCCAGGCGGACGTGGGAATGGCAACAGAGACCCTTGCCGATACGCCGGGACTGGTTTCGATTCCGGTATATCAATGGGAGCATGTGGCCGTAGTGCCGGCGGAGCATCCCTTGGCGCGCTTTGCTGCCCATGCGACGCGCCTCACCCTCAAGGAGCTGGGCCGCCATCCTATCGTTACCTACGAGATGCATTTTTCCGGGCGTAGCCGCATCGATGCGGCATTTGCCGAGGCCGGAATCGAACCCTCAATCGTGCTCGAGGCCATCGATGCCGATGTCATCAAGACCTACGCGCGCGCCGGCCTGGGGGTGGGTATCGTCGCCGGGGTTGCCACGGAGCACAATTCCGATGGCCTGGTGGTCATCGGCTGCGGACACCTGTTCGGCCGCAACACGACACGCCTAGCAATTAAGCAAGGGGTCTACCTGCGCGGCTTCGTCTATTCCTTCATTGAAATGGTCGCCCCTGGCTGGGACCGGCACAGAATCGAGCAGCAGTTTCGCAAACGGCCAGGCCCGTCCAAATCGGCTGCGACATGAAGGTCTGCGTGGTCGGCGCCGGCGCAATCGGCGCCACGATCGGGGTCCGTCTTGCAGCCGGTGGCCACGAGGTATCACTCGTGGCGCGCGGTGCCCATCTTGATTCCATCCGTGCCGACGGCCTTCGTTTCATCGACAATGTCGGCGGGCACAGCGGCATCTACCGCCTCGCGGCAAGCGCCGATCCGGGCGAACTGGGTTTGCAGGATTGGGTCTTTCTGGCCCTCAAGGCCCATCAACTGCCGGCCATCCTGGCATCCATCAGCGCGCTGCTGGGGCCGGAAACGGTAGTCGTGCCGGCGATCAACGGGCTGCCCTGGTGGTATTTCTACCGAAGCGGCGGCGATTTTGATGGCATTTGCCTGCGCACGCTCGATCCGCATGCTGACATGATGAGGCTGTTGCCATGCGCACGAATACTTGGTTGCGTCGTACACCTTGCGGCGGAACTGCGTGCCCCGGGCGAGGTCCATTGCACCGCAGGCCGCAGGCTCATCATCGGAGAGCCGGACAATTCCGACACCAAGCGCCTGCGCGCGGTCGCCGCTGGGCTGGCGGCAGCCGGTTTTGCAGTCGAATGTTCCCGCGACATCCGACGCGAAATCTGGATCAAACTGATCGGCAATTTGTCCTTCAATCCGATTGCTGCGCTAACGGGTTACCGCATGGACCAGATCTGCGCCGACGAGCAGCTGTTGGACGTGATCCGCGCGATCCTGCGGGAAGGAGCGGCAGTGGCGGCACGACTCGGGGTTGACGTGGGAATCACTCCGGACGAGCGCATCGGAATCGCCCGCCAGCTTGGCGCCGCGAAAATCTCCATGCTGCAGGACCTCGAAAACCGCCGCTCGCTGGAACTGGCGCCGATCGTCGGCGCGGTGATCGAACTGGCCCAGCGCGTTGGCGTCGAGGTGCCTGCCACGCGCACCGTCCATGCGCTTGTGCAGGCCCGCGCCCGAGCGCTGGACTTGCCGGCGGTCTAAAAGCGGAATCCGAGCTTGACGCTGTAGCTGTGTATGCCGCCGGTCGAGTCTGCTTCGACGTCGACATTGGCAAGGCCAAAATTGACGTTGACGCCGCCGAAAAGCTTTCCCTGCGTCAAGTTTTCTTGCTGCAGCGACAGGCCGTCGGTCGAACTGCGTGACCAAACCTCTCCCACCCCCGCGTACGGCGTAGCGAGCAGGAACCCTTTGGAGACCGAGACGTCGGCGCTTATGCTTTCGAACCCGAGTTGGCTGACGCCGTCCATCCGGGTAACCGCCGCGCGCAGCGCCACGGCCGGCACTGCCGTGTTGCCCGGCAGCACCGCCCATTTCAGTTCCCCGCCATAGATGTTCAATCCCCCCGAATCTGGCACGCGGGCATACATCACGCCTACGTCGACGTTGTAGGGCAAGCCCTTGACGGCGCGCACGGACGGCTGCGGCAAGGTGCTGTACACCGAGCCGTTGGTGATGGCCTTCTGGATGGACGCTGTATTTGCCAGCGTTGTCCCCGTAAGCGCCACGCCCAGGTCAAATCCCGTGATTCCGAGTGGATCGGCCGGCTCGAGCGGCTTGTACGAGAAGGCCGCGCCCAGGTCCTGGGCCAATTGGCGAAACTCGGACTGGTTCAAGAGTTGCAGCGATGTGATATCGAAGCTCGACGCAAGCGCACCGGTACTGAGGCAAAGTAGCCAGAGAGCGGCTAGGATTCGATTCATATGCAACCTCGACGTAGCAATAGAAAAAGACGGGCGCGGATCGTGGCCCGCTGACGGGCGCTGGAGCCGGCCGTCCGAACCAGGGCTGGGACGGCGGCGCGAGCCGACGAGCCGGCTAATCGGGAGTCTAACAACGGCGTCTTGCATTCGCCGTGGCGCAAAGCGCGAGAGCATGCGTATTCCTCCGCTTGAACCCGCTCATCCGTCCGCAGTAGAATCGCGGACTCGGTGGGGGACGTAGCTCAGCTGGGAGAGCGTCGCGTTCGCAATGCGAAGGTCGGGAGTTCGATCCTCCTCGTCTCCACCACTACCATCAATCCCGTGAGTGCACTTAAATGCGATTGAATGCTTTAAGTGCTTGAACTTGCAGCCGAATTCTTATAGCCCTAGCGTTCGGCGAATGCAAGTAAATGTTCGACAGTGCACCCCGATGAATGCGATTTTCGGGGGACGGCAGGCGGAACGGGAGAAATCATGGCAAGGCATCTTTTGAAGGCGCGGCAGATACAGACTGCAAGCGCAGGCGATCTCATCGACGGCGATGGATTAATTCTCCGGGTCAAAGCAAAGACCGCATCCTGGGTCTTGAGATATACGGGCCCTTCAGGCCGGCGTCGCGAGCTGGGTCCAGCGAAGCAGCTGCCGGCAAGTCATTGACCAACGCGCGCAATGACGCCGAGGACGCGCGCCAACTGCTGCGCGATCACCGCGATCCCATCGACGAGAAACGCGCCACGCGCGACCGGGCGCGCAAGGCCGATGCCGAAAAGAAGGTCGAGGCAGAGCGTGAGCGCACGACGCTCGCCAGGGTTGCGAGGGAGTACCACGAGCGCGTCGTCGAACGTAAGAGCACGCCGCTGCAACCCGCGAGTGGCTTTCGAGTCTCGAGCGTCACGTCCCGAAGACGATCTGGCCCAAGCGCCTTCGGATTTCAAGCACTTGCTGCCAACAACGGGTACTACAACACCGCCTCAGGGTTCGCGGCACTTGTGTCCAACACGACGGGAGCAGGCAACACCGCTACGGCGATGCAAGGGCTGTATTCCAACACGTCTGGCGTCTACAACACGGCAACCGGGATTGATACGCTTTATTACAACACGCTCGGCTACTACAACACCGCCTCCGGGGCGTTCGCGCTGGTGTCCAACACGACTGGAGGCAACAACATCGCAGTGGGATATCAGGCCGGCTATAACCTGGCCACGGGCTCCAACAACATCGACATCGGCAACCAGGGGGATCGTCTGCGGAAAGCGCGACGATCCGGATCGGCTCACTAGGTGCGCATACGGCGGCCTACATTGCGGGAATCGATGGCGCGGCGGTCACCGGAAGCTCCGTTTTCGTCACGTCCTCGGGACAACTCGGAGTGCTGGCTTCGTCCGAACGCTATAAGACTAATGTCACGGCGATGGGATTGAGCACTGGGAAGCTGGACCAGTTGCGGCCGGTGACTTTCAAACTTAAGACCGATCCGCAGGGCACGGTGCAGTACGGCCTTATCGCCGAGGAGGTCAGCGAGGTGTATCCGGCGCAAGTTATCCGCGATGCAGAAGGCAAGATCGACGGCGTTCGCTATGAAGAACTCGCACTGATGACGCTGAACGAGGTGCAACAATTGCATCAGAAGCTAGTAGCGCAAGCGCAGCAGCTTCAGGACGTCCAACAACAACTTGCAGAGGTAAAGGAACTCAAGCAGCAGCTTGCCGAATTGAAGGAGCTCAATCAGGCAGCGAAGACATCACAAGTGACGTTGCAGGAAAAGGAGAGACATCCAGACCGGCTGTAAACGATCACGTCCTGGCCTACCCGAAAACGACTAGGCGAGGGAATAGCTTGAGGAGGGTCAGCTTAACCGCTGGCCCGTATCTTTTTTATCGATGCCCTCGGTACGGTTTGTCACGAGTCATCGGTGCCCAGTTCCCGCTGCCAGTATGCGCAGCCTGCTCTTGGCGAGCCAATGACCTGGGTGCCACGGTCACGTTCGCAATAAGCAGCTGAACCTCCTGGCGCAGCCCGCGGATAGCAGACCCGTTAGCCGGATGCCCAGCCGAGTAGCTGTCACTTTTTAAGCATCTTCTCGCGGAGCTCTTGCAGTTCCTTCTTCGCAGTAACCTGGAATTCATCCAGTTCGGTCTTGAGCTGAGCGACCGCATAGTCGATCTCTTCGGGGCTCATTAATTGTGCGCTCAACAAGATATGGCCATCGTGTTCCGACAAGTCGATGCCGAGGGAAAGGTAGACGAACGGCGACAACGGGGGGTCGCCCTTGGTCCACTTCGAGAGCGGGCTGTAGAGAGCAAATTGACTCATTTCATCCTCCGAAGCAGGGGAGCCAGACACTGCCAATATAGAGCAGCCAACTGGTTCGCACATCAATAGCGACGAGTCAAACGCCGACAATGTGGCCACGACAGGGTTACAGCAGTCGTCATCCGTCCCCGCCTCTCGCTCCCAGAACGAGCAGCCGTTCCCCCGAACTCCTCGCTAAGGCGAAATATTCCGTCGCTGGACGGTATCGACTACGTCGAAGGAAGTTCTATAGGTGGGATCAGGGAGCGGAATTCGCGGCGCTGGCGGCTGTATCTCGTCGTGCACCTGGCGTTTGCCCATCTCCTGGGGCGCTAGGCGTTTGTCCATCTCCTTGAGCCCCAGATAGCCGCTTCTTTCAGCGTCAAAGCGCTCATTGATGCGTTTCATTTGCAGCTGCGCGTCGGCGCGAGTGTTCTCTTTTTTTTCCGTCAGCGTTTTGTTGGTGGCGAAGGCGTCCTTTAGTCCTGGGGGGCGTTCGCGGTTGGTGTAGAACTCCGCTTCCTCGTCTAGGTGCTTGCGCTCCTTTTGGTACCGGAACCTGGAGCCGGGTGCCCCCATCCCTCCTTTGAAGGGTGGGGAAGTAGGGTGTCGGTACCGCAAAGCATTGTCGTGGCTGTCGGGGCAAACGCCTTCCTGGTCCGTTAGCCGTCGTTTGGGGTTGCGCGCTGCTGTCGATGATGGGGAGAGGAATCACTCACTAACAAGGCTTCTACTTTTTTTCTTCGCTGAGACAGCAGCGAGTTGCTTACTGCGACGATTTGGCGATTACCCCAATGGAGTCTGTCGCACTTCGGCAAGGCAGGCGGTCGGTTGCCGATTTGGGATAGCGAAGGCAAGTCGGTGCGGGTAGCGTCTTACACGGCCGCGCGGTGGACCGGATTCTCGTGTTGTAACTTCATGACAGATTGTTCAGTAATAAATTGATATGGAAAGAGCGATGCTCGTTTCCCCGGTCAACAAGGTGAGCCGCTCAGAAGCCTTGTCGAAGTCTGCCCAGAGCATTTCCGCGGAATCCGATCATGTACGCGGGCAAGCTCGTTCTGGCGCAGGTAATGAATTACATGCCCCTGATCCGATTACAGCGGTCAGTGCGAAGGACACGAGTGCTCCAGTCTCGGAACTGCTGATCGGCAGGCGCGCCCTAGCGGTCTGGGCCGACGCCCTCGACGAGCTGCTGGCGGCCATTGGCGCACCACCAGCGACCTGGTGGACGGCACTCGATGTCTGGCTCTCGACGCATCCTGATCACGAGGCCTGGGCAGTGGTCGTGAGATCCGGTCAGCGGCTCGACGCGGCGATGGTCCTGTCCCGGCGGCCCCGTCTCGGCGTGTGGGTGGTCGAGCGGGTCGGTGCGAGGGGCGAGCCGGGGTGGCTGGCGGCGCGAGATGCCGCCGCCGAACGGGCACTGGCCGACGGGGTCGTCTCCGCGCTGTGCGAGCTTCGTCGGCCGTGGGTGCTATACCTCTTGGATTTGCCGTCACCGTGCTTCGCAGTCGATGCGCTCCAGGCGGCGCTGCGGGTGACTCGCGTCGAACCCGGTCCGTTGGCGCCGTACGTGCCATTCGAGCCTGACACGACGATCCGAACGTACCTCTCCCGCAACACCCGGTCGGCGGTGGCCAAGGCCCGCAATCGAGTCCTGCGCGAGAGGTCGAGCCTCGAGGTCCGCTGGACCGACGAAGCGGACACCATCCAGCGATGCCTGCCCGAGATCCTCGACGTGTATCGAGCGCGCAATATCCAACTGCACGGTGAAAGCGACATCGATGATCCGAGGGAGGCTGCGACGATCATTGCGATGATCCGCGACCACGCCTTGCGTCGCCGCGCGTGGCTGCTCACAGTGCGCATCGATATGGAGCTGGCCGCCTTCGCGATATGTTTTGTATCCGGTGGGACGATGTGGGTGTACAGGAACTTGGCTTCTCCCGCGTGGCTGCGCTACAGCCCCGGCACGATCGCCAATACGGAGGTCGTCCGACGCGCCTATGCGGACCCGACGATCCACACAGTCGACTGGGGCGCAGGCGTCCAGCGCTACAAGGTCAGCGGACACGGCACGCTGCGGCGTTCGCAGCACCTTTATGCATGGTCCTCGCGTCCGGTCCGGCTCGCGTGGAACCTTCGCCAACAACTACACAAGTGCCGACCCATGGCCTTTGCGAAACGACTCTCTAGTCGTGACTTGTTCAAGCGGGCAAAGGATGTTTTGCCGCGATTCCTGCAGAATGGACCATGGCCGAATCGAAATACCATAAGCGTCCCGCCCCGCAACTCCTCGAAGTCCGGGTTGCAGGGAGATTGCAAGGTCGAATCGCTACCACGGGGGACAACCGGGGGACGCGGTGAGAATCCCTCGCAAACCGAGCAACGGCGCGGGGCTTGACAGACCTCGTCTCCACCATCTCTTTGGATAGTCTATTCCTTTCAAGGAGTTGGATTTTCAACAAGCCTCTTGGATCCGTGGTCGTGTCCAATCGAGGCAACTGCGTCCTACGGTGCATACCTGTGCCGCCCACGCGGTGGCTCGCTTTACGTCCGGCTTTTACTCTCCCCAGACCTTGGGCCGTGAGCGGCCTGTCGGTCTCGATTTGAAAAGATTTGAGAATTCCCCCGTAGCGGTCGGTCAGTGGACCGCAAACAGCTGCCGCACAGCCTCCTGATTTGTTTGGACATCAACGATGTTGCCGTGTGCTGGAATCAGCCAGCGGGGTGGGCTTTTCTCCGCCTCGGCTGCCAACCATCGACGCAAGGCGGCCTTATTCTTGACCATGAACAGCGGCGCGATGTTGTTCCATCGCAGACCAGGTGCGCTTGCTGTCAGCTTGAAAAGAAGCCGCGCGACGGGATGGCTCGGCAGTTCTAGCATGTTCAAAATGACATCGGTCACATACCAGTACAGGCCCCGGGCGGTTTCGATGCGCACCAGGATCTCACCGGTCTTGTAATGTGGCATATCGACAAGGGCGAGGCGCGGCCCGCAAATCATTTGGGCCTTCGCAACCGGATCGACGCCGCGCAATCCGGATTGCCGCTCTACACGTGCAATGGATTGCGCCGGCGCGAATATGCCGGCATTTACGAAGCGCCTCTTCCACTCCGCAATTCCCATGTTGTGGAACGCATTGGGAGCAACCAGGGCCCGAACCGGTCCAAACCTTCCTAGGTCTTCAAAAACGCCCGCCGGCGCCTTGCAAGGTGGGCTTATCACGATGAGGCCACCATCGCACCCGACTGCCAAAGCGTTGGCCGTGCCGGGACCGAACGAATATTCATAGGTCAATATCGGCGTTTCCGCATCGACGATCACCCAGCCGTGTGGGGTCTTGTCCATGAAAAGGGTCAAAATCTGTAGGATGGTGAACCGACTGCAATGTTCGAAGGCTATTCGGGGCCGGAAGTTGGCGTCAATCACCTGTTTCGCGGCGCTTCCGCCAAAGCGACATTTGGAGGAGGGCGAACGTCTTCCCTGGAGAGTAGCGGTTCGCTACTATATGATGTTAGTAGGAGCAGGTCCGTACACGTGCCTTGCGGCCAACAGCGGACCTAGAGTGTTTTTTCGATACCGGAAGTTTCGGTATACCGGAGCCGCTCCCTGTGCGCAAAACCTAGCGTTGAGTTTGTCAGATCAATGGCAGTGCCAACGCAAACTCGAGGAATTGGCGCGGCACGCGCGAACATTCCACGGCGCCGACACCAAATTCTCAAAAAAAGCCTGCACGCTTCAGATCGTCCGTGACGGAGTCGTCGGCCTGCGCGATAACCGCGTTTGACGGCGCGGGAGCGGCAACTGCGACAGACGCCGAATGCGACTGTGCCTGAGCGATTTGGATGATCTGGCGCTCGGTCTCGACATAGCGGGCACTGGCGAAGATGGCCGGCACCAGCAGGGTGATTACGAACAACACATCTTCAAGGTGACTGCGGCGGTTGAAGTTCATTTTGGACCTCGGCACGGTGGGTTTGAACACGGTGTTAACGCAAAACGAACGGTGCGCTTTGCCGGCAATCTGTGTCAGTGCCGAAGGTCACTTCCAGCATTTGTGCATTCTGAAAAACGCCCTCAGGCCGGAGGTCCGGAGGCGTTCGCCGAGACGACCTGTTCGATGAGGCAAATGGGATTACCGGTCGGGACGACGAACCGAGGCCGAGGGTACGCGGCCTTCAAAACCGCAAGCGCGAGCCTGCTCACTTGGCGAACGGTTGCTTCGAGGCTTGGGCAGCGCGCATTCATTGCCTAGCGACGAAGATTGACGCCTGCGCAATCTGCATCGATGTGACAAGAGCCCTGGCCCGCCGACCCGACTTCGTCCGGTTCTAAACTCGTCGCTGCAATGGCCTAAGCGCGAATCTGCGCTCAGTGCAACCCGGGCGCAGCCGGTGTTTCGATCAGTTCGATTTTTCGGTTCAGCTCAGCAAGAATGTTGCGCACTTCCTTCAGCCGTGACCGGGAGCAATCATCGCGGGATATTTCGTCCTTGTACTCATCGGCGGCCGCACGCAGTCCGACGTAGAGCACAGACTCCGCGCAACGGTGGCAGTGAGTGTCTACCATCTTCATGGCATTTCTCCTCGTTGGGATCTGTTTGGTCAGCAATCGTTTCCGACCGCTTCATGGCGAACTGTGCGCTTTGTCGACAAACCACAGAAGTGCCGAAAGTCACGGGAGCCATTTCTGCGATCAGAAAAGCGCCCACAAGTCTGCCCGTTGAAGAAGGCCAGGGTCTTGCCGATGCGCCGCTTACCCAATCCGCGCCAGACAAACGATGCATAATCTCGTGTACCTGTTCGCATCGTGAAGTCCAGCGCTATCCTCTCCATTGCTGGCGCACTGATGGTGTTGCGGGTTCGTCCCATGGTTTAGCTGCCGTGCAACTTGCTCTTGATACGAGTCTAAAGGAGCGCATTCGCAGCCCCGAATAGCCGCATTTGGCAACGGCAAAGGACGGAAACGGGTCGTGTGCCGGCCATGGAGCGAAGTTCTTGGCTGTGGCCGCTTGTATGCTTGGCGCGGTGCTTTCGGCCTTCTTCTAGAACAGTGAAGAAGCCGGGGTGGAGGGGGAAACGAACGAGAGCGCTACAAGGGTGCTGCGCCGGCGCCGAAAATCGTCCGGAGCAATTCCCCGAGCGACACCAATCCAATGACCACCAGCAACACGGCCACCGTGATACTAATCGGCCACTGGCCCAAGATAAGAGCCTCATTGCGACGAAGCCTCCGCAATGTACGCCAGTGAGAAATCCCCGCCAGCACCGTAGCGATGATGCCCCGGATGACAAGGGCAAGTCCGAACCAGATCGCGACCTCATGTGACCGGGCGGTCTGTGAATTTGGTGATTTTTCCTCCACGGTCCGGAAGAATGCGGCGATGCCAAAGCCGAACGTTGCCATGGTCAGCGCCGTTCGAATCCAGGCCAGCGTGGTGCGTTCGAGTGCGAGGTGCGTACGGAATTTCGCCATGACCGTGCTGTCAAGGGCCGGATCCACGGGGCTACTGGACCGCTTGTCTGGGGGTTCATGATCGCCGTCTCAAACGAAACCGACGCGCTCGCTACGGTTCAATATAAACATGGTCGGGTGGTAAATCTGCTTGTAGGCGGCTTCAATGTGCTTCGTGAAAAGTGGCGTGTCAAACAATGGCGCTGTGAGTCGGTTGGCGGCCAATTTTTCCTTGATCACAGATAGCTTCTCTGAATTGGTCGCCAGCTCGATCGCCAGCGCTTCATAGTCTGCTTGCGTCTGTGTGATCAATTCCGGCAGGTGAATTGCGTTCAACAAGCTGGCGGCCACCCTGCTGGCAAATGATTCACCCATACACGTCAAAACGGGAAGACCTGCCCATAACGCATCACTGGCAGTGGTATGTGCGTTACACGGCAGCGTGTCGAGAAATAAATCGGCCGCGCTATGCCGGGCCAGATGTTCTGGCAATGGCCGTCGCTCGGCGAATATCAGCCTGTCGTCACCGATTCCCCGAGCCCTTGCTTCTTTGCGCAGGTTGATGGTTGCTGTAGGAGTGCCCCCGAAAAGCCACAAAACACTGCCCGGGACACGATCCAATATCCGCATCCAACCATCAAAGGTGGCGGGGATAATTTTGTAATTGCTATCCAGTTCTTCTTAAACCGCTTGCGCTTGCGCTAGGTGTCCTCTTTGGTGAAGCGCCAATCCTTGCTGAAGCGTCGAGTGGCCTTGGTGCAAAGCAGCCTTGGCGGCGACCTTTGGTTGGGGGATGTTTTTGAATCTATTTTTCATACGAGAGGCCCGTTGATGGTTCTGGGTCCTTTTTGATCCTTTGGACTGTCGATCGTCGGCGCCGATGCAATTTTGACCTAACCCGTCGGTTGAACGGTGACCCGGGGCTGGAGTGGACCCCTTAGCGTCGGCGGTGAATAAGGGTAGTGGATGCTCTTCTTGCCGCTACCTCGTCATGTACGTGACGAGGATCTGTTCACGCGCTGGGCGCGGCACCGTAGCGGTGTGCAGCGCATTTTTGGTTTTCTTGCCCGTGCCTGCGCTACGTTGTTCGAAAGTGCATTTCCATGCCTGCGGTCGTTAGCAAGGAGCGCTGGGGAGTTGGCCTTATTTGATCGGAAACCCTGCCGCCATGGGCTCCGATGAACTGACAGAGTGATTTGATTTTGAGCCCCCGTGCGGGTGCGCGTCATTGTCGTCATCGATCTCGCGATCCCGTCATGTCGGAGCGGCCTCGACGTCGGGACGATCATGCCCGTGGACCGAATCGCGCTTGAACATTTTGATATACACCTCGGCCATGCTGTTCGATTATGGGCTGCGCACCGGGGTGAAGGGCGGCACCAGGGTCCGTGGCTGCTCGGCAAAGGCAAGCGCTTCCGTGGCCGTGTAGCAGCTGCCGTTGTCCGTGTGTAGTCAGAGCCGGTGCAGGCCGCTTTTGCTGCCGGTGGCTGACCGTATCCCGCCCTGGCGCACGGATTCCGCGGGGCCCACGTTGTCGGGAAGTCCGGATCTAACGGACGGACCCCAAGGGCATGCGTTTCGTCGTGTTGCCTCCCGTATAATTGCGTGCCGTGGAGGCAGAAAGGCCTTCGCAATGCGAAGGTCGGGAGCGCGATCCTCCTCGTCTGCGCCAGGTTTTCGAACAATCCATTTGCACCAAGGAATTGGCTCTTGCAAATGCCTCTTGTACCGGTGGCAATGTCCGCTTTGGCTGTCCACGCGGGGCAATCCCTTCCTAGCAAATCGATACGCGCCGGTCGCTCTGCGGGATATTTCGCTTTTGCCCTTGACGCGCTGCAACGGACGCTCAACTCCTCGACGCTTGAGGGGTCTGCAGGGGTGGGGCATCAACGCATCGAATCGATGGGCAGCGCAAGGCTCATTACGAACGAAAGGCGATCGGTAAGGAGCCCTAGCGTATGAGCGTATTGGACGAGCCACTGCTCATCTTCGTATTCTTTTTCTTTATCCTGTGGTTCTCGGCGCAGATTGGAGTCTTCGTTCTCAAGAGGAGACGAAACCTGGAA
>Ga0209517_10006365_pt1 | contig 14625 bp, 8 predicted proteins | sample PeaSoiMetSII2010_FD_187695 | JGI IMG/M metagenome (GOLD analysis project Ga0209517, IMG submission 187695) | Peat soil microbial communities from Weissenstadt, Germany - SII-2010 (SPAdes) (version 2) | ecosystem: Environmental > Terrestrial > Soil > Wetlands > Peat | place: Germany: Weissenstadt... | reverse complement strand
CCCGCCGCTAACACTGGGAATGCGCCGAGCGTCGAGGGGCACACACTTCTTGCGGAGTTCAAGATTGGAGACGTTCAGTGGAAGGTTTACGAAGATTTGCGCACGCGCGACGGAGTGATCACCTTTCTTTCCGCGTCGGGCCGATGGCGAGTGCTTTCGAAACACGTGGAAGCCGCTTTTGATGAAAGCGATCCTCCTTACCTGGGAATTAGCCTGGATGACATCGGCGTATCGGGGCCGGATTTGCTTGCGGATCGCCTGCTACAGGGAGGCGGCGACCCGAATCCGGAGCAGGTGCGTTCAGCAGCCCCCTTGCTTGAATCGAAAATCAGCAAGCGTGAGGAGTGGGGAGGACGGCTGCCGTGGAACACGTTTGTGGGAACGAAAGAATGTTACGACACGATGCCGGTGATGACGCGCGGGAGCACGCGAACCTATCATCCCGACCAGCACTTTCCGGAACTTGATTCGAAGGCCACCCAGAAGCGTTATGAGGGAATTCTAGGCGGGTGGATGCCTGCGGTGCGAAAGGTCTTCCCCCTTTCGGAAACGGGCTACATTGAAATTGTGGTGTTTGGCGATGTGCTGGCCAAAGACAAATTCATCGTGCAGACCTGGCACCGCAGCGCGCAAATCGAGAATGGGAAGATAACGTCGGTGTTCTACGGATACAGTTATCCGGCTTTTCCGCCCAGCCGAGTGGAACCCGCCGCCGGGGAGTTTTACCGTGGATTGCTGCTGTTTGTGGAATATTGGGACAGGCAGTTGCAGGATTTTGCGCCGACATCGCTTCCCGACGAATCGTGGACGAACATGAGCAAGCACGCTGTCGCACGGGAATTAATGGTACGGCCCGGCGGCGTATACCCCAAATATGGCGCGGTGGACCGCGACTACTACGGATCGGAATACGACGGCTTTCAGGACATCTTCACCAGCAGCGTGAACACGAATCTGGAGTGGGGACGATTCGAGGCGGCGCGGGCGATTATTGACAATTACTTCACGGATTTTGTGGATGCCAAGGGCAACGTGGATATGCGCGGGCCGGAAACCGCGCAATACGGCCTGACGCTCCACTTGCTGGCGCGTTATTTCCATTACACGAAGGACAGCGCGCTGTTGCTGAAACACAGAGGCAAAATTGAAGCCACGGCTGAACTGCTTTCCGAATTGCACGAGATCAGTTTGAAGCTGCCGAAGGACGACCCCGGCTACGGAATCATCCATGGGTGGAGCGAATCGGATTCCTCACTGCATCCAAAACCCATGACGTGGTGGCTGCCGTACTACAGTAACAGCGCGTTCGCGGCGCGAGGATTGAAGGACATCGGCCAGGCTTGGGAAGGGATCGACCGGGCAAAGCCCGCGGCGGGACTGGAGAAACGCGCGGGAGAGTGGTCTAGGCGGTCGAAAGTATTGCAAGAGACGCTTGTAGAGACGATGCGGAAAAACGTCAAGAAAGAGATGACGCCTGCGTACATCGGGCCGTATGCGGGATCGCCGGGGACGTTTCGCGAAACATTCAAGAAGGGAGAGGCTCCCGTGCAATTGTGGGCTCACCGGCCGTATGCGGAATTGCTGCAGGCCGACATGCTGCCGCCGGACTTGGCAAACACGGTGATTGATTGCATGCGCGGGTATGGCGCGACCACGTTAGGAGTAGTAGCGAACGTGGGGCCTGCACTGCCGAAGAGCCGCGCCATTCTCGGCTTCATATCGTACGGCTACGCGCAAATGCTGCTGCGGTTGGATCGTATTGAGGAGTACCTCCTGTTTCTCTATTCGCACCGCTACCACGACCATACGCCGGGAAGCTGGACGGCGGGCGAGGTGTCCGGTCTTGAGGGAGACAGCGCGCTATTCTGTATACCGGCGCAACAGACAATTCCGCTGCTGGTGCGATGGATGCTGGTCCTGGAAGATTCGGATGAAGACAAGCTGTACCTGGCGAAGGGAGTGCCTCGCGAATGGGTGGGTTCGGGTAAAGAAATCAAGATTGAAAAGGCGCCGACGCGGTGGGGACGAATCAGTTTCAAGATGGCCACGAATCCAGGGACGAAGCGCGTGATGGCCTCGGTCTCGCTAGCCAATGGGGCAGCCCCAAAGGAAGTGCATGTGAAACTTCGCGTGCCTGTCAATTACAAACTGGCCAGCGTAACAGTGAACGGACACGCTACGAGCCTGGATGGAGTTCACAAGGACACGGTGATCATTGCAACAGGAAATGCGCGAAATTTTGAGGTAGTTGGACAGTATAGTTGAGCGCGCGATGGGTCACATCTCAGGCGTCTTAATTTCAAAGTTGACAGGCGGCGCGACCCCCAGCAGGTTCTGGACGAAATAGTCCCAACGACGGCGGATAAGGTAGTTATTCCTTTCACCGTGAGCCATATTTGGTACGAAGAGCATGTCAAAGCTCTTGTTGGCCTTCATCAAGGCATCAACGAAGCGCATAGATCCAGCAGGGTGAACGTTGTCGTCCACATCGCCATGTTCGATAAGGAGATGGCCCGCTAGGCGTCCGGCCATGGTGACGTTCGATTGCGCAACATAGTCGTCCTGAATCGGATAGCCCTGATAGAGTTCGTTCCACCAGGTTTTGTCCAGCCGGGGATCATGATCGCCGGAAATGGTGACGCCAACTTTGTAAAATTCAGGAAAGACGAGCATGGCGTGAGCCGCGCCGTAACCACCGGCGGAGGTACCGTAGATCCCCACGCGATCTACATCCATGTAGGAATACTTGGCGGCCATTTGCTTGATGAGGGCCACGTGATCTTCGAAAGCGCCCCCGAGGTTGTGGTAAGAAAACTCGTGGAAGGCACGAGAACGGCCAGTGGTTCCGCGACCGTCCATCATGACAACAATGGAGCCAAGTTCTGCCATGGCCTGCAGACCGCCACGATAAATGGAGCCACCAAAGGTTTTGGGAGTAAAGAAATCCTGCGGGCCGGTATAGATTTGTTCGATGATGGGATATTTTTTTGAGGCGTCGAAATTTGATGGGCGCCAGATGAGTCCGTAAAGATCGTTCTTACCATCGGCGCTTTTGCCACGGAAAGGCTCAGGATATTTCCATCCGGTGGCAAGCAACTCGGTGGCATCGCCTTTTACGAGGACGCGCACTTCGGAGCCGTCCTTGGTGCGGCGAAGAATGGAAGCGCCAGGCAGATCGGGGCGGGAGAAACTGTCGACATAATAGGCGAAGTCGGGCGAAACACTGGCGGAATGCGAAGCGTTCTCGGGAGAGAGCAGGGTAAGACCTTTGCCGTCAAAGCCAACGCAGTAGAGGTGAGTCTGGTAGGGATCTTCGTCCTTCTCGCGTCCGCCGGCCAGGAAATAGACTTTTCGATTCTTGTTGTCGACGGCTTCGATACGATGGACCACCCATGGTCCCTGGGTAAGTTGATTGATAAGCTTGGCCGTTTTCCCATCGAAGAGATAGAGATGGTTCCAGCCGTCACGTTCGGAGGTCCAAAGAATTTCGCCGGTACCTTCTATAAAACGGGAGAAGGATTCTCCGGGATCGACATATTGGCCGGACTGTTCGCGAAGCAGAATTTTCTGTTCGCCCGTCTCGGCATCCACGGAACGGAGTTCCATGGCTTTGAACCCGCGCTCGTTGAAATCGTAATGAAAACTCTTGCTGTCTGGGAACCACACAAAGTCGGGGCCAGAATCCCAGGAAGCCTCAAGAGAAGGCGTCTTCACCGCGGTAAGTTTGGCGGATTTGACGTCAAGAATAAACGCTTCCACGGAGGGCAGAACTTCCCCCGGCAGGGGATAGACGAAGGTGAAGGCTTTGGGGCGAAGTTGATCCGGGGGAACGAATTGCAAACTGGTGAAGCGGCCTGCTTTTCTAGAGTCAATGCGATACGTGACGAGTTTTGAAGAATCGGGCGACCAGAAGATCGCAGGGCCCTGCTTCACATCCTGAGTGCCCTGTCGGACCATGTCGCCGAGAGAAGGAAGATTGGTGGCATAGTCGAATTCCTGCACACCATCCCAAGTCATCTGAGAAACGGCGCCGGTAGGAACGTAGCGCACGAATACGTTGTGATCCTTGACGTACGCGGCCCATTTGCCATCCGGCGACAATTCCTCGTACTCATTCTCTTTTTTAATTTGCGGGCTTTTTGTGCATTCATAGTTGGCGAGGGTGCAGGTCCACTCGATGTCGTGAATGTGGAACCGGATGGACTTTTCGTCATCGACAAACTCAAGGGTATCGAATGGGAGCTTGGTGGCTAGAACTTCCTGCTTGGCAGCATGAGCGAGGGCCGCGGCGAGGCGTTCGTGGTCAAAAGCCGGAGCGGTTGTATTTTGCACCGCGTCCACCAGGATGAATTCCGTTTTCTTGGGGCCGGCAATGCGATACCAAAAACGGCTGGACTTTGCGATCCAGTGCGGCGTGACATCGGCAACGGTGATCAGTTTGTGCTGCGCTCCTGTTTGAAAAGACTCCGCGCGGCGATAGTCTTCGAGCGTGCCTTGAGCCGAACCTCTTGGCGGCGCGAAAATCAAAAACGCCACAACCGGCAACCAACGCGATACCTTTATGCTCATGTGTAGCTCCCAATGTGCTGTGTTCGAACTTGAAAACGCGGCGAAGACGTTTGCACGTATCTGGCGCGGGGAAGAAAGTCTGTCATTTTGCTTTCAACCGCACCAGCACGACGCCATGGGCAGGCACGTTGACGATGTACTTTTCCTGAAAGCTGCCCAAGTCTTTTTTCAGCCAAAGATCGCGCGCCGTCACTTCACCCGTGATGCCCAGGTGAGAAAAATAGGCGGTCATCTTGTCAGCTTCCTTGCTGCGATTGAATAGACCGACGACCACGCTGCCATCCGTCATGGGCTTTTGCCAGACCTCGAAAGGGCCTTCCTGGACGACTGGAAAACCCTGTCTGCCCAGAGGATCCTGATCCACCGCAATGACTTCGCGGTTGGTCAGCATCTCCTGCGTGTAGGGGGTCATTTTCGTAAGATCATTTCCGGCGATGAGCGGCGCGGCAAGAATGGACCACAAGCTCAAGTGCGTGCGGTACTCATCCTCGCTCATCCCGCCATTGCCGACTTCCAGCATGTCTGGATCGTTCCAGTGACCCGGCCCGGCAAACTTTTCCAGGCCAGCTTGTCCAAAGCCGATTCTGACCATGGAATCATAGTTATCTTCAATGTCGCCGGTGGTGCGCCACAGATTGCCGCCAACCGATGCGCCCCATTCCCATACGTTGCCCCAGCCGTATTGGCAGAGGCTTAAAACTATGGGTCGGCCGGTCTTCTGCAAAGCGTCGTGCATTTTGGTGTAGGCCGTTTTCATTTGTTCGGGAGTTCCCGTGTCCTGGCACCAGTCGTATTTCAAGTAGTCAAAACCCCAGTCCGCGTAGGTCTGCGCATCCTGCTCCTCGTGGCCTAGAGTGCCTTCAAAACCAGCGCAAGTTTTTGGGCCGGGTGAAGAATACAAGCCGATCTTCAGGCCTTTGGAATGAACGTAAGCGGTAAGCGCCTTCATATCACGGAATTTCCGGTTGGGATGAATGAAACCCTTGTCGTCGCGCTTCCCTTCCCAGGTGTCGTCAATATTGATGTATAGGAAGCCGGCATCCTTCATGCCGCTGGCAACCATGGCGTCTGCCTGGGCGCGCACGGTTCGCGCATCGATCTTTTCGGCGAAATGGTTCCAACTGTTCCAGCCCATGGGAGGTGTTGGAGAAAGATTTTGTTCTTGCGCCGAAACATGCGATGGAGAAACCGCACAACAAATCAACCCGATGACCAGAATTAAACTTGCCCATTTCCCATTCATCTGCGCCTCCGTACAATCCGTTCTGTGCGAAATATTCCGTTCCAGCTGTTCGCTTGAAAGTCGTCAGGGAAATGCCTAGCCGGTTAGCTTCCAATAAACGGTGTACCGTTCCTTAAAGACCTTGTAAAAAGGCACAAGACTGGTTGATTCACTTTGCCCCACTGTGCGGAAGGCGTGATGCACGTTAGGGGTAGGTTCCGCCCAGGCAAGCGAAGCCGTGCGGGCGGACTTGATCACAGGTGGACGAGACGGCTTCTGGCCCTCAGGCAAATACGGACCTTGCGGGCCGTAAATCATGGAGTTATTCAAACCGTCTTTGCCCATTTCGCCAGCGAGAACCATGGGGCCGTACATCATGGCCTGGATGGAAGGATCGTCGGGCGTAGGGGCAGAGTGGAGAGACATCGGGAGCGCGAGTTCGATTTTGTCTCCATCGTTCCAGTCTCGTGCGATTTTCGCGTAAGTCGAGGGCTGCGCGGGAATTGAGAGCGGCTTGCCGTTCACCTTGATAACGCCGCCTTTGTCCGCCCAGTATGGAATGCGCACATTGATCGCGAGGGAGACGGGCTTCGGCGTAGAAATCGTGAGCGTTGTGCCTTCCTCTTCGGGAAAGGCGGTCTGCTGGACCAGTTTCACGCCCATCTCTTTCCAATCCAGTTGCGAAGGAATGAAGAGATTGACGTAAATTCCACTGTCGTCATGGAAGTAGATGGAGTCATTGGTCTTGGCAAATTCCTCGACCCCCGTTCCCGTACAGCAGAAGAAAGAATCGAAGGGTGTACCAAAAGTGCGGTAGAGGCCAGGAGCCATGGAGATAAAATACATCACCATGCCATCGGGATCCTGTGTGCCCAAGCGCGCATTGAAAAGCAGTCTTTCGTAGTAGTCCATGAAGGAGGGATTGCCGGTAAGCCCAAAAAGGTGGCGGCTCAGCTTCATCATGTTGTAGCTGCAGCAGCACTCTTCCGCATTGGCGCCCAATTGAGAGGAAATTTTCCCCGGATCCTGCCAGTACTCATCATTGCTTGTGCCGCCGGTGCAATAGGTATGCTGAGAGGTAACTTCCTTCCAGAAATAATCCGCGATGTCAAAGTAGCGCTGTTCGCCGGTGAGTTCGTAGCCGCGGATTGCGCCGATGATCTTGGGAATATTGGTGTTGGCGTGATTGCCGCCTAAAACGTCGCGGTGCTCCGCCAGGGGATCAAAGATTTTCTTGTGATCGAAACGGCGGGCGAGATGAAGATACTCTTCCTTGCCAGTGACACCGTAAAGATTGAAAAGGACCTCGTTCATGCCACCGTGCTCGACGAGTTGCACGCGGGCCATCTGTTCGTCGGTGAGCGGATTGACGAAGTCGCCGGCCCACTTGGCCATTTTCTCCGCCACCTCAAGAGCTTCCTGGTTGCCGCAGTGCACATACATGTCCAGATTGCCGGCCATGATCTTGTGATAGGTATAGAAGGGCGCCCAGACCTGCTTACCCTCGCGAAGCCCATCAAACAATTCAGTTGGATAAGCGCTGAGGTAACCGCCGCGCAACGCTTTCTGGCACTTCGCCAATTCGCTGACCAGAGCATCGGCTTTGTTTTTTAATTCTGCGTCGCCGGTGCTAGCGTACGTCAGCGCACTGGCGGTCAGATAATGGCCACCCGCAAAATGACCGCGCAATTCACAATCGATTGCTTCCCATCCGCCGAGAGGCTCGGCAGTGGTGGGGAGACCCGCGGTCAGATGGAAAGTGTGCATCAGACGGTCGTTGGGAATGGAATGAAGGTAACGGCGGTTGATCTCCATGGCGGAATTAAGAAGGCCGTCGCGCAACCGGACCTGGGCCATGGGAAAAGGTTGGACTTTGGCAAGAGCCTTGTCGCCAACGGCGGAGGTGGGAACGGAGGAAGGCGGGGCCAGAAGCGAACGCAAACCATGAAGGGGCGAAGAAAACAGAGCTGCAGCGGCAGAAGAGGAGGCCAGAAAAGTCCGACGCGAAAGATAACTATTCATGACAGTGCATCCTCGAGGTAAAGTGTAAAGCAAAGAAAGACAAGGATATAAAACGCCGAGACCGAACGAGTTGAAGACACAAGAATGAGTAAACGCTTTCTCAAAGGGGCAAAGTAAACGTGGCGAAGAGGAAAGTCAACGGGTAAATTGGTGCGAGGAAGGGGAGAGGAAAAGGGGTTGCGGGAGGGCGCGCAATTGGATAAAGTATGCAGTTTGTCCTTCCTAGGGAGCAACGCAGCGATGCCTTCGCAGATTCGACGCTTGCACGTCGTTGACTCGCACACCGGCGGGGAGCCGACGCGTGTCATCGTGGGGGGCGGACCAGAGCTTCCCGACGTGAGTGTGACCGAGAAGCTGGAGTATCTTCGGAACAATCATGATTATGTCCGGCGAGCCGCGATTAACGAGCCGCGTGGCTCGGAGATTATTGTGGGAGCGTTGCTTTGCAAGCCGCTCGATCCTGCCTGTGCCGCTGGGGTGATTTACTTCAACAACGTGGGCTACCTTGGAATGTGCGTTCACGGCACAATCGGTTTGGTGGTAACGCTTGCCCATCTGGGGAAGATTGGCGTTGGCGAACATCGTTTTGAAACGCCTGTGGGAGTCGTAAGCGCGATTCTCCACGACAGCGGAGAAGTGACGGTCGGAAATGTGGCGAGCTACAGAAGCGCTAGCGATGTAGAGGTTGCCGTGCCGGGTTACGGAATCGTGCGCGGCGACATCGCGTGGGGAGGCAACTGGTTTTTTCTTGTGAAGGAACCGGTAGTGGAACCCTCGTTGGCGAAGGTGGAAGAATTGACGAGTTTTGCCTGGTCCATTCGCCAAGCACTGAAAGACAGTGGCATCAAGGGGAACGGTGTAAACGGAGCGGACGGCAAAGAAGTGGATCACGTGGAGTTGTTTGGGCCGTCGCGGGTGGCGGGCGTGCACAGCCGAACTTTTGTGCTGTGCCCGGGAAAAGCGTATGACCGTTCACCGTGCGGCACAGGAACCAGCGCGAAGTTGGCGTGCTTGTACGCGGACGGCAAATTACAACCAGGGGAAGTGTGGCGGCAAGAGAGCATCGTAGGAAGCGTCTTTGAAGGAAGCGTGCGCATTGAGAACGGAAAAATCCTGCCGCGCGTGAAGGGTTCAGCGTACATCACAGCAGAAGCAGACTTAATCCTCGATCCGGAAGATCCATTTCGCCACGGCATGTCCACATGAGCAGGACGCCAGATGTGTTGGTCGTGGGAGCGGGAATTGTTGGGGCGGCCTGCGCCTACGAATTGGCGAAAGAGAGGATCAAGGTTGCCGTTGTGGAAGCCGTCGGCGTCGGGACAGGGGCCACGGCAGCGGGCATGGGTCACATTGTGGCCATGGATGATTCCGAAGCGCAATTTGCATTGACTCGGTATTCCCAAAAACTCTGGCAAGAGTTGCGGCGGCAAGGCCCTGCCACGATGGAATACGAGGAAACGGGAACGATCTGGGTGGGGGCCGACGAACGGGAAATGGCCGAAGTGCAGCGCAAACATGAGTATTATGGCGCGCGCGGAGTTGCGACAGAAATGGTGGATGCGCAGACGCTGCGCGAGGCGGAGCCAAATCTCAACAAGTCGTTGATGGGCGGGCTGCGTGTGCCCGGCGATGCAGTGCTCTATCCGCCATGCGCGGCGACATTTCTGATGCAAGAAGCGGTGGAAAGGGGCGCGCGAGTTTACACAGGACACGCGGTGACTTCTATTGCGAAGGGCAGTGCGCTGCTGGCGGACGGAACCAGCTTCAGCGCAAAAGTAATTGTGAATGCAGCCGGACAATATGCCACGAGGCTAACGCCCGGCCTGCAGATGGAACCGCGCAAGGGGCATCTGGTGATTACGGAGAGATACGCCGGCAAGATTCGGCACCAACTTGTCGAGCTGGGCTACCTGAAGAGCGCGCATTCCACGCGGTCGGATACCGTGGCCTTTAATGTGCAACCTCGGAAAACCGGCCAGTTGCTGATCGGATCTTCGCGGCAGTACGCGAGTAACGATGGAAAATTCGATGCGGGAATCGTGGGAAGGATGCTGCATCGAGCCTTTCAATACATTCCGGACCTTGCCACGCTTTCCGCCATTCGCGTTTGGACAGGGTTCCGGGCGGCAACGCCGGACAACCTTCCGCTTATCGGGCCGTGGAACGCGGATCCAACGATTTTTTTGGCAACTGGGCACGAGGGGCTGGGCATTACGACTTCTCTTGCCACCGGACGCCTGATCGCGGATCACTTTCTGGGGCGCGCGTCGGAAATTCCCAGCGAACCCTACTTGCCTTCACGACAGCAGGAAGCCACCACCCATGCCTGAGAACATCGCAATTCGATTGAACGGGAAGCCGGTGACCGTTCCGGCAGGAACAAGTGTTGCGGCTTTGCTGCTATCTGCTGGCGAAACGTGCCGAACTTCGGTTATGGGAGAGCGGCGCGGGCCACTTTGCGGCATGGGAATTTGTTTCGAGTGCCGAGTGACGATCAACGGAAACAGACACACCCGCGGATGCCAGGTGCAGTGCGAAGCAGGGATGGACATTTCTTGCGATGACTGAGGCGATCCAAGAAAGATTCGATGTTGTGGTGGTCGGAGGCGGGCCGGCGGGAATCGCCGCGGCTACCGTGGCGGCGTGCAATGAAGCATCGGTCGCTTTGTTGGACGATAATCCGGGGCTGGGCGGGCAGATCTGGCGCGGCGAGAGTCGAGTTTCGAGTTCAGAGGGCGCGGCGGGATGGTTAAAAGAGTTTGAACGTTCAAAGGTGAAATGGATTTGCGCAGCGCAAGTGTTCCACGCAGAAACGGGCAGGTTGCTTGCAGAATCACCACAAGGTACGTACGAGATTTTTTTTGAGCGATTGATCCTGGCAACCGGAGCACGTGAACGGTTTCTTCCCTTCCCTGGCTGGACACTGCCGAATGTGCTGGGTGCTGGCGGATTGCAAGCGCTCATAAAGTCGGGATTCGCTGTAGCGGGCAAACGGATCGTGATTGCAGGGACAGGCCCGCTCTTGCTTGCGGTGGCTGCCTGCGTGCGAGAGCACGGTGGGCAAGTTATCTGCATCGCGGAGCAGACGACGCAAACAAAATTTGCGAAGTTTGGGATGAGCATGCTGTTTGCGCCGGGGAAATTCCGAGAAACGATGCGGCTGGGCTGGAAACTCAGAGGGATTGTGCACTGGAGAAACTGCTGGCCGGTTGTGGCACTGGGGAAGGAACGGGTGGAATCAGTGCGGCTTTCCCACGGGGGAAAAATCAAAGAGTTTGCGTGCGACTACCTGGCGTGTGGCTTTCACCTGATCCCGAACACGGAGTTGGCCGAATATCTGGGATGCAAAATTCAGGATGGATTTATAGTTGTTGATGATGCACAGCAAACGTCCGTTCCCTGCGTGTATGCAGCCGGAGAGCCAACGGGAATCGGCGGGTTGGAACTGGCCTTGGTCGAAGGCCAGATTGCGGGACAAGCCGCGACAAGTAAAACGGGAGAGAGCAAGAGATTAATCAGGGCGCGCGCCGCCAGCCAAATTGCCGTCCGCGCGATGAAGGAAGCATTTGCGCTACGCGCCGAGTTACGAACTCTGGCAGACGCCGACACGCTGGTGTGCCGTTGCGAGGACGTTTCGGTTGGAAGGTTGCGCGAGCACAAATCGTGGCGCGAGGCAAAACTGCAAACACGGTGCGGGATGGGTCCATGCCAAGGGAAGGTGTGCGGCCCTGCGACTGAATTCCTGTTTGGCTGGAAGACGGCGTCATTACGGCCACCGCTCTTTCCGGTTCGCTGTGCAAGCCTGGCCGCAATTTCCGCAGGCACAGATTCGAGAGAACGGAATGGAGGAATACGATGAAGTGGAACGGTGTCATGCCCGCCATCACAACTTGTTTCACCGAGAAGTACGAGGTGGATCACGCGTTCCAGGCCGATCACGCACAGTGGCTGATCGAAAATGGCTGCACGGGAATTGTGGCTCTGGGATCGCTGGGAGAAGGAGCGACGTTACACCCCGCGGAGAAACTGGCCATTCTGAAGACTTTTACAAAGGCGCTGAAAGGCAAAGCGCCGGTAGTGGCGTCCATCTCTGCACTTTCTACTTCAGAGGCCGTTGAGCTTGCCAAGAGCGCCGAGGGAGCGGGCTGCGATGGCCTGATGATACTGCCGCCCTATGTTTATAAGGGCGACTGGCTGGAGATGAAGACGTACGTGGGCAAGGTACTGAGCACGACAAGCCTTCCTTGCATGCTTTACAACAATCCGGTCTCGTATGGCACTGATTTTCTTCCTGAACAGATTGCCGAATTGGCGAACGAGCACGCGAATCTTGCGGCCGTGAAGGAATCCAGCACCGATGTGCGCCGGGTGTCGGCAATTCGTGCTTTGCTGGGCGAGCGGCTGGCCGTATTTGTGGGCGTGGACGATGCGATCCTGGAAGCGATTGGGGTTGGAGCAACGGGATGGGTGGCCGGATTGGCGGACGCTTTGCCGCGAGAATCGGTTGACCTGTTTAATTATGGGATGGCGGGGAAGAAAGAGGCGGCACAGGAATTGTACCGCTGGTTTTTGCCCTTGCTGCGATTGGACACGGTCCCCAAATTTGTGCAGCTTATCAAACTGGTGCAACAGGAACTCGGCGTTGGAAGCGCGCGAGTCCGCGGACCGCGCATGGTAGTCATTGGGCAGGAATTGGAATGCACAAAGAAGATTGTGCGTGAAGCGATGAAAAACCGCCCGGCGTCGGCCAGCACGCCGTTGCGACGGAGCTAATCTGGAGGAACGATGGCAATAACACTCCAAGGCAAATCCTTGATTGGCTTTCGCAACGGGCCAACCGGGGGGAGCTCTTTCCGAGCCCTTTCTCCGACAACTGGCGAGGCGATAGAGCCGCAATTCCATTCCGCCGGGGCGGAGGAAGTAAATCTTGCGGCGCAACTTGCGGCGGATTCTTTTGCGATATACGGAAACCTTCCGGGCAAAGTTAGAGCGACATTCCTCAAAACGATTGCGCTGGGTTTGGAAGAGATCAGCGAACAACTCGTTGAACGCGCAAAGGGGGAGACGGCCTTGCCGGAGGCGCGCCTGCGAGGCGAAATAGGACGCACCTGCGGGCAATTGCGTCTATTTGCGGAGGCGGCGGAAGAAGGATCATGGGTGATGGCCCGCATTGATCGCGCGGAACCCGACCGCAAGCCCGCCGCCAAGCCGGACATCCGTTCCATGTTGAAGGCAATCGGCCCCGTCGTCGTGTTCGGCGCCAGCAATTTTCCGCTGGCGTTTTCCGTTGCGGGAGGAGATACCGTGTCCGCGTTGGCGGCTGGAAACCCTGTGATCGTAAAAGCGCACCCTGCACATCCCGGGACAAGCGAGCTTGTGGGGCAAGTGATTCGCGAGAGCATCCAGGAATGCGGTTTGCCCGAGGGAGTGTTCTCTTTGCTGTTCGATTCCGGAACTTCCGTGGGGTCACAACTCGTGCAGCACCCGCTCGTTAAGGCGGCAGGCTTTACGGGTTCGCAGGTCGCCGGGAAGGCCTTGTTTGATTTGGCGGTGCGGCGGCCGGAGCCAATTCCCTTTTTCGGCGAGATGGGGAGCACGAATCCCCTGTTTGTTTTGCCGGGAGCGGCGGCCGCACAGGGTGAACGAATTGCCGCGGATTTGTACGCATCGTTCACGTTGGGGGCGGGACAATTCTGCACGAAGCCAGGATTGGTTTTCGTTGAACAAGGAAGGCCTTTTGACTTGTTGAGTGCAACGCTGCGAGACAAGGTTTCCAGCGCGGCAGGGTTCACATTGTTGACTGCGGGAATCAGTTCCTCGTTTAGCCGCCAGGCAGCCAAGCGCGAGGAAGAGGCGAAAGCCAGACTGTTGGCGCAGGGAACCACCGCGGCAGCAAACTCAGGAGCTTCCGCCACTGCGCTGCTGTTTGCAGCCGAAGCTTCGACATTTCTGACGAACCTGGAACTTGCCGAAGAGCACTTCGGCCCTTCGCTTCTGCTGATACCGTATGCCACAAAGCAACAACTGCTGGAATGCGCCCGCAGTTTGCGCGGACACCTGACGGCAACGATCCACGGCACGCCAGCGGATTTACGAGAGTACGGCGAACTCCTTCAAGTTCTGGAGACTAAGGTCGGCCGAATTGTGTTCAATGGATTCCCGACAGGCGTGGAAGTGTGCCATGCCATGGTGCATGGCGGGCCGTATCCCGCGAGCACTGACGCACGAACTACGTCCGTTGGGAGTCTGGCAATTTACCGGTTTGCGCGGCCGGTGTGCTATCAGAATTTCCCCGACGAAGCCCTCCCCGAAGAGCTAAGACGGCAAAACCCACTGGAACTGTGGAGAATGGTGGACGGAAAGCCGAGTAAGGGGCCGGCGTGATAAGCTAGGGTAGGCTGAAACGCTCCAAGCCATTTCCGGCACGACCTGACGGGCACCCAATAGCCGAACTCCGCTACTATTGAGGTCCGGCGCCGGAAATTGGCCTTTATAAAATGGAAAGAATTTAATATGAGAAAGCCTCAGATGAGAACCAGCCGTTCTGCGCATGGCGCTTCCTCAAGACTGGAAAGCCCGGGGAAAGCAAGGAGATCCACACCAATCCCCCGGCAGTCGCTTGCCGCGGCAGTGGTCGAACGGCTGCGAGACCAGATTTTGAACGGCGAATTGCGCGAAGGTGAACAACTGCGCCAGGACGCCATCGCGGCGGAATTTCAAATCAGCCGCATCCCTGTTCGCGAAGCGTTGAGCCATCTCGCGGCCGAAGGTCTGATAACCATCGTGGCAAACCGCGGCGCCGTTGTTTCCTA
>Ga0209517_10006364_pt1 | contig 14629 bp, 14 predicted proteins | sample PeaSoiMetSII2010_FD_187695 | JGI IMG/M metagenome (GOLD analysis project Ga0209517, IMG submission 187695) | Peat soil microbial communities from Weissenstadt, Germany - SII-2010 (SPAdes) (version 2) | ecosystem: Environmental > Terrestrial > Soil > Wetlands > Peat | place: Germany... | reverse complement strand
TGACGCTTTCGATGCGTCGCGCCGGGACCGTGGTGACTTTGCTGATCGCCAAGGGCGTCAAGAAGACTCGCCTGGAAGTAGCTGGCGCCGGCGATGGAGAACCGGTTGCGGATAACAACACCGAAACCGGACGCGCCAAGAATCGCCGCATCGAAATCGTCAAGCTGCAAACTCCCTAATAGATTGACGTAGTAAACTGCCGGGTATGCGAATCATTCTTACGCTGCTCGTGTGCGTATGCGCCTCTGCCCAACCCGCTTACGATCTGATCGTCTCCGGCGGCAGAATCGTCGACGGCACCGGCGACGCATGGTTCTATGGCGATCTGGCAATCCGAGGCGACCGCGTCGTGCGCATCGCGCCTGCCGGAACGCTTCGCGACGCGCAAGCGAAGCAGAGAATCGACGCGAAGGGTATGGTGGTCGCGCCGGGATTCATCGATATTCAGGGCCAATCGCGCGGCGCGCTTCTCAACGGCGACGGCCGGTTGATCAGCATGATCACCCAGGGAATCACCACCACCATCATGGGCGAAGGCTCGACTAACGCGCCGGCGAACGACAAGACGCTGGCCGCCGAACCCGACGATGCGTCGCGCAAGATCGACGGACGCTTCACCGGTCCGCACGCCTTTCGCGATTGGCTGGAAGCCATGCAGCAGCACGGCTCGTCTCCGAATTTCGGGTCATTCGTCGGCGCCACTACGCTGCGCATGTATGGAAAGGGCATGGCGCAAGGCGCCCCCAACGAAGCCGAGCTCGACGAAATGCGCGGAGCCATGAAGCGAGCCATGGAAGACGGCGCGTTCGGCATGGCGTCCGCGCTGATTTATCCGCCCGGCGATTACACCACCACGCATGAACTGATCGAGCTCGCTAAAGTGATGGCTCCGTACGGCGGCGTGTACATCACCCACATGCGATCGGAAGCCGACCGGCTGCTCGAAGCCATCGACGAAGCGATTCAAGTCGGCCGCGAAGGCGGCGTTCCGGTCGAGATTTATCACCTTAAAGCTGCGGGTAAGGCCAACTGGCCGAAGATGACGCAAGCCATCGCGAAAATCAACGACGCCCGACGCTGCGGATTGGATGTCGGCGCGGACATGTATCCCTACGTCGCCGGAGGAACCGGTCTTACTGTGTGCCTGCCGCCGTGGGTTTCCGCCGACGGCAAGCTGTTCGACAATCTGAAAGATCCGGCCGTCCGCGCGCGTATTCACACCGAAGCTCTCGCCCCCGCGCGCGATTGGGAAAATCTGTGCCAGCAAGCGACTCCGGAAGGCGTCATGATCACGCGTCTGGTTAGCCCTGGGAATTGAAAAGTACGCAGGTAAGCGTCTTTCTGAAATCGCGCAGGCGATGCATAAAGACTGGGCCGACGCTGCCATGGATCTGATCTCAGCCGAGCACACTCGCGTTGAAACCATGTTCTTCGTTGCCAGTGAAGATAATCTGAAACTTCAACTTGGCCAGCCGTGGATCAAGTTCGGTACCGATGCCGTCGGCCAGGACCCGGCCACGGCGCGCAGCCTGACGCATCCGCGATCCTACGGCAATTTCCCGCGTGTGTTGGGAAAATACGTGCGCGAAGAAAAAGTCATTCCGCTCGAAGATGCGATTCGCAAGATGACGTCGGCGGTAGCCAATCGCCTGTCGATTCCGGACCGCGGTCTGCTCAAAGAAGGCATGTTCGCCGATGTGGTGGTGTTCGATCCCGCCACCATCGCCGATCGCGCCACGTATGAGAAGCCGCACCAGCTTTCGGTTGGCGTGAAAGAAGTTTACGTGAACGGAATCGCGGTTGTGCACGACGGACAGGTCACCGGCGCGAAACCGGGCCGAATTGTGTGGGGTCCGGGGAAGGCCGTCGCTGATAAAATCAAGAATTGATAGACATCCACAACCACTTCCTTTACGGCCTGGACGATGGGCCCAGGAAGCTTGAAGATTCTCTCGCCATGATCCGGATGGCGGCCGCTGCCGGAACCACCGATTTCGTGGCGACCCCGCACGCCAATCTGCAATATCACTTCGATCCGGACCTGATTCATCAGCGTCTGATCGAAGTCCAGGCCGCATGCCCCGATATCCGCCTCTATTCCGGTTGCGATTTTCATTTGAGCTTCGAGAATATTCACGACGCCGTCGCGCACCCGGCAAAATACACGATCAATCAGAAATCGTATTTGCTGGTGGAATTCTCTGAGCTGCTGATCTTCCGCAACACCGACGAAATCTTCGCGCACCTTCAGGACGCCGGGATGATTCCCGTCATCACTCATCCCGAGCGTAACGGACTGCTCCGGCAGCGGCTTGAAAAATTGGAAGGATGGGTGGAGGCCGGAGCTCGCGTGCAGATCACTGCGCAGAGCTTGACCGGCAAATTCGGCCGCCGCGCCAAGGACTTTTCAGAGACACTGCTCGACCGCGGACAGGTCCATTTCATTGCCAGCGACGCCCACGATTGCGAGAATCGCCCTCCCAGCCTCGACGCCGCGCACGCGTGGATTGAGAAGCGCTATGGAAAAACGCTCGCCGATCTGCTGTGCATTACGAATCCTCGCGCCACGCTGACCGGTGATCCCGTCGTCCTACCCGAAAAGCACGAGGGTGCCGAATCGAAGAAGTGGTATCAGATCTGGCGCTAGACTGGTGCCATGCGCACTCTTCTGTTCGCGATGGCTATTCCCGCGCTCGCCGCGTCGGTGGCGGGACTCAAGTGGACCGCTCCGTCCACCTGGAAAGTTGAGGCAGCGCGTCCCATGCGGGCGGCGACGTACACGCTGCCGCTCTCCTTCGGAGATGCCGGCTCAGCCGAATGCGCCGTATATTTCTTTGGAGCCGGACAAGGCGGATCGGTCGAAGCTAATCTCGATCGCTGGAAAGGCCAGATCCTCGGTCCCACGGGAAAGCCTGCGGACGCGCAGATCCAAAAGCGCACGATTCACGGCCTGCCGGTGACCACCATTGATTCGACAGGCTCCTATGCGGGAATGGGAGACAAAACGGCGGCTAAGAATTACCGTCTGCTGGGCGCGATCGTGCAAGGTCCCGGAGGCAACATCTTCGTCAAATGCACCGGGCCGGCGAAGACGATTAGCGCGAACCAGCCGCAATTCGAGCAGCTTCTCAACTCTTTCGACAAAGAAAAGTAATTACTTCGGATCCGGCACGTTCGGCTTCGGATACACTTTCACCAGCGACGCCTTATAGTCCTCGAACATGGTGTGAATGCCGTCAAACTCGCGCTTCACTTGCGCGCGATACTCGGGCTTGGTCAGGAAATCGTACAGCAAGGCCGCCATCGCCTGCGCGTCGACGTTGAACCCATTGTGACCCACATCGGTCAAAGCGTCGGCTTCCATCTCATACGTATGATTCGGCCAGTTCGAGGTCGCTGCTTGAAAGCCCACGCCGGGAATTTCACTCGAAACGCTGCCCGTCTCTTCGTATCCCTGCGGCTTTCCAGGCGCCTCGGCTACTTTCGTCGCGCCGTACTTCTTCATGTACGCAAATGCAAGCTCGGAAAGCGCCGCCACGGAAATTCCGTCGCGATCCTGCCCGTAGTTGTCGATCTTTACTTTCGTTCCAGTAGCGAGCGCCGCCGCCTTCGCCGCGTTATCGACGAACTCGCGCACCTGCGCCAGGTAAACCTCGTCGGGATAGCGAATGTAGAAATCCGCCACCGCGCGATCCGGCACGACGTTGGGAGCCGCGCCGCCCTCTGTGATCACTCCCTGGATTCGAGCCTCCGGCCGCACGCTGGATCGAATTGCATCGATGTTATTGAACAGGTGAATCACCGCTTCCAGCGCATTGCGTCCCGCCCAAGGCGTCATCTGATGCGAAGGCGCGCCGCTGAACGTGTATTTCACGCCGTCGATATTCAGGCAGCACGTGCCGAATCCCGCCGCCGGACGCGACGTCACGCTAGTGGAATGGCTCCGCACCAGAATATCCATCCCCTTGAACACTCCGGCCTTGTTCATTTCCGTCTTGGCGTTGGGCGGCATCATCTCCTCGCCCGGAGTCCCGAACACAGTGATGCTCCCCGGCATGTGCGTTTTTTCCAGAACCTCCGCGATCGCCACCGCGACCGCGATCCCGATCGGCCCTTGCGAGCTGTGCTGATCCCCATGAAACGCGCGCGTGGTCCCGCGCAGCGCGTCGTATTCCAGAATCACGCCCAGGTTCGGCGCTCCATGATTGCCCTTATATCGGCCCACGAACGCAGTTTTCAGACCAGCCTGACCCGATGTAATTTCGAAGCCGTGCGCCTTCAGATAATCCGTGAGTTTCTGGACCGAGCGCGTCTCTTCAAACCCGATCTCGGGATGGCGGGTGATGTCGTCCGCCACCGCCATCAGCTCTTTGTCCATCAGCTCTTTCGCCCGCGCCGCGACCTGGTCGCGAGCCGGATTGCTCACGGTCAGCCGCTCTACGATGGTCGGCACATCCAGCGATAATTCAAGCTCCGACATCTGCCGGAGCACAGTCTTCGCGGCCTCACGCTCCGTAGGCGTTTCCTGAGCGAACGCAGTAGCCGCGATCGCGGCGATCCAGATCAGTTTCATGGGATTTAATTATAAACCGGCGCTTACTTCTTCTTGGTCAGCTTGCTGAGCCCGCGAATCCCGCCCGATTCGTCGCGCAGCAGGCACGTTCCCATGTATTGCTGCCGCGACCGGGCCGCCGCCAGGTCGTGATACACGAACGCTCCCTTGACGAAGAAGTGGACCACCACGGCTTTGCGCGAAAATTGGAGATTCCTTCGCGGCGACCCGCCGTGCAAAAGATTCGCATGCCAGATCAAGACGTCGCCGGCGCGAGCGTGAAAGTGCCGAGGCTCAACTCCATGCCGCGCGATCGTTTCCTGGATGTACGGCTCATATTTTTGCGCGTACGCCTGATAACCTTCGCTGCGGAAATCGGCCTCGGAAATTCCTACGTCCTTGCTGAATACGTAAGGAAGCCGGTGGCTACCCGGATAAAACACCAGAGGCCCGCTATCCGGATGAATATCCTCAAACGCGATCCACGCCGCCGACAGGTATCCCAGCGGATACGTCGTCATGTGAATCGAATCCGAATGGACACCCTGCTGCGACCCTTTATGAGAAGTGATGGTTTGTAGAATCTTCGGCTCACGCTCCATCAGCACGCGAATCCAGTGGAGCATGGCCGGATTCTTCAGAATCCTGCAAAACGCTCCGACTTTCTTGTGCGGATTCAGGAACCGCCCAGGATACGCATCGCCTTCGCCGCCCGGCTCAGCCGCAAGCTTAATCTTGCCGGCCTTCACTGCGCCTTCATATCCATTCCAAACCTCGGCGAGCGTCTCTTTGTCGAATAGCTTTTTTAAAACGATGTATCCGTCCGAGTTCCAATGCCGGCACTGCTCGGCCTCTTCGCTGGTGATTTCTCCTGCCCGTAGTTTTTCTTCGATTCTTTCGACGGCGTCGGGCCGGTCGAGCCACGGGTACGGCCCGGAATAAGGGAAATGTTCGGCGCGAAAAGCCGGGAGCCTCGATATTTTCACGGCCTGATCCGCGAACATACTTACCAGGATAGAATATGAGGCGCCATGCATCGAATCCTGCTTGTTCTGCCGTTTTGCGTTCTCGCCCAAGCCGCCGTCTCCGATCAGCCGGAGACACCGTTCAAACTCGCGACGTTCGAAGCGCAAGGCAAAACCCGCATCGGCATGGTCCTGGGCAACCGAATTCTGGATTTGTCAGCCGCCAACGCCTACATCCAGAAACAGGCGAGCCTCTCTTCCACGCAAATTCCCACCGAAATGCGCGACCTGATCGAGCAGTACCCGGCCAAGCGCCTGTATCAGATCGCCAACTACGCGAAAGACAAGAATCTGGACGCGCAGCCATTCTCGTTTGCTCTGGACAAAGTCTCCATCAAAGCGCCTATAAAATACCCCTGGAACCTCCTCAACATGGCCGCGAACTACTGGTCGCACGCCAAGGAAATGAACGTCAACAAGGACGTCAATCCGGACCGCGACGCGCCCTACATCTTTGCCAAGTCTCCGCGATCGTGCATCGTCGACCCTGGCACCCCTTTCTACATCCCTGAAGGCCGCGACCGTATCGATTGGGAAGGCGAGTTGGCCGTCATCGTCGGCAAGCCCGCCTTTCATGTCGCCAAGGAAAAAGCCCTCGATTACGTATTCGGCTACAGCATCATGTACGACGTCTCAGACCGCGGTTCCCGCGTTCGCAAAGATCCCATGTTCCAAGGCCCCGACTGGTTCAGCGGCAAAAGCCTCGACGGCGCCGCTCCCTTCGGTCCCTTCATCGTTCCGCGCGAATTCATGACCAATCCGCACGACGTCCACATCATGACCCGCGTCAACGGAGCGGTGAAGCAGGACGGCAACTCCAGCGACATGATGTACGACGTGGAGCACCAGATCGCGTACATCTCGAACATCATGACGCTCTATCCTGGCGACGTCATCTCGAGCGGAACCATGGGCGGAGTCGGCGTCGCGCGCAAGCCGCCTGAATTTCTGAAGCCCGGCGACGTAGTTGAAATCACTATCGACGGCATCGGGACCTTGAAAACCCCCATCGCCGCCATGTCGCAGCGTCCAACGAAATGAATCTCAAACTATTTTTCTTTGCCATCACCGCGGCCAGCGCCGCGACCCCTACAGCCGACCTGTTAGTCGAACTGATTCGCGTCGACACCAGTAATCCGCCGGGGAACGAAGCCAAGCTCGACGATCTGATCGCGGCCAAACTGAAACCGCTGGGATTCACCGTCGAAATTTTCCCGACTCCGCAGGCGGGCAAATCGCACCTGATTGCCAGACTCAAAGGCGACGGAAGTATGAAGCCCGTTCTGATCGCCTCCCACGCCGACGTCGTCGGAGTCGAGCGCGAAAAATGGACCGTCGATCCGTTTGCGGGTATCGTCAAGGACGGTTACGTGTGGGGACGCGGCGCGATCGACTTCAAGGGCGGCGTGGCGGTGTTCGCCGAAGCCGTCATGCGTCTGGCTCGCAACAAGATTCCCCTGAAGCGCGACGTCATCTTCATGGTCGAAGCCGACGAGGAAGGCATGCCGCTCAACACTTCGTGGCTCGCTAAGTCGCAGTGGGACAAAATGGACTGCGAATTCGCCCTCAACGAGGGCGGCTGGATCATGAAGCGGCCTGACGGCAAGGTCCGCTATGTCAGCATATCAACCGCCGATAAAACCTCGACTTCTCTAGTCCTCACCGCGCGCGGAACCTCCACGCACTCGTCCATGCCGCGTCCCGATCAGGCCATTTTTCATCTCGCCAAAGCTCTCTCCAAGCTGGCGGATTACGAAACCAAGCCGGAGCTGACCGCCAGCACCCGCGAATTCTTCCTCACGCTCGCGAAGACCAGCGAGCCCCCGATGTCGACCTACTTCAACAACCTGGTTAACAGCAAAGATCCCGCGTTAATCGCCCAGGCCGACCGCGAAATCAGCAAAGATGTCCTGCTTCACGCGATCATGCGTAACACCATCGCGCCCGTCCTGCTCCAGGCGGGATTCCGCAGCAATGTGATCCCTGGTTCGGCCGAAGCGACCATCAATTTCCGCACCATCCCCGGCACCACGCCCGAAGATCTGATCGCGGAAATGAAGCGCGTCATCTCCGATCCCACCGTCGACATCGCGGCCGCCAAGAACAACGGCGGCTTGTCGATAAGCTCATCCAAAGAATCCACAACCAACACGGATCTTTATCGTGCGCTGGTCGCAAGCGCAGGCAAAGTGTGGCCCGAAGCGCCGGTCACGCCGTATCTATTCCAAGCCGGCACCGACGCGGCAGCCTGGCGCACCCGGGGCATTCCCGTCTACGGAATTTATCCCTATCCGATCTCGAACGACGATCTGAGCCGCATGCACGGCAATGACGAACGCGTCCCCATCGATTCCCTGGAGCAGGGCACGGATTTCGTATACCGCACCCTGCTTCAAGTCGCCGCGAAATAGGAGTATATTTGCATCATGGAAATCGACCGTAGACTTTTCATCGCCAGCCTGGGCGGCGCAACTGCCGTCGCATCCATGGACCACGAAGCCCGCGCCGAGGCGCTGGAAGATTACATGGCCGACTTGCTGGACGCCCCCGTGGACGACACGAAGCCGAAGTTCCCCACCGTCGCCGAGCTGGAGGGCCAGATCGAAACGCGGCCATTCCGCCGCGGCGCAGGGAGCGTCTTCATCTCGGGACGCGGGAACGTCAAGAAGCTCGCCCCGATGCCGGCCAAGCCGACTCTGCTCGACTTCTTCAACCTCCGCTTCGCTACGGTCAACCACGTCCTGCAAAGCGCCACCGACGCGATGAAGAAGGGGCAGCCCGAAGAGATCATCTTCGCCTGCCTGCTTCACGACGTCGTCCAGACCATGATCAAGACCGATCACGGCTGGTGGGGAGCGCAGTTGTTTGAGCCCTACGTGTCTCCCAAAGTGACGTTCGCCATTCGGTACCATCAGGCCTTGCGTTTTTATGCCGACCACACGGTCGGGTACGAATATCCCGATCTATATAAACGGATTTTCGGCGAAGATTACACGCCTCCACTGCACATCGAAGCGGCCTACAAGTTCGCGAAGAACCACAAGTGGTACATGGAGCCTCGCATGGTGACGGTCCACGATTTGTACGCATTCGATCCTAACGCGAAAGTGTCGATGGATCCTTTCATCGACATCATCGGCCGTCAGTTCAAGCAGCCCAAGGAAGGTCTCGGCAACGACAATAGCGGGACTGCGCACATGTGGCGTACGATGATTTTTCCGGATACGCCACTTTAAACGGCGCGAAAATTCGCAAAAAACCGGCGACTAAGGAAATCTCCTCCCGCGCTTGAGCATCGATAACCAGCCTCCGTTCCCACGAGGCCCCGCGTCGATTCTGTCCCTTTTGGTCCATCCTGCTGTCCCTTTGGCCACCTACCGATGTTTTTTAACCGGATCCGTGCCGTAGAGCGCGACCTGACAGCCGTACGCAGCTTCGGCTTCGCACCTCGTTGCGATCCATTTCGCGGCGTCGAATAGGCGGCCGGAACCATCGAAGCGCTCCGGCTCTTCGCTTGCGCGCCGCAGCGAGCGGACCGCCTCCGCCAATCGTGTCCTCGAGTAAATGGTGAACATGACGAAGGTAGCGTTAGATCTGGCTATTTCCGACGTTGATCCGTCGCCAATCGTATCGATCAGAAACGGCACGGGCACCCAACCGATCCAAGTCAGGACTTCGCATGCGGGGTAGTAGTCGCACTGCGCGTAAAGGCTTTGGTCCCGCAGCTCATCGGGCAGGCGATAGTCCAGATACCTCACTAAAGTCTTAATGGCCACCGACGCGCTGCCAACCTGGTCAAGCGCAAGACTCATACGGATCATGGCTTCGGCAACGCACGCTGGCTTCACTGCATCGCGGTCGCGCTGCAAGTACTGAAGAAGCGCTTGTGGTGGAGCGTCCTTCAGGAAGGCGCAGTCGCCTTCTGCAAACGCACGGCTAAAGCCCCCGAATGACAGCGCGAGCATACCGATCGCGACACCTCTTAGCATCATGACGGCAACCCAATCGACAGATGCTTCACATCCAAAAACTCATCCATCCCCCAACGACCGCCCTCTCGCCCGATCCCTGAATTCTTCCTGCCACCGAACGGAGCCTGGGCCGTCGACGGGACCCCATCGTTAACCCCGACGATCCCGTACTCCAGCGCCTCACCCACCCGCATCGCGCGGCCCAGATCGCGAGTCCACAGATACGACGCCAGCCCGTAAGGAGTATCGTTCGCCATCCGGATCGCATCCGCCTCTTCGCGAAACCGAATAATCGGCGCAATGGGGCCGAAGGTCTCTTCTTCCATCATCTTCATCCCCGGCTCGATCCCGGTGATTACCGTTGGCCGGTAATACATCCCACCCAGGCATTCTCCGCCGGTCACCACGCGAGCCCCTTTGGCGACGGCATCCTCAACATGCGCCTCCACTTTGGCGAGCCCGTCCGCATTCACCAGCGGTCCCACCTGCGTTTCCGGCTTCAGTGGATTGCCCATGTTCAGCAGCGCCGCGACGCACGCCAGCCGCTCCGTGAACTCCTCAGCGATTTTCTCGTGGACGTAAATTCGATTCGTGCACACGCACGTCTGTCCGGCGTTTCGAAACTTGCAAGCCGCCACTTCGCGCACCGCCGCGTCCAGATCCGCATCGCCGAAAATTAGGAACGGCGCGTGACCGCCGAGCTCCAGCGCGAGCCGTTTCATGGTCTTCGCGCAGCGGGCGTATAAATGCATCCCGACCGCGGTCGACCCAGTGAACGTCAACACGCGCACTCGCGGATCGTCGAGCAGCACATCCGATACCGGAACCGGATCCAGTGCCGTCAACACTTGCAGGGTTCCCGCCGGACCTCCCGCTTCTTCCCACAGCGCGGCCAGATACAGAGCCGATAGCGGAGTCTGCTCGGCCGGTTTCAGAATCACGGTGCATCCGGCCGCCAGCGCCGGCGCGATTTTGCGAGTCACGCAGGCATAAGGAAAATTCCACGGTGTGATTGCGTACACAACGCCCGTCGGCTGGCGCAGAACCATAATACGCTTGTGCCCGAACTGGCTGGGAATCATCTCGCCATACACGCGCTTGGCTTCTTCCGCGTACCATTCGACGAAGCTCTCGGCATAGCGCATCTCGCCGAGCCCCTCTGTTACCGGCTTGCCCATCTCGTACGCCATCAGGCGCGCCATTTCGGGCTCGTTCTGGGCGATCAGCGCATTCCAGCGCCGCAAAATCGCCGACCGTTCGTAAGCCGTCGTCATCTTCCATGAAGTAAACGCGTCATACGCGACATCGGCTGCGCGGCGGGCATCCTCGGCCCCGCAATCCGGCGCCTCCGCGAACGCCGACCCGTCAATGGGGGTGCGAAGCGGGAAGCTGCGGCGCGTTTTCACCTGCGCGCGCTCGACGCGCTTCAACATTTCGAGGGGAAGCTGTGCAGTCGTCATGTCTTTATTTTAGGAGCTTGTTGAAAAAAGGGGACAGACTACTCTGTCCCCAACCGCAACCGCTGATTTTGCACGATAGCCTGGTCGTGGACAGAGCGGTCTGTCCCTTTTTTCAACAAGCTCTTAGGGCCGGATTTTAGGGATCGGCCGCTCCGGCGCGCATCCGCGTTTATACACCAGGATGGAGCGGCGAAACGTCATCACCACGGTGCCGTCCTGCTTGAAGCCGGTGGTCTTGATTTCCACCAGCCCCATATTCGGCCTCGATTTCGATTCGCGCCGGCTGAGAACCTCCGTCTGGGCATACACGGTATCGCCTTCAAACAACGGAGCCGGCATCCGCACTTCATCCCAACCGAGATTCACCGCATACTGCGAAACATCGGCGACGGATAAACCCGTCACCAGCGCCAGCGTCAGCGTGGAATTCACCAGCGGCTTGCCGAACTCGGTCTGCGCCGAGTAATGCGCATCGAAATGAATCGGATTGGTATTTACAGTCAGCAGAGTGAACCAGGCATTGTCGGTGGGCGTGATGGTGCGCCCCAGCGGATGCCGGATGATGGTGCCGACTTCGAAATCTTCGTAGCAGCGGCTCATACTAGACAATCAGATCCGAAAACGCCAAGGCCATATCCTCACACTCATCCAGCGCGTGCAATTTTCGCAAGGCATGCAAAGCGGTTTCGCGGCCGAACCGCGCGCCTACCAGCGCCTCGAATTTTTCTTCTAATCCTTCGGTCGACACAGGATTCTCAGGATTTCCGCGCGGGTAATCGCTCGACGCAGTCATAATGTCTCCATTTTGCAGCGTGATCGAAACTCGCGCGGGCCAGGCTTCCGGGTATTTTGCTGTCAATGCCGGGCTCACGGTCACGCGAGTCCGCTCCAGCAGCCACGCGATGTTCGGATCGGTCAGGCGATCCGGAGAAAACTGCTCCAGCCCTACGCATCCTTCAAGCAGCGCGGCAGCTACGCAATAGGCGATGCTGAACTTCGCCTGATACGGCGTACGCGGATTCATTTCTTTCACGATCTCGAATCCGGGCCCGTAGGTTTCAATCTCCACTTCCGCGATTTTGCCCGCGGCCTTCGCACGCAGGTCGAGAGCAACGTCGATGGCGGTGTGAGTATGCCCGCAGCAGGAATGCATTTTGTAACAATTTTCGCCGATCTTCCAGTGTTCGCCCAGCCCGTCGGTGATTCGCGTGGCGTCGTGCTCGGCGCTGGTCGCGCGGAGAAATCCGCGCTCACCTTCAAGAATCCGGGTGGCGCCGGTGAATCCTTCGCGTGCCAGGTCGGCTGCGAGGATGCCGTTGAACGCGGCTTTGCCGGGATGCAGATGCTTGCTCATCGCGCCGTCGGCGTTGAACTCCCATAATCCCGCGGCCTGCGTGCCCGCCGTACCCAATGCATCCAGCATTTGGGCGGCGTTCAGCTTGAGAATCGATCCGGCTGCGGCCGCGGCGCCGAACGTGGCGGCTGTTCCCGTGGGATGCCAGAAGCGATAGTGGCTCGGATTCACAGCCTCGCCAATGCGCAGAGCTGCTTCGTATCCCAGAGCGACCGCGATCAGGAAGCTGCGCCCGTTCACATGTTCGCGCTCGGCCACAGCAAGCGCAGCCGGGATCACGGGAGCAGCGGCGTGCAGCGTCGAGCCCTTATGCACGTCGTCGAATTCGAGAATATGTGAAGAAATCCCGTTCGCGAGCGCGGCCGCGGCTGCGGAAGCTCGACCGGCGGAAAAAACCGTCGCTTCATCCGACACGCCGAGGCCGAGCGCGATTTTTTGCCCCATGCGGGCCGGCGGTTCGATCGATCCAGCCAGCGCGGACCCCAACCAATCGAGCACGGCGCGGCGCGCGTCTACTAGAACGTGCTCGGGAAGGCACGTCGTCCCAGCCAGGACTTCCGCGAGCCGTCGGGTTACCATTCAGCCTCTAAGAGCCTGCATTGTCGCTTCATAAGTGGACGGACTAATTTTAGCCGCGATCAGCACCGGTCCGGGGTGGTGCACGGTTTCGCGGAGACACTTCCGCAGCGATTCTTCGGTTTCGACACGAAACGCAGCTACGCCGAACCCCGCGCCGATGGCGCGCCAGTCGATATCGCCGATGGTCACTCCGTCGGGATGATAGCCGCGCTGTTCCTGCTTGATTTTGATCAGAGTCAGATCGCCGTCATCGAAAACCACGACACGCACGCGCAGATTTTCACGCGTCGCGGTGCGCAACTCGGCCAGGCACATCAAGACGCCGCCGTCGCCGGTGAACGCGACCACCGGTTTTGAAGTGTCCAGCAGCGCCGCGCCGATGGCCGCGGGCAGCGCGAAACCCATGGTCGAGAGGCCGTTAGAGATCAGAACGCCGCACGGTTCCGTCGCCGGCCACAGGGCCAGAATCGGGAACATGTGCGCGCCGGCGTCCACCGTGATGCGCGCTCCGGCGTAGGATTCGGCCACAATTTCGGCGACGCGATGCGGCAGCAATTTTCCCGGCTCTCCTGCGGGCCGCATGCGATCTTTTTGCTGATTGACCAATTTCGCCAGTTCATCGCGATCCCAGTCGCTGGGTTGCAGCTCGAGATTTTCGAGCGAGGCGGCAATATCGCCAACTACCTCTGCCGCAAGCGGAATCTGCTGCTGATGCATCGCCCAGCTCGTAATGGAAACTACGCGTTGCGGAAACTTCCACGGCTTGGGCAGCAGCTCGACCGGATCCAGTCCGATCGCCAGAATCAGATCGGCGCGATTGACTACTTCGCGTTCGAGCGTGCCGTTGGTGAAAACTCCACCGAACCAGGGATGCTGATCCGGGACCACTCCCTTGGCTTTGTAAGTGACCAGCGCGCTAATCGAGAATGTTTCAGAAAGCTCGCGGATCGCGGACGCGATTGCATTCGTGCGTGCGCCGAGGCCGACCAGGAATACCGGTCTTCGGGCATTTGCGACAAACGCCGGGACATTGCCCGCGATTTTGGCGGAGCGTGCTTCGAAGCGTGGCACATCCGGCGCGGGCGCCGATGTGAATTCGGTTGAAAGATCTAAATGCACCGGTCCTTGAGGGAAACTGAACGCGCATTCGATCGCAGAAGAAATATCCCGACCGGTCGATTTGACCAGCGGCCCGAACATGCGGGCATGTGGAAGATTCTGGTGCTGCATGGCCGCGTTGGGCTGGCAATCGGTCATGACGATCAACGGAATCCGTTCCAGGTGGGCGTTGGCGACTCCGTTCATGATCGATGCCGCACCGGGCCCGAGCGTCGCCAGGCATGCTCCGGGCTTCCCGGTGATTTCTGCCTGCGCGGATGCCATGAACGCCGACGCGGTTTCGGTGTGCGCCAGACAAAACGGCAAATTCGCGCGGCGGGCGGCTTCAATCAGATCCGCGTTGCTGCCGCCGCCGGGCATTCCGAACAGGCGTTCGACACCGGCGGCTTGCAGCGACTGAATGATGTAATCGGCGTTGGTCATCGAAACTACAAGTGTCGCAAACGGGCGGCGGCGGAGCGGAACGACTCGCCCGCACGCAGGGCTTCGGCGAATTTCGCGTCACGCGCGGTCAGTTCTTCGGCGATCCCTAACGCCTCGGTCAAGCGCTCAGAAGGGATGCAAACGAT
>Ga0209517_10006363_pt1 | contig 14629 bp, 20 predicted proteins | sample PeaSoiMetSII2010_FD_187695 | JGI IMG/M metagenome (GOLD analysis project Ga0209517, IMG submission 187695) | Peat soil microbial communities from Weissenstadt, Germany - SII-2010 (SPAdes) (version 2) | ecosystem: Environmental > Terrestrial > Soil > Wetlands > Peat | place: Germany... | reverse complement strand
GTCCGCAGGCCCAGTTCCTTCAGCGTTTTCCCCACCTGGTGGGACGTCAGCCCGAGCTTTTCCCCGATCTCCTTCATGGTCCAGTAATCACTCATCGATAATGCCTTTCTTGTTGTTGAGTTTCAGTCGGATTCGCTCCACGTCCTCGGCCGTGAACACCCGGCGGTTGCCCAGACGCAATGAAGGCTCGGGCACCTGGCGGCTGGACAGGAGGTAGACGATCTGGTGCGGCCTACGATGCAGCAGGCGGGCCACGTCGCCGAGCAAAAGATACTTTGTATCGTTCATGAAAATATCTATGCAACAACTTTCGTTATTCTCGCGAGAGAAAGGAAAATGCTGCAAGAACTCGTGCAGCGAAGTTCGCCGAAAGAGCCGGCTGGCGGCGTGACCGGGGTCGAGCAAAGGAAGGTGCAGGGAGTTGTCGGGCGGTGGGCGGGACAACAACCCCGACGAGTCCTGGGCATCCCAAAATCTCGCGAAAGGCGCGTCCGAACGTCTTTGGCGGCTTCGCTGTGTCCTTGGGGCAATTGAGCGCTCTCGGGTGGTCAGGCTCGCAGGGATGAAGACGATCTCGCCGGTAGCGGTCGCATGAGCTTGGCGCCGCCCTGCTTGAGGATTCGCGTTTATTTGCCCTCTGGCCTTCTTCACGGCGAGAGTGGGGCGTCAGGTCGCCTCGTCGCCTCTCGATGCGTCCTGAGCGAAATTAGGCGGCTTGTAATGCCTGTCTCTTGAAACTTGGCGTGATGCCGTAGCGGGCGAACTGGTCGCGCCAGATTACCTCGACGTGGTTGATCCAGTCGTCGGTTGTCAGGATGGCGTCATGGATAGTGAAGACCGGCGCCTCCGGCAAGCGCCGGAACACTTCGGCCGTCGCCCCGTCAATGATTATCTCGGCCTCCAAGCGTTGCAGCTCCAGGGGCGCGTTTCTGGGGTCCACCCGCTTGAGGTGCCGGAGCAACTTCCACGGCGTCGGAAAGAGGGATTGGAAGATTTTCTGCTCCCGATTGAGTCCCTTTCTCTTTGAGTAAAAGATGCGTCCGAAGAAGTGCGGCTTGAAGGTGTCCCGCTGCTCTTGCGGCACCCTTAGATGGCTCATCACCCACTCGTAAAAGGTGCCTCTTTCGCACAACTCGATGAAGGTTTTGGCGTCATCGGTTGGCAGACACTGAAAACCGACTTTTCTCCGTAATTTGTAGGCTTTTTCGTCACTTTCCCATGATGCCCTGACATCGTATAGGGAGAGAGAGGAGGGAGGAGAGGAGAAGCAGTTCTTGAGTAACAGAGAGAATAGTAGAGGTTGAGAGTTTCTCAGGTCCAGGGCAATGAGATGTTTCCCCTTGACGGACAGGAATCGCCTGAACTCGCTTTTGAGGTTGGTGAGGTTAGTGTGGACGCGGCCTTGACGGTCCACCTTCACCGTCCATTCCTTGTTCCTGATTCTTTCCAGCGAGAGTTGATAGTTGAGGCGCTGGCCTGGAGTCAACTCCCCCAAATTCGTTATCGTGGGAAGCACAGATGTCTGCCCTGCGGAGGGGAGCGACAGCGACCCGGAACAGGGCGGACAGTTCATCAGTCTCATGGCGCCCTCGTAGTCCAGGTCGAGCAGGTCAAGGTGTTGTTTGAGTTTGACGTGGTGAGGCTTCCGGAGTCGAGGCGTGAGGGTTGCCCTTACCGCCCTCACCCTGTCCTCATTTTCCCGATGTTCCAGGCACGTCCTCACCCACAAACAATTACTGGTCGCGCGGAAGCCGAGGGACTTCTTGCCCTCTTCGTACCAACCGTCCGTCTCGATGATGCCCAGCGACAGCAGCGCCTCCCTGACTTTGATGTAACGCTGCGGGTCGGGGAAGCGGCCAATGAGTTCCCGCAAGTAGGCCGCTTTCAAGGGCACGAACTCCGGCAGGTCGTCGCGGTCCCTGGCGTAAAACTCCTTGCCGATGGCGTCCAGGAACACCCTGGCGCCGTCCCGCAACTCTTCGGGAAGACGTGCTGGGTCGAAGTCCGCCGGATTATAGACAAAAACGGGTATATATATTTTATAATTCACGCTTCACTCTCGCTACGACAGCCGATCTACCTCACGCTGGATCGCATCCAAATCAAACATGATTGTGCCTTTCTGAAAAAATGGTGTTGTATTAACTAAATAAAAGGTTACTATACTATTATAGTATTAATTGAGAAAAAAGAGAGGCAACTATGAAAAAGAATCCTTTGCTTTCGGTTCGGAGCGCCGCCGACCTCCTGGGAACAACGAAGTGGCTGCTGTGGCATCACTCCCAGGATTGGGGGCTGACGACCTACTACACGCCAGGGGGGGGGGGTCAGCAGCGCTGGTCGTACCAAGAGGTCGTGGCGCTGGCCAAGCAATGGAAGGAGCGGCAGGAGGCGGAGGCCAGGGCGGTTCTTGGGCTTCCGGAGAAGGCAATCTAATTTTGTTTATATTAGGAGTATCAAATGATTGAACTGAAACGGCAACAGATGGAATTGATCCCGCCAGAAGCAAGGGCGCAGCGCATCAGGAGAATGGCCCGGCGCCAAGACCTGACCGCAAGCAAGGCCCGCAACAACGGCGTGTGGTATTTCGCCGACCAGCAACACTGGTTGCAGTCCCCAGAGGCGGGACTTGATGACATCGAAGCAATCGAATGGTTAGAAAGTTAGTGATTGTTCGCAAGTGGGGTCAGCCCGCTCTCGCTCGTTGCGACCGCCGGGCCGACTTCTGACAGCTTATGGACCCGGCTGATCTTGGATCTGAATCGGGCCGGAGACATTGTGCTGTCTACTATTGGCCAGATGCACGAATTGGTGGCAGGCTTCCGCGTTTTGTTCTCCTTGGCTTGCACTTAAAAACGGAAGACCCTTTTCGATGCGCCTCACAGGGCGAAACCCGGCACTGCGAAAGGGCCGAGGGGAGCATAGCGGAGGGCTGCGACGGAGAAAAGCAACAACAACGGTGCAAGCCAAATTTGGAATCTTCTAGACCTTTTTCTGCGCGACCGCAGACTTGTCATTGATCTTTATCACAATCTGATCCGACTTCATGCCATTGGGCATCATTATGGTAATTCTATTGCTTCCCACTTCCACCTTGGCACATTGCAGGACAATCGGTGACCCATCGGGAGGTGTGAGTTGGTACTCGCTGTACTTCATTTTCCCTTCCCCGCTGATGACATGGTAGTTGAAGCTGATGAGAGATAGCGGATAGTCCCGGCCGCGGAAGCGCACGACGTACGGGTGGTCAGGTTGCACATTCACCCGCGTCATCGCCTCCCCGTTCTGCTGCCCTGCTTGTACCAATTGCGCAGCCAGATTCGGGTATTGAGGAAGCACATCACGGGACCAGCATTGTGATGCATATTGTGAGCTGGACCGCCTTCAGGGCATAACGAGAAGTGATGACTTCCTGGGAGATGCGTTTGTAGTCCCCCTCAAGCAACTCACTCTTGGCCTCTTCGTATTTCCCACTTCGGATGAGGTTGATGACTTGACCGACTTGCTTGTGGAACGCCTTGTGTTCCTCCCTGAGTGATTGGAAGCGCAGGTCCCCTTGGTATCTCTGCCCATCCCCGTAGATCCACTTCCCCAGCGCACATGCGTTGTCCATGCAAGCAGTCTTCGGGTCAGGCACGTCTCCCGAGTTCACCGCGGCGCTCAGCCGCATTTTCCAGCGCGCGTGGCCCTCGATCGCCGCGTCGAGGACTGGCGCAATCAGGACATTTTTTTCGAGGCATTAGCAGAACCAGTAGCAAAGGGCCGAGGATGCCGCCAATGATCCCCGCAACAATGCCCACCAACGCTCCCGTAGAAAGTTCGCCCATGACACTGCCTTTGAACTTCGGACCTGAGAAATCCCAAGACATCCTCCCGCGCGGACATGCCGCCGTCAAGAGCCGCCGACTACCGGACCCAGGATCGAGAAACCGCTTGACGCCGCACGAAAATCGTGCAATTCTCCGTGCCGATGAAACCTTGCCCCTGCTGCCAGAAGCCAATCGCCGCAAAGCTAGGCAGGTGTGAAACTTGCGGCGCGGCGACCTGCGGCATGAAGCGGCTGCGGTTCTGCTCGGCCACCTGCCGGTCAAGAGCCAGGCGGAAGCGGGAGAGGGACGCCGCAGCGAACAAGGAGGCCACATGACCCCGGCCCGAACCATCATCCGCATACAGTCCGGCAGCTACGTCTACGGCACGAGCCTGCCGACCAGCGACCTCGACTTCAAGGCGGTCCACATTCCCGCCGAGGACATCCTCCTCCCGGATCACCTACCCCAGGCCCGAGGCCGATCTGCTGCTGGCGATCCGCAAGGGTGAACTGCCCTACAAGCAAGTGGCGGAGATGCTGGAAGCAGGGTTGGAGCGGCTGGAGGAATGCCATCGGCAGTCGGTGCTGCCGGATCGCGGCGACCATGAAGCCGCAGAGGCCCTGGTATTGGAGGCATACCGAGAGCAAGCGGCGCCCGAGAACTGAACGATGTATCCGGTAAGCGCGTCGGGAGTGAGTGAGGCTTGAAAAGCCATCAGTCGTGAGGCTGATTAGATTCGGCGCTACCGCTCGTACTCGCCAGCGACCGCATCTGTCCCTCTCTTGCGGGCTTGCATAAAAAAGTCCGGGTCAACAATTAGCCGCCCCGATTCCAGCCTGACCGATGACTTGCCCGAGTTGGGCCCGGAGCCACTGACCAACATCCCCCCCTGGGCGGTATACTGGTAACTCACAACACCGTCAGCCAGTAGCCAGGTTCCCTGCCCTTTGAACTTGTCCAATGCTCGATCCGGCGGCTGAATTTCAACCTTCGATGTCCAGGTTCCGTCAGCGGCAATGTCAATCTCTTGCGATTTGATGTACAGCTCGATGGGCGGTTCTCCGCCCGCGCGAACAAGCCGCCATTTGCCTACAAGATCCTTGGCTCGCAGCCCACTTGCTTCAGGTTCCGCAGGTGCCTTGCCTGAGTCCGAGGTTTTTTTGTCGGAGTTACACCCCAAGACGAAAACAGCGAGGCAACATGTGAACAGCACTCTGCCGCAAGCCCTCATCACGCACCTCCACGCCGCCGAAACAGTGATTATTCCGCTCCAGCGGCCTAATATGGCCGTTTCGTACAGGCTCAGCTACCCTGCCTCCTTCACCACCACCCTCTCCCGCCAACATAGCCGCACACCTTGCACATGTGCTTCGTCTCGCTGGCCGCTTCCTTGCCTGCCTCGGCCGTCACCTTCTTCCGGCCGCGGACGATGTACTCGCGGCTGCTGCACTCTGGGCAGCACCGGGCTGGGTTGACGAACTGGTCCATCAGCCGGGCCTCCTCACGTCCGTGCGGCACTGGCCGCTCGCTCAGGCGGGTGGTTTGCCCTTCTCCTTGGCCGCAATCCACAGCCGCGCAAGTTCGACGGCGACCGCCTGCATTCCTGGCCCGGCCTTCCTGGCCACCCCGACCACCTCAACCGCTGTGCCATCGGCCGAAAGCGTGCCACCCCACGACCCGTCCGCCGCTCTGCTCAGCGTCACCTGTGTCCCGGGCGGCAGTTGCTTGAGGATCTCGCCCTTCCGAGGAGGAGGTGACGCTTTCCGCTGCTCCTCGACGAGCTGAGCGACGCAGGCGGGGCAACGGGTACTCTGGAATTTGGCCTGCCGCTGCGCACGGTACTTATCAATCTTGTAGTGCTGGAACTCCTGAAGGCATCCACATCCCCGCGTCAGCATCACCCGCGCCACAATCTCACCCGTTGGAGGCAATCCCATCACTCCTTCTCCTTGGGCCGGCACACGGCGACGTTCGTACCCTCGAGTTTACGGACCGCCACGTGGTTGACAGCGCCTGCACGGCGCGGGAGCATTGCGCGCCAAGCCACAGGAAACAAGAAGAGGCCAGCAGCCGGGGAAGCTGCTGGCCCTCATGGATGGGTCCGGGGGACAGGATAGGGGGTGTGCTGAGCGGGCCGGGGGAACAGCCCGACTTGTTGTTTGCTGTGGACAAGAGTAGCAACTGGCGTGCCAAACAGATGCGGAGTTCGTGATGGAAGACGCAAACGCTTGCGAGGCTTGACACTACATCCGGAATGACCGGCTGAGCCCTGCCTCGCTCATCAGCGGGTCTATGTAGTTTTGGCCGCCAGGGACGTGTTGCCCAGGGCAGCTTTGTACCTTCTGCTCGCCGGACCACTGCCCTTTCTGTCTGAACGCCTGAAGCCGCCGTAGGAAGGCACTCGCGGAAAACCGGACTGCTTTCTGGCAGCGCGCGTTCCGGCAGGATAGAATCATCCTGGTACCTGCCATCCTCCTGCTTGTCGATCCGAGCCACCCCGGCCGGGAGATTCGCCATGCGTCGCCTCTCCGCCATCGTTACCCTGATCGTCCTGCCGATGGTCGCTGCCGCCGCCGACCCCGTCCCCAACGTCAAGGAAACGATCAACCGCGTCGAGGACGGTGACGAGGGCGCCGATGCCGTGCTGCTCGATGAGGTCGTACAGCGCCGCGCGGTCGGCGGCGCGGAAAGACGCTGGGATGGACATAGCCGGACTGCCGGGGGCGGGCGTGCTGCTATCGTACCCATCCGGCTCGGCACCGCACACCGGCCCCGTGCAGCCGCGAGCGCTTTGGAAGCGCTGGCGGCTACACGCGGGTGGTCGGCGGGTCGTCGTTGGTCCAGACGCGCACGCAGTTGCGCCCCGCGTGCTTGGCCCGGTACATCGCCTTGTCGGCCCGCTGGATCAGCTCTTGCGGCGTGAATCCCTCCACGGCTATTCGGCCCGCCACGCCGATGCTGATCGTGACCGGGAAGGTCACGCTGGCGTAGGCGAAGGGGTGGGCCGCCACCGCCTCGCGGAGGCGCTCGGCGAAGGTCACCGCGTCCTCGCACGGCGTCTCCGTCAGCACCACGACGAACTCCTCGCCGCCGTAGCGAGCGAACAGCTCCTCTTTCCGCACCGTCTCCTTGAGGCGGCCCGCCAGCTCGCGCAAGACCGCGTCACCGGCCAGGTGGCCCAGGTCGTCGTTGACCTGCTTGAAGTGGTCGATGTCGAAGAGGACCAGGGAAAGCGGCCGCTGGTAACGCTGGGAGCGCGCCAGCTCGCGGTCGAGGAACTCCAGCAGGTAGCGCTTGTTGTGGATCTCGGTCAAGCCGTCCATGATGGTCAGCCGGTAGATCTCCTCGTGGTAGTCGGCCTCGACGTTGCCGCCGGTGAGGAAGCGGAACAGGCAACTGCCGATGCGCACGTAGATGCCGTCTTCGAGGGCGGACTTGGTCACCTGCCGGTCGTCAAGGAAGACGCCGTTGGTGCTGCCCAGGTCGGTGATGGTCCAACCGTCTCCATTGGGCTGCACGAGGGCGTGGCGGCGCGACACGGAGTAGTCGTTGAGTTGGATTTCGCAGTCGCTGCCACGGCCGATGAACAGAGGCTTGCTGCCTACCGCGTAGCGCGTGCCGATCTCCGACCCGGTCGGGTAGATTTGGACGAGCAGGGCGTCTTGGGGCGATTCGCTCTCGAGGGACTCCGGCTCGGTCCGAATCGTCTGTAGCTGATTATCCATCAGTCCTCTCCGTTGGTGTGCCCGCGTAGGCCCGGCCACCGGGGGGCACCATAACACTAGCTTAGAAATCCTAGCACCAAACGATTGTTTTCTCGACTCTAAAAACTCGTCCAGGTTGAGGTGCGTGAAAAAGCCCGTGAAATCGGCCCGTTACGCAAGGTCTCGTCCCGAAAAGCGTTCAAGAATTCCCGAAATGCTGATTTTCGGCCGAATTCGGCGTGGTTGCAATCCGGGCCTCGCGTGTGACCGTCGTTTTCTACGGTGATTTTTCATCCACCCTTGCCGTCACATACGTTTTGTCTCCGGTAAAAACAATCGTTTGGGGCTAGCAGACCGCCGAAAACGATCACCCCCAGCCTGGCCAGTCCGCCGAACAGGAGGAAGGAGCGGAAGGTCCAGTAATTGCGATGCTGCTCGCAGAATGTGGTTCGCAGACGCATCCGCGGAACCTGTGCCGAGGCAATGAGGAGACGTATGGCGAACACTTCCCAGAACACGGACGGGCCAGCGACGTGAGGATCGCGCAGGATGAAGGTATGCTCGACCCCGGTGACCGCGGGTTGGCCGCAGCACATGCAAACCTCCGGCAGGGCTCCTCGCTCCTCGTCGCGGGTCAAGCGGATGTCGGGCATAAGACCGGCAACCTCCTTCGGGGAATGCTCCCAACCATTCTCGGACGCGGCAAGTAACTCGTCCAGCCACCGTCAACTCTAGTGAGCAAAGTGGTCCCAGGGGTCGTCGTGCCGCTCTCACGACCGCTACGTCGCACACAGACCGCCCTCATTTCGATGCTTCTCCAGGGGCGGGGGTCGTTCTCCTGTTCGGCTGGCAGGGTGAATGTGGTAATTAAGTCCCTTTTTCCCTGGCCAAACCTGCCCCTGTGACCGACAGAGTTCCAGCCCGTTACCCCGCCCCGTCACCCTTGTACGGCGAAGGGAACTCTTCCACGAAAAGCCCTAAATGCTCGGCCAACTCCTGCGACTCCGGACATGGGTATGACACCCCGATGTACATGTAGTAGTCCCAGCCGAAGTGCAAGAAACCGCTTGGCCCGTCCAACCGACACCAAATCTCCTCGCGGAGAACTAGCCGGATCACCGACCCGAGTTGCTCCAAGCCAATGGCACTACCGTCCGAGAATCTGATTGGGTACCTGCGCTTGTTTTCAAGCGCTGCGACCGTCAGCGACATTTGCCCTGACTCGCGGAGGAAGCTGAGGGCAACGGCGACGTAGGCATCCTCAACTCGGCGGTACTCATCCGGAGTCAGGACGCCGTCGCCGAAGGAGTGGCCAAGGTCGCTGGCGGAGGTCCATTCAACCACCAGGAACGCCCCGCTGGGATCGCGGTAAGCCGGATTGTACTTCGTGACCCGGTACTCCAGCATGACTGCTCCGAGGGCCGAACATCCATTCGGCTCTGACCGTCAAAACTCAAAGTCCCGGCAGTGCTGCTCCCATGGAACCGCCACCAATGCCTCCGGGATGCCTTCCCCAAGCGGACGATCGAAAATGGGCTGACCGAACCAGGCCACAACCAAAACTGACCCGTGCATCCGTTGATCGACTGGCGTGGACATGAGGTTCGCGATGTACCGGATCGGAGGCAACCACTTCGCTCCCTTCGGGTCCTGTCGCAGGTCCGGCTTAATCAAATACGGCGTCTCACGGAACAACTCGCGGGCCTTGACGGGCGTTTCTTCGACGATGTGCCGGTTCAGGTCCTCGTCTGGACGCCCCAAGAGCAGGGAGTCATACGTGGCCTCGAAAAAGAATCCTGTCACCCAGACTCGACGACCAGAAGCGAGGGAGAAGCCGAGCCGCAACTTCTCATCGGGGCCACCGGTACAAAACACGTCTTGCATCAGAACCTCACCGCAACTCGACCCCCGCGCCGAACAGGAATTGGGTTAACCCTATTTTCCGCACCCTTGTATGTGATGGTCGCCCGTTTGTTGTTCGACGGGTGTGACGCCGAGCAGCGACCTGCCCCCCGATTCTACGCCCGTCTGGCCCGGCCGTGACAACGGCCGCCCATTTTTCCCGGCATTTCGTGCAACTTGACGCCGTCCGTACGATGGGGTTGCTCCTCCGAGATCACTTCCCTGTGGCCGCCATCCCTCCCACACCTTTTCCGAGGAGGCCCTATGGCCCTCGCCTGGCAGGACGCCACCGTCGCCGACCAAACCCGCGCCTTCGGACCCTTGGCCCTCATCGCCCCGCTCCTCCAGCGCCTCGGCATCGCCGACATCATCGACGGCCACCTGCCACCCGACCCGCAACTGGAGTTCTCCCACGGCCGCGTCCTCAGCCTCCTCCTCGCGGCACGCCTCTGCCAACCTACCGCCCTGGTCAACGTCCCCACCTGGGCCGAGGCCACCGCCGCCGACCTCCTCTGGGACATCCCCGCCCAGAGTCTCAACGACGACCGCCTCGGCCGTGCCCTCGACGCCTTCTTCACCCGATCTTTCCCAGATGGCCCGCCTCCAGGGCGCGGCCACGACGCCAATGGCTGAAACTATCGACCCGAAGGTGCGCTTGCAAGGCTTTTCTCCAAAAAACGCTGCCACTGCCCACCCCGTCGCGGCCGGAACCCACCCCACGAGATGCACCTCTTGGGCTCATCCGCCGAAGCTAATGGCGATGCGCTCGCAGACGGTCGGGGGCGCGGAGAATTGCGGCCTGTACTCTCTGGTTTAAACGGGGTCACGCCCCCCGTGGCCGAGGGTTCAGGTGCAACACCTTTACGGCGCGTTCGGGTCGGAGAGAGCCTCCCGGCCGTTTGCGCACGTCGCCACAAACCGCCCGCCCGTAGGCGTCAACGGGGCACCTGGCCCTGCGACCACCTCGGCATCACACGCCCTCTGCCGACCGAGTCAGTCAATGGCGTAGCCGCAAGGGCCTTCCTTCTCGATCCGCACGGGGTGTCATCGCGGCGGTCAAACGAGAAGGAAGGGTTGACCGCAGTGGTGGCAAACCGCCTCCACTGCGGTCGCCACCCGGATGTTCGTGCAGCCGCAAGACCATTTTTTCATCTTGGTCGGCTGTTTCTGCGGCTTGACGCCCGTCCGAAACAAACTGAACGCTTGTGGGTCGAGCGCAGCACTCTTGACCTTCTCCAGCAATTCCGGCCCCAGTTTGGTGTAAGCCCAGCCCCGCGGCCCCCTTTCGACCACCAGACCTACCGACTCCGCACGCTCCCTGAACTGCTTGTTATGGTACTGAAAACTGCTGCAATCCTTGACGCCTGCAAGGTTGTTGGCATAGTGGGTCATCTCGTGGATGAGCGTCTCGGCGATGTCCTCGGGTTCGCCCTTCAAGTGTTCCGCGGCAATCGTAATCTCGGCGATGGACTTGTCCACGGCGTTCTCCCACTTGTCACCCACGAACCAGCCCAGGGCGTTCTTCTTGCCTTTGGTCTGGATGGCGATGACAGGCTTGGGGAAAGCAACCTGGAACAACGGGGCAAATACTTCAAAGGCACGCTCAAGTTCTTCGAGAGCAGGTCTAACGCTTCTCATGGTGTTTAATCTCCTCTATTTGTGGTTGATACTACAACGGTCGCTGACCGTTCGTCTGCAAGCCCGAGAACAGTCGGCGGTCCGGAGCCCGTCAAGCCGCTCCGAGCGCCGGGTGAGTTGGCCTCTCGAAGTAGCCTCGGGCGTCAATGGCGACGGTCCGCCCCGCCCCCGTCCGCCCCTTCTCGACGACGATGCCGTTCTCCGGCAGCGAGGCCATCATCTCGGTCAGCCTCCCTGACAGCGCCCGCGCGTTGCCGGGGTAGCGGTCCATCTCTTTATGACTGCCGCCGCACGCCTGCTCCCAGTAGACCCGCAAGTAATCGTGCAACTCGTTCGCCGGGCCGCTCCAGACGTGGTTCTTGGCCTGGTCCCGCAAGAAGTCCACCAGCGACCGTCCCAGCAGCGTCTCCAGCGCCAGCCCCTTGACGTTCTCCCGCAGGTTCTCGGCGAAGGCGTCGGCCAGCCTCCGCCCCGCCCCCGCCTCGCACGCCTTCAACCACAAAAAAGTGTCCGCCATCCGGGGCATCCTGTCAGCAGTCACCTGGCCCTCGTTCCTCAAGCCGTTGGACAGCAGGGAGCAAAGCGCACCCAGGATACAAGGGCGGCGCTGCTCGAAGCGGGCCAGGAGCGCCTTCTCGCCCTGCCGATCCTCTTCGGGGATGGCTCGCAGCGTGACCTTCACCGTCCGCCCCAGGAAGTCGCTCCGGTCGCCGATCTCGGGGATGCCGTTGAGCAGCACCGGCCGGGCGCCGCCGAAGACCTGCTCGTCGGCGTTGGAATAGAGCGAGCGCAGCACCATGCCGCTCCCCGACGCCAGCCGGCACAGGGCGTCGGACATCTCCTCCGACAGCCACGAGATGTTGTCGAAGGCGAGCAGGTGGCGGTTGCTGGCGAGGACGGCCAGGTCCCGCACGTCCTTGGGGAGGTTCTTGGTCTTCGCCTCCTTGCAGGGGTCGATGAGGTCGCCGCTGAGGACGGAGAAGGTGCTCTTGCCGCTGCCCTGCTCGCCGTTGACCACCAGGACGGCGTAGGGCTTGCGCCCCTTGAGGGCGTCGAGCAGCCAGCCCAGGTAGAGGCTGAAGTCCTCTTCGGTGACGTTCACGAAGTCCCGCAATTCATCGATGCTTCCGCCTGGCAGAGGCTCAGGCAACGGGGCCATGTCCTGCTTGGTGAGGAAGACGACGGGCGGGTCGCTGACGACCTGCCAGCCCTCGGCGGTGACGTGAACCGCCTGGCCGTCGCCCCGGCACAGGTCCAGGTAGAAGCTGCCGTCGAACGATGCAACCCGATGGTAGGTCTGGCGGCGCTCCCGGCAGCCGGCCGAGACGTTCAGCAGGGCGTCGGAGAGGTCGCCGCCCCGGACGACGTCCCCGGTCGCCTGCCGGAAGGAGTCCACCAGCCAGGTGCGGAAGGCCCGGCTCTCCACGGGGCGCCAGCCGAGGCCGGGGATGCCGACGAGGGCTTCCTCGGAGGCGTCGTCGCAACAGAAGCGGCACTGCGCTGCGGCGTGCTGCACAAGGCAGGCGAGCCTTCCCGACTTCCCCACACTGCCACCTGTCCCTCCCTTCCGGGGCGCGAGCGCAGCGGGGCCCGGCTCGAAGTGCCGGCGGAAGTCTGCCCAGTGTTTCTTCGGCTCGGTGCAGCGGTTGTGCTGGCAGCGGAAGCCGATCTTACCCTTGCCGTCGAGGGTGATGGCCGCCGCCGTGTCCTCGCTCTGGCAGAAGGGGCAGCGCTCCAGGACCCAGCGCCGCTTCCACTTGCCGTTACTTTCCTTGAACTGCCGCACCTCGATGTCGTGCCTCTGCAGGAACTGCTCGACCCAGGTGACCGGGTCTGTGTTCCGGCCGCTGCCTTCCAGCCACCTTAGTTCGGCCCGGATCGCTGCTGGGTCAAACCCCGGCGAAGGCGAAGTGCTGCCGGTGGCCTTGACCGGCGCTGCGAAGGAGGCGAGCAGTTCTGGGGGAACCGGCTGCAGTCGGTCGGGCGCCTCCAGGATGCGCGACAACCGCTGCGGGCGGTCGGGCAGGTAGAAGCCGCGAAACGCCTCGATCGCCGCCACGGTCAGCAGGTGGTCGCGGCCGTACTGGAGGTGCGAGGGGCGGTCGGTGCGCGTCAGGTCCGTGCCGGGGTACAACAGCGCCTGGAAGGCGACGCGAAGGCCCTCCCCCGCGGCCCGGGCGGCGACCACGGTCGCCAGGTTACCACCCGCGCTGTCGCCGCCGACCGCCAACCGCCGGGCGTCGGCCCCCAAGTCGTCGGCGTTGCGGGCGACCCACCACAGGGCCAGGTGCGCGTCGTCCACCGCCGCCGGGAACGGGTGCTCCGGGGCGAGCCGGTAATCGACCGAGATGACCAGGGCCCCGCTGCCCCGGACCAGGCCCCGGCAGAGGCTGTCGTAGGTGGCGATGCCGCCGAGCGTCCAACCGCCGCCGTGGTAGTAGACCAGGGCCGGCAGCCGCCCGCCGCGCGCCAACTCCCGGCTGGCGGGCACGTAGACGCGGGCAGGTATCAGGCGGTTGCGGGCCGGGATGCTGACGTCGCGCACGCCGCCGACCGGCACGGGGCCAAGGACCTTGGCGGCCAGGACCTCGCGCAGCGCCCAGAGGGCGCTGACGTTCTGGGCCGTCATCCGGTCGAGCGGGTTGCCCAGGCGGTTGATCTCGTCCAGCACCCGCTGCAGTGCCGGGTCAGGGCGGTACGGTCGGTCGCTGCCCATGACGGCTCCTGTCCCTGCCATCCCCGCGGCCCCGGGTTCATTCCGGTAGCTTGAGGACCTTGAAGTCCGTGAAGCGTATCCAGTGCTCGGCGGCGGCGGGGCCGTTGTAACACTGGAGGCTCACCTTCTCGTCCGCCGCCGGCGCCAGCTTGCCGGAGCCGGCCGTCTGGAACTCCCCCTTGGCGCCGGGGCGGTACTGGGCGACGTACTCGTCCTTGGTGACGACGAGGCGGAGTTGCATCAGCCGGGTGTCCGTGGGCTTCTTGCCGGGGATGACGTACGTCTGGCCGTCGATGAACTCGTGGACCAGCTTGAACACGGGCTTGTCGCCCTGATACCAGGTCAGCCCCGCCTGCTCGTACTGCCGCGATGGCGGGGCGGTGAATTCCACGGTCACCTCGACGGCGTACTTGCCCCGGGAACGGTCCGGCGCCTTGCGCAGCAGCACGTTCTTGACCGAGTCGGCCAGGCCCGGCTCGACGCGGATCTCCAGCCCCTTCTCGGAGTGGCGCCACATCTTGGGGTTCTCGCGCAACCAGTCCCAGCCAGTGCCGAGTTTCCCCTTCAAGGCATCCTCGAAGACCACTTCGGACTCCGCCCTCCGGTCCGGCAATTGCCATACGCGCACCCAGTCCACCTCCATTGTCGTTGTGCTCTTCGCGCGCGGTCCGTAGTACGGCTTTGTCATCTGGGGTGGACGTGCGTATAATGAGGTATGAAGACAACAAAGCGAGTCCCTCTCGCGCCGGGCGAACCGATGCCTGCGCTGGACGATTTTCTGCGCCCCTTCCACGTCCACTTCGCCCGTTCCGAGGCCACCCACGCCCTGGAACGCTACCTCACCGGGATGTTCACCGAAC
>Ga0209517_10006360_pt1 | contig 14633 bp, 11 predicted proteins | sample PeaSoiMetSII2010_FD_187695 | JGI IMG/M metagenome (GOLD analysis project Ga0209517, IMG submission 187695) | Peat soil microbial communities from Weissenstadt, Germany - SII-2010 (SPAdes) (version 2) | ecosystem: Environmental > Terrestrial > Soil > Wetlands > Peat | place: Germany... | reverse complement strand
CCTCCTGCCCTCTAACAAGACACGTGGCCTCAAAGCCGTCTCCAGCCAGGCGCGACTTGTCTCAACGGTGCACAAAATGACTCAACCTCACCTCTCATAGCCCGTTCACGAATAAAGCAGGCTAGGGTGTTCGGTGGCGGTCGTTATCATTTTCCCGTCTCGACGATGAAGAAGGGCTTCGGGTCGCGTCGGAACTCTTGGTAAAGTTCAAGGCTGGTCCTTGTGATGCCCGGTGGCTGGTTGTTGTTTGGTACAAGCTCGTTCTGGTCTGAGTCGCCCGTTGCCGTGATGCCGACTTTCTCTGCATCATAGAGGAAAATGGGATACGAAAATCGCTCTTTTAGGATGCTTTGAGTCTCATTTGCAACCAAATCGCTCATATGTCTCTGGAAATTGGTCAGTTCCCTCTGCTGTTCCTTTTGCTGGCGGATGTCCCTGGCTTTCTTTGCAGCTTCGATGACGATTTCGAATCGTCTCGTCTCTTCGTTAATTGTGTCAGCGTACTTTGCCTCGGTCTCAGCTTTTGCCTCGGCATACTTGACATTGAATTCGGCTTGCTCCTCGACGGTGAACTTTTGCAGAAAGAGCAGGGATGGTACCCTCCGCATCCCAGTCTAACAGGGTTGCGAGCGCCCCAACGATTGGGCTCCCTTCGGTTGCGAACCCGGCTTGTACATTCTCCAATTTCTCAAGCAGGGGAAACCATTCGCTCTCGCGATTCTCCGCGAGCATTGCAACCTAGCCGAAAGCCGCGAAGTCCGCCATTCCGAAAGTTGCCCCAGTCTGTTGACATCTATTTGAGAGGCAGACCATAGCGCGCCCCAAAAGGGTGTGACGCCGGTGTGACGGAAACTCTATCGGGATTGTCACGATTGCCACGATTGACGTATAACGCTGACTGATTCTAAGTAAGTTATGTATTTCTAAAGTCGGCAATAATATTCGGCTTACAGGCTTGCTCGCGCTCACACCTGGAGTCTCTGGAAGAGAAGGCCCTGCGCCAATACTCCCACCGCCAATGTGGTGGCGGCGAGGCAGACCACCGAAGCCACGACGACGGCCCGAAACACGAGGTCTGCCGGACTCAGGTGCGCTCCCTTCGGGGGCGAAACACGAGAACCCAGATCGATAGCGCCGCCTGTATGGATAGCGCGCTTCCAATCAGCAGGACGAAACCTTCGAAATGGACGGCGCGCGCGTCGCGCACGATGGCCGAAATTCCCACCCCGCCTGCGGCCACCGCGGCCGCCAGGGCCAGCCAACGCCAGATTGTTGTGGCTAGAAAGAGCACGACCAACCCGATCGCGAGGCTTCCTGCGCCAAGCAGCGCATCCAGAATCATCCGGGAAGGATAACCCGGGTGGCGGAGAATGCTTTCCATGGTTGTCAGCCACACACAGGCAAGCAGTGTAAACCCACAACAAGTCAGCAACAGGGTCCGCATTTTGCCTCCTGAGTAGAGTTGGCGCCCGATGAGTCCCGCAACCTGGCGAATGTACCAGAGGTTTACGGGCACGCCTCGCACCGAACGCGCGTGGAATTCTTCCCTGAGATCGCCGGGTATGTCGTCTTGCCGCGAGGGGGGCAGGGCGCAGGTCAACAGGTTCTCCAGCCAACGGGGCGGCTCCGGATTTTGCCCTTGTCTCACGCCTGCCCTCCTACCGGCCAGGAGACCGTTTGCCACAGCGTCTCGAGCATTGTCTTGGCCTCGTTCAACGCGTGAACTCCTGATGCGGTGAGCCGGAAGTAGCGCCGCGCGCGGCCGCCTCGTTCGGGCGTGCCCTCGCCGAGTCGCGACGCCACGTAAGACTTGGCTTCCAATCGGGCCAAAGTGGCATAGACCGCGCCCGCGGCTACGTCGCGCCCCAATGTTTCGCCCATTTCGCGCAGAATGGCGCGGCCATAAGCCTGCTTCCCGAGGCGCAGGGTGACCAGGAGGACCGCCTGCTCGAAAGTGCCCAGTGTTTCCGCCATGACTACAATGTAGACAACTCTGCCAGGATATGTCAAGCCCTTCGAAAACCCGTCAATTCGCTAGCTCTTGGTTAGCCCGCTGGCCTGCCAAGGCGTCTGAATCTGGGTGGGACCCTCATAAAGGCTGTGATTCCGAACCCTTCGCTGTCATCCTGAGCCCTTCGCTTGTCATTCTGAGCGGAGCGAAGAATCTCGCTCTGCCGCTCTGAATGTTCTCAAGGCAGCGCGAGATTCCTCGTCGCTAGCGGTTCCTCGAAAAATCACGCCCGGACTCGTCATTCCCGCGAAAGCGGGAATCCATCTTTCTCCCCAGCCACAATGGATCCCCGCTTTCGCGGGGACGACGGTGATTCTCATTCTCGCGGGTGGGCCGCACGCCCATGGACACGTCTCGGCAGCCTCATGCATCGCCCTAGCGGCCGGAAAAGTGTACAATCTCGACAGGAGGAAACAATCATGAAAATCGCGAGGGTGGTCATTGCGGCATTGGTGTTTACCGGTTTGGTTCTGGCCCAGGCGACGAATCCGGCGAAACGGCCCACCGTGGCCGGCGCGAGTTTTGACAAGTTGAAATCCCTGGTGGGCGAGTGGGAAGGCACCATGCACGAAGGTGGGAAGGAGAGTCCCGCCACCACCTCATACCGTCTCGTCTCGGGCGGCTCGGCGCTGATGAACGTGCTCGGCGCAGGCACGCCCTTCGAGATGGTCACCATGATTCACATGGACAACAGCGATCTGCTGGCCACTCATTATTGCGCCGCCCATAACCAGCCGCGCTTCCGCTTGGTGCCTTCGTCCGAGCCGAATGTGGTGACCTTTGTGTTCAAGGATGCAACCAATCTCGCCAGCCCCTCGACGCCCCACATGGTGGGCCTCAAGATCACCTTCGTGGATGCGAATCACCACTATCAAGACTGGACGTACTTCGAGAAGGGCCAGGAGAGCACTTCGCGATTCGAGTTCCACCGTAAAGCGTGAGCGGCCAGCAGCGTGTAGCCCAGGACGTGCGAACGTGAGGCAATCTCTGGACCGAGAAGCCGGTTTCACGCAAAGCCGCAAAGGACGCAAAGTTCGCAAAGAAAAGCGAGGCCTTCTCCTTCGCGCTGCTTTGCGCCTTAGCGTCTTGGCGTGAACTGTCTTGCTTCTCTGCGCTCTTGGCTACGACCTTCCGCCCCAACAGGGGCTGGCCTGCACGAGAGAGGAACGAATGCCGCGCGGAGAATTCAAACTGATCATCGGTAATATGTTCGGCAACAAGACAGGCCGGCTGATGCTGGAGGTTGAAACTCTGCGCCAGTTCGGCCGCAAGCGCATCCTGATTTTCAAGCCTGACATCGATACGCGCAGCGACTCGGGCTACATCAAGGACTATCACGGCAAGATGATGGACGCTCTGGAAGTGCCGGCGCGCGATCCCTGGCAGATGCTGCGCGTGGTGCGGCAGAGGGAATCCGAAATGGGCTGCCGGTTCCACATGATCGCAGTGGACGAGGTCCAGTTCTTTCCCACCGACTCAGGCTTTTTCCTGGTGGTCGATGAGCTGCTCGATCGCGGCTACGACGTGATCGCCGCCGGCCTGGCCCTGGACTTCAAGCGCGAGCCCTTCGGCTCGACGCTCCAGCTTTTTGGACTTTGCCGAAGCGGCCATGACTGCATGTGGCTGAACCCCCTCTGCGCGCGCTGCGGCAAGCCCGCGCCGCTGCCCCAGCGCATCCTGGACGGCAAGCCCGCGCCGTACAACGCTCCCCAAGTGCAGGTGGGCGGCAAGGAAACCTACGAGCCCCGCTGCTACGATTGCCACGAACTCCCCGGCCGCCCCGCGCCGCCGTTCTGAAGCTTGCGACCCACCCGCGAAGGGAAGAGATGTCTCACCCGGCTTGCTACTCTCGCCACCCTCTTCCCACTTGAGAGGGCCGTCAACGGCAACGGTTTTCAGCCCTCTCCCTTGGGGCGAGGGTGGTCCGCTGCCGGCGTTTTCACCAGCCGGAGCGGGCCGGGTGAGGGGTCTCTTCCCAAGCATCCCAACACCCGGTCTATTCTCCCGTCCATCCTCGATTACAGGCTGTCGCCCAAATCTGCGCGGAACTTCGCCGCGAGCTTGGTCTGCCAGTCCGACACCGGGTCGAGCCTGCCGAAGAAGAATCGCAGTACGGGCGGTTCTTCGATGAATCTAAGGCCGCCGATCAAACCCCGGTTTTGATAAAGCCGGGTGATACGGTCGATGGCGTATTTCACCTGCGATAGCGTGAACACGCGCCTCGGCAAGGCCAGCCGCAGGAGTTCCATTTCCGACAACCGCTCACTGCCGTCGGGGTTTCTCTGTTCCGACATCGTGCCGCGTTCCATGCCGCGCACCGCGCCGGCGATATACATGGCTGCGGCGAGCGCCCCGGCGGGGTACTCGACCTGGGGCACGTGGGGGATGAATCGCGTGGCATCCAGATGGCAGCCGAGACCGCCGGCCGGCGTGACCACGGGAATGCCTTTCCGGTCGAGTTCGTTGACCATATACTCGATGAACTGCGGGCCCTGGTTGATGACTTCTTCGTCCATGGTCTCTTCGAGGCCGACCGCCATCGCCTCCATTTCCCGCACGGACATGCCGCCGTAGGTCAGGAAGCCCTCGAACATCGGCACCAGGTGGCGCATGGTTTTGTAAGCCTTCTCGCTGTTCGTAATAATGCCGCCCCCGCGGGCCGCACCCAATTTGCGCGCGGAAAAATAGATGATGTCGCACAAATCGGCGATCTCGCGCGTGATCTCGCGGATCGTCTTGTTCCTGCAACTCTGCTCGCGGGTCTTGATGAAGTAGAGATTATCCTGCAGCAGGCTCGCGTCCAGAACCAGCATCAGGCCGAACTCGTCGCACACCTTGCGGACTTCCTTCATGTTCTCCAAAGAGAAAGGCTGCCCGCCCACCAGGTTCGTTCCGGCTTCAAGACGCACGAACGGGATCTTTGCCGGGCCGTGCTTCTCGATGGCCGCCCGCAGCTTCGAAGTATCGCTGTTGCCTTTGAACGGGCAGGTGCTCGTGGTTTTAAGGCCCTCGTCGATGAGGACCTCTTCGACTGAACCTCCGCACTCGGTGATGTGCGCCTTGGTGGTCGTAAAATGAAAGTTCGTTGGAACCACGCTGCCTGCGGTGACATAGGCCTTGGCGAGGATGTGTTCGCAGGCCCGCCCCTGATGCGCAGGGAGGAAATACTTCGTCCCGAAGATTTCAGTTAGCTTATTCGCCAGCCTCGTGAACGTCGCCGACCCGGCATACGCGTCGTCCACCGTGATCATCGAGGCCAGTTGATGATCGCTCATCGCGTTGACGCCGCTGTCGGTTAGCATGTCCAGGAAAACGTCGCAGTTTTGCAGCAGGAACGTGTTGTTCCCCGCCTCCGTAATGGCCTTCAGACGATCCTCAATGGGGATTAACCTGAGTTTTTGCACAATGCGGACCTTGTGCATTTCGAGCGGAATTTTCTCTCCGGTATACATCTTTAAGCTTGGCATTCTGACTCACTCCTCTATTTGTACTCGTTAGAATTCGTCTTCCTCCACACTCTTAAAAAGCCGACATCATACCATAGCAAGGCCCCTACTCGGGACTTTGAGGCGACTGTGGGCGCCGTGCAACATCTGTTGTGTCAGGGGGCAATCGGGCGTATGATGTTGGTCAGGTTCAATCCTTTAGTGGGAATTCAGTGCGAAATCGAGGAGGCATATGACAAATAGAGAATATGGCCAAGAGCAGGAGTGGGCTATGCGACAGACGGATAGTCCTGCTGCAAACTCATACCAGCCGAATGGATCGGCACAGAATGTCGCCAGCGATTTAGATCGTCCGCTGAGCGACCCACGGGGAACTGTTGAGAATTTCGATGGCATTGATTCCGGCGTCGGTGGGGGATACGAGCCGGTTGATCCTGGTCCTGGAAATCCTCCACTCGACCCAGGTCCTGGACATCCTCCATTCGACCCAGGTCCTGGGCACCTGCACACTTGGATGACAATGACGCAGGGAACTGCGGCGAGTTTTGAGAGCTTTGAGGCCGCGGGCGCCAGACCAAAGGAGGAGGAGGACCCTGGTGGCGGACACTCAGAATATTAGCCTATCACCTCAACAAGTACAGGCGCCGGCATCGGTGGTCGTCGCCACAATTGCTGTGCCTGCACCGGTGAGTTATGAATCGCCCGCAGAGGGATATAAGAAGGTCCAGACCGAGTACGAGTACTGGACGGGAAAACTCACTGACACAAGCATGCAGCTCTCCTACGCGCTGATCGCCGCGAACTGGGCAGTGTTCGGTTCTGCTAACTCGGTTCTTCACAACCGATACTCCAAATGGTCGATTGCTCTGGTGCTCTTCGCACTTGGCGTGAACCTGTTCGGTTCGTGGTTGTTAGGCGAGTTACACCGCGCTCGGGCCGTCGGCGCGGAAACGCGCAGTTCAGAATGGAACCTGGAGTGGGAACGGTATAAGGGTCAGACGAATCCTCGTTGGCCATTCACGCGCTCGATTATCGCGGTCGGTAGGACCATGCGGTACATCAAAGTCTGGTTTCCACTCATCGGTGGCGGCTTGTTTCTTATTGCGCTACTGCGCCGGTGAACGCTAGTGTCCGCGCCAGCCTTCGAACCCTCGTCCTGCGCGCGGCGTTTCCGATCCGCGACTCGAGGAAGGGCAAACGAAAATCCGGCGCGCCTTGAACAACCTTATCCTTTCACGACTCGCAGTGCTCACCACGAACGCCTGAGGTAGACGTTGAAAGCCCGCAGAACTCCGTTCAAGTTAGGATTCCAGAAATCCCGATAGCTGCCGTAATTGAAAACGAGTCCTCCTTCCAACTTGTACGGCAACAGGTAGTACGCTCTCGACTGCCCGACCCATTGCGGAACGATCACCTCTGAGATCTGGGTACTGCTGAAGCTCAGATTGTCCAGACCCGCCTGAAACATTACCGGATCGAAGCAGGGTGGCGGAGTCCCGGATTCACAGGTGCCTTGCGCAATCAGATACCCGTTGCCGAGTTGTGCGGCATTATTCGGATTCAGGTCGGGCCGGAACCCGCTGCGCGCTGAGTTATAGGTGAGTCCCAAGTTCAGGCCCAGACGCCGCTTGATGGTGTACGATGACTCGCCCCAGTAGCTTTGGCTGATCTGTTTGTAGAGCGCCGCAGCTTGGTCGATCACATAGTTCACGCTGCTATCATTTTGGAACGCCATGTAGGTGGTCAGGTTGTTCTGCTGATAGGAATATCCCAGTCCCAGGTTCCAACCCGGCACGACACGCAAGGTGGCGCCGGCAGTGTCAATGTAGAAGCGGTTGCGGCGCTGAAAGTCAGGAGGGAGGCCGGAGATGTCGGTCCCGAATCCCGGCGCCTCGCCGGGGGTGTTGGGGAGCGAAGGCGCCGGAAAGGAATTCTGCACGATGATGTTGGTATCGTTCGCAAACACCAGCCAACTCAGGGGTGTAAGCGTCACATTGCCAAGGATGAGGTTATTGCTCTGCGGCACGACCAGGTAGCCGGGACTATGCGTGCCCGTCCATTCGTAGCCCGCTCGCGCACTCCACAATCCATGGTCGTGATAGCGCAGCGCCACCCCCGCGGTGTTGCTGAATGAAGAAGGCACCACGGTTTGCAAGTCGGTGTTGTCCATCGAATAGCTCTGAGGCCAAAGGGAGGCGTTCGAACGGGTGATTCCGTTGCGCTGATAGCGGCCTTCCAGATCGAACCCTCGTGGCAACTCGTACTCCAGCCGCAAACCCTCCCAATGGTTGTGATACGACATATTTCCGTAGAGGCTGTAGTACGGGGTGAAGTCGTTGATGAGATTCTGCTGATGGAAATCGGCGGTCAGCCGCAGCCGGTCCCGCGGGCGCCAACTCACCGTCTCGTCGGTGCCAAACACATTTTGCGGATAAGACGTAAGATTGTCGCGCAAGCGCGTGTAACTCACATGGCCGTTGGTCGAGAGCGTAGGAGAAGGCGCCCAGTTCACGCTCACGCGATCCGAGGAAGCAACGTCCGGCGAAGGAATGTTGATGAAGTAATTCCCGGCTGGAAAATCCTGCGGCGCCGGACCGGCCGGAGGGGGATTGACGACCGAAAACCCTTCGTTTTCCGGTGTGAACGGCCCGGTAAACGTGCCCGTGGGGAGGATGAGCCGGTCATGGAAGCTGCTGTAGGCGTGCTCGTAGGTGAGGTGTACCGAGTTCAGGTCGACGTCAGCCCCACCGCTGATATTCCGAGTAGTGTAGTTTACCGATTGGTACTGGGACTGGTAGTGACATTGCTGACCGCAGGTGGTATTTACCCCGTTCACATAAACCGCAGGAGTCGTGTTCTCGTCCAGGTAGGCCAGTTGTGTTGCCCCGGCCCTCGCCTGCCAGTCCCCCTTCACAAACAGATGGACCGGAAGCCGTGGCATCTTGACTTGGGCCTGCGCTTTGCCTAACCGTCTCACCACTCCAAACGTAGCGTGAGAAGGAATGAGATCGGTGGTGGTGTCGGGAGGGCTGGTGCTGCCCGGGGGAACGTCCAGCACCGGAAACGCATAAAAAGGATAATGGTCCTGTTGCTGCATGAAGCTGCGCATGTCCACGGAGAATCGCGCCCATTCGCCGGCGGTGACCTGGGACACAGCCTGGTAATCCTGGCTGCTTAGCACATCGCCCCGCGATACAACGACAAGGTGGTTCTGCGACGACACCAACGCCGTCGCGGCATCGGTTCCTTCGGAGCCTCGCAGCGTGTCATACTCGCCCACCCGGCCGCCAAAACCGGACTTGTCCACGAAGCGGTAGGAGCCCGGGTTTATGGCGTATGCCGCCGCGGTATCGCCCGCTCCCGCTGCCGCAGGATCCGTATCGTCACCCGAGAATCTCGAGCCCGACATCGGAGGCAGATATCCGGACAGTAATCCCAACCCGCCACCGGCAGCGCCCAGCGGATAGCTTGGCGCGTGCGCCGGCATGAGAGTCGGCAGCCAAGAGGCGGCAGAGCGGGAATGCGAGGACGTAAGACTCGCTCCGGTGTGAGCCGACGAAATCAACTGCGCCTCGTCAGGCCCCTTGTCGATGAATCGGCTGCCCCCGGTGGGGGTGGGTGTGTCGGTGCCGTGGATTGACCCGTGACAACTGGTGCAGCGATCGACAAGCGGCAGGCCGGCGCCGTCGTGGTGCCCGGCATGGCATTGCAAACAGAGCGCGGGCTCACTGACGCTCAGCAGGTTCGTGTTCGGTGAGCCGTGAGGAGTGTGGCAGATCATGCAGTTTTCGGTAACCGGGGGATGCTGGTAAGCAAATGGGCCGCGATACTGTGCATGACAGCTTAAGCAGAGCTCGTTGGTATTGGCCAGCAGGAGATTATTCCCCGCAGGGCCTCCGTGCGGGTCGTGGCAATCCGCACAACTCATCTTCCCTTCACGCAGCGGATGGTGATACGGCAAACTCATTTGGCCGCGCTGGCTTGCGTGACACTTCAGGCAAGCATCGTTCGCCATTTGCCTGGGCCGCACAATCACCTTCGCCTCCGGCACGACATCCTCGACCAGGTTGACACGGCCGGGATTCATCCCGTCAAAGGCCTCTTCGCCCGTGGCACCGCCCTTTGCGCCGTAGGTGTGAGTCTGGTGGCAATCAGTGCAGCGGACTTTGTTCGAAGCGTGCGGTCCCGTCGCCCAGTTCCGAACCTCGGCATCACTGACGTGGCAACTCAGGCAGACGCCGTTGGCCGCGTCAGGCGGTCGCGCGCTGAGACGGATGATCTTGGTTACGTCGCCGTTGCCGTCCACGTGCAGGCTGCCGGGCCCGTGGCAATCCTCGCATTCGACCCCTTGCTGGGCGTGGAAGGCATGCCGAAAACCCTTGGCTACGTCGGCGTGACATGTCGCGCACGTGTCTCCACCAACTCGCGAGGCGCCCGGGATTTCAACGTACTTCGTGAAGGAGCCGTTCGAAGGCGAGGATTTGTCCTTTGCCGCGAGTGACCCGGGCGAAAGGGTAACTAAGCTCAAAATAGCCAGAATCAGTATGTGAAGTCGCGGCATTCGGCGCTCCTTGCGGGATACTGAGAGACCGCTCAAGCCCGTTGATGACTGCCTCACGTTGAATACACTACGAAAAACGCAGCTCTCACCCGCTGTCGTGCACTGACGACAGTTCAGAAGCAGCATAGAACCCAACTGCCGGTGTTCCTGACGCCCCTCCCATTCCCGGTACGGGATTGGGTTATAGCTCTTTGAAACAGTCGGGAATTATTTCACCGAGTTGTTTGGGTTTCAAGCGGAATTACACAATGATCGGCGTCCGCGTCCAGTTGGCGCCGGTCTTGGGAGTTTGCGATGTCCTGAAGGGACAGGGTCGAACACGCGGGCTACACGCACTTCCCTCAATCGAGTGGCGCGCCGCTTTGAAATTGCCTGTCATTCCGAGCCCTTCGCTGTGATCCTGAGCCCGTTCGCTTCGCTCAGGGTAAACTGCGCGAAGAGCCTGTCCCGAACGAAGTGAAGGAATCTCGCTCTGGGTGCTCAGGGTAGACTCCGCGAGGAATTTCGCCCTGGCCTTTTGGGGGCGGTCTGCCCGACGCAGAGCAAGATTCCTCGCTTCGCTCGGAATGACACTTTCATGGCTTCTGGGCGTTCGTCGGCTGACGAACATGAGCGACTGCTCTGAAACCGGCGCTTTCACCCCTTCAACGTCTACACCGAAAAGAAGCGCCGGGAGAAACTGAACCCGGTCCCGCGAGGCCTCGAGAGTTCGCCTGGAGAGCGAAGCTCTGCGGGCGTGGTGTGTCAAGGTTCAGCAATACGCACAGCTTCGCTGTGCGCCAGCCACGCTAATGGTGTGGCATCGGGCACGGGCCGGGAGTACAGTGGGGGGGATCCATGGAACGGACAGGAAGAGCCAAATCTCGCCAACGCTGAAATGTCGAAGGATTGCTAACGTGAGGGTTGTGGGCCAGCGGGAGCCTCGCGGCCCCCGCCAGCCGCCTTACGTGGTCTGTGACTTAACTTGCACCTCCATTGCATTGCACTAACTTGGCTTGTACCGACTTGCCTTGCTCCAACTTGCTTTACATCAACGTGCCTTACATCAACTTTCCTTAAATCGACTTGCCTTAAATCGACTTGCCTTAAATCGACTTGCCTTAAATCGACTTGCCTTACATCGACTTGCCTTAAATCGACTTGCCTTAAATCGACTTGCCTTAAATCGACTTGCCTTAAATCGACTTGCCTTAAATCGACTTGCCTTAAATCGACTTGCCTTAAATCGACTTGCCTTACACTGACTTACATTATCAATATAATAATGAGTCTGACACTTTGTCTGTGCACTTTTGCTCACTTTTGCATTTTTCTCGGCAACTATATGTCCTTATTCCCCAACAACATGAACGCGAGATTGATCTGTTTACAGGTCCGTACCCCCCAATCTGGAGAAAAGCTTTGTTGCCGTTTCGAAGTGGGCGTCAGCATCGCGGTCTTGGGGCGTATAATTAAAGTAAACAAGCTCACAAGAGGAGGGCACTCATGGTCGCCGGAGTAGCTTCTCCGATCGCGCGCTACGGGGCGAGGCTCATCCCGGCGAGTCTCCCAGGAGCACCGGGTACACCCCTCAAGGTCCGAGAAAATAGGCACGGCAAGCCTCGGCAAGCGTCTCCTGGTCGAGCCGTGGTGTCTCACCTTCAAACTGTGCAGTCCAGAGAACGTGGTTCACAAGGTCCACCGGCAAACAGGGCCGGAGCGGCTGCTTCCATTCCGTGGTCACCAGGTCCTCCAGGTAGTCGACCAGGTTTGGCTCAAACTTCAAATCCAGACGCTTCGAGAGACGTTCAAAAATTTGACGGAACTCATCCCTGTCCAGGTTGTCAATTTTGATCTTGTTCTGAATCCGCCGAAGGAAAGCATCGTCAGCAAGCTTGGCCGGATCAAGGTTGGTGGAAAACACCACAAACGCGTCAAACGGGATTTCTAACTTCTTACCACCTAATAGTGTCAGAAAATCAACGCGCCGATCCAATGGGATGGTCCATCGATTCAGCAACTCTTCGGGTCGAATTCGTTGCCGCCCGAAGTCGTCCACAATCAGCGCGCCATTGTTGGCCTTCATCTGAAGGGGAGCTGCATAGAACTTGCTGACAGGGTGAAATTGCAGGTCAAGCATCTCAATGCTAAGCTCCCCGCCTACGACGACGCGCGGGCGCCGACAAGAAACCCACCTGCCGTCACTGCCTTCCGGCCCTTCCTCCACCTTGTGGATGATCGGATCAAAGACCGCAATAATCTGGGAGTCGACTTCCACGGCATATGGAATCCAGATCCGGTCGTTGTAGATGCTGGGGATGGCTTCAGCAATCGAAGTTTTGCCGGTTCCGGTGGGCCCGTAAAGGAAGATTGAAGTTCCGGAAACGACCGCGGAGCCCAATTGCTTCAAGATACGGTTGGAGAGCACCAGATGGGAGAAGGCTTGTTCCACCAAAGCTTGGGTTGCAGGGAAGTTCATCACGCTCTGGGCTCGAACTCGTGCCACGTAGTCTTTTAGGGAAATCGGAGCGGGACCGGTGTACTGATTCAGTGCGAGGGACTCGAGGGCTCGGGTTTTTCCTTGCTGGGTAATGGCGATCCGATACACCCCACCAACCACTCCTTTAACCTCGCAAAGTTCCGCCTTGCGGAGAGATTGAAAAACTTCATTCACCACATCCAATCTTAGCCGGAGTTGCCTTGCCAGTTTGTCCAAGGGAAGCTCACTAGCAAGGAAAAGAAGCTTCAGGGCAAGCTGTTCAAGAGAGCTCCGCAGAATTCCGAGCTCATCAACAGTTTGGGGCGCGGGGATTGTGGTCTCTCCCGTCATACACACACTCCAGGTCAGGCTCAATTCCCAATAGGTCAAACACGTGCACAAATTGCTATCGGCAGGATGGCCCATCAAGGCGAGATGATAGCTGATCGGAGAGGGTAATCAGCGAGTAGCTCGAAACTGCATTCAAATCTCCCGGTTGTGAGTCGAACAGTCGAAAACTTGCCGATACGCTAACCGAGTCCCGGGTCTTCAACCCCGATCGGCGTCAGCCCGAAAACCAGATCGTGAGGTTCATTGAAGGGGGCGCCGGTGCTCGTTGCCAAAAGCAGACGTCTACGCTTTCCAAGGTCCTCGGCCTTTTTGTTGGCGCCGATGATCACTCAGTGTGGCGGGCAGCGACCAGTTGAGTTTGCAGGGGCACGTCATTTGCAACTTTGACGCGCAGCAGGGCTTCAAAGGGCTTCATGTCCGCACCGCTCGGGATTTTGAGCTGCCCCAGAAGTTCTTCAAGGAACTCCTTGCCGGAAACACTCTCGATGGCCGCTTGTGTACCGATGGTCGAGGTGCCTCCGAGGATCAGTGTCCAATGTTCGCGGTCCAGCCCGCGCATCAGGGCGATGATCGCGTAATCGACTTCCATGGGGCGGGTCCGAGGTGTGGAGAAGAATGTGTCGGGCTTTCCAGGCTGCGGATGAAGGTCGACGACCGCGTAGTCACAGCCGTTGGGGCCTCCAGGCATGCGGCGGAAAATGAACTCCCGCATGTTGAGAATCTCGGCCAGATGAACGTTCTCGACGGGGGACCCCGCGAAGATGAGGTTATTGTGGCGAGCTTCGTCAAGGGTGAATAACCCCGCACGCTTGATGCGAAACGGTCGCTGGAACTGATTAAAGACGCGGTCTAATTCCATGACTCCAACCACTTCACCGACCCCGGTATAGTGCTGTTCGGTCATTAGATCGCGAGAGTCTCGAGAGGGATCGAAGTAACGCATCCCCGTGTCGGCCGTCCCAATAAAAACTGAGTTGGTGAACACCACTAGAGGGTCTTCCCGTGCGCGAACGAAGGGACTCCAGAAGGTCTGAAGCGCCGCAGGTGCGGGAGGGACCTTGTTTCGCAGCGCCGAGATCTCCCTGTGATAACTGATGAAGATCAGGGTGGCGGTTACCGCCAGCGCACCCACGAAAAAGCCCCATGCGATCAAACCCTTGCGCCCAAGCCGCGGTGAGGAGGTTGGGGTGCGATTGTCAGCGCCGGTGTGCGTGGCCTCCTCCTGCGTGCTCACCGTTGGCTCCGGCGCAGTTGCTGCAGGAGGGTTGCGGTGCTGGATGGAGAGCGCGTACGAGCCCTTCGGGAGGGTGAGAATGAGATCGTCCTTGCTGCCCGGACCGGCATAGTACTCGGCCAGTTTGGAGCGCAGGCGCCCGCTTTGGACGCGCACGACGGAGTCCAGACGCGGGTCGAAATCAGCCGCCCGGCCGAAAACTTCGGTGGCTATCTGGTACTCCTTATGGGGTGTCTCAGGCTCGTTTATCGATTGCTGGGCCAAGTAGCGGAGCAACTTGCAAAGGGAGGACGAGGTTCTGAGGACGGGGCTGGCAATGATGTCTTCGACCGCCCTCCAAAGAGCTTCGCTCTCTTTCGACGCGATCTCGGTACTCACAATGGCTTACCTTTGGCGGCATGTTACACCGGTCAGGGCGTTTAAGCAATGAAAATAACTCGCGAAACGTAATCCCTCAGTTTCGGTCTCGCGAGCGGGCTGGAGGGTGGGCACACGACTGCCTAAGCCTCGCCAACTGCGCGAGCAGATTGTGTGAATGAGAGGTCTCGATTACCTTGAAGCGCGTTAACTGG
>Ga0209517_10006359_pt1 | contig 14634 bp, 10 predicted proteins | sample PeaSoiMetSII2010_FD_187695 | JGI IMG/M metagenome (GOLD analysis project Ga0209517, IMG submission 187695) | Peat soil microbial communities from Weissenstadt, Germany - SII-2010 (SPAdes) (version 2) | ecosystem: Environmental > Terrestrial > Soil > Wetlands > Peat | place: Germany... | reverse complement strand
GTCATTCGGATGCCCGCGCCATTCGTTCCCTTTGCTTCCCGCTGCCGCGCCGCTCTGCTCCTAACTCTCTGTGCCCTCGGTGTACTCTGTGGTTCGCCCTCTTCTCTTCTCTTCTCTTCTCTTCTCCTCCTCCGCCCTACTTCAATCGGGACCCGACCGGCACATCCTCAAGAAAACCGGCCAGAACGGGTAAACCATCCGGTCCAGACGACCCCGCGACGATCATCCCGTTCGATTCCACGCCGCGCAGTTTTCGGGGCTGGAGATTGGTCACCACAATGACCTTGCGTCCGATGAGTTTCTCGGCTTCGTAGGCCGTGGCGATGCCCGCGACGATCTGCCGCACTTCGTCGCCGATATTCACCATCAGCTTCAGCAGTTTATCGGCATTCGGCACTTTTTCTGCCGATTCAATCTGCCCGACGCGCATCTCCACCTTCGCGAAATCATCGATCGTGATTTTCGCGGGCGCCGCCGCAGGCGCCGCGGCCGTAGCCGCCGTCGCGGCAGGGGCAGCCGAAGTCGCGCCCGCAGATGTCTCGGCCGGCTTCTGTGGTGTCTGTTCCATAGCTTCCATCCTTTCGATTGCGTCGGCCTTCTCGATACGCGGAAATACCGGTTCGATTTTGCCGATGCGCGTCCCCGGCTTGAGTTGCCCCCAATCGAGGGACTCCAGATTGGGCGCATCGACATTGCCGGACATTCCGAGTTGCCGCCAGATCGCTTGCGTAGCCGCCGGCAAGACCGGATGCGCAAGTTTACCGACGATGCGCACACAATCCGCCGCGACGTAGAGTACGTGCTCGAGACGTTTGCGATTCGCTGGATTTTCCGCCAAGACCCAGGGTTTTTCGTCGCTCAGAAACTTATCGCACACCGCAACGAGCGCCCAAAGCTTCTCAAGTGCGCGCGAGAAATTGAACTGGTCGTAGGCGAGCCCCACATCGCGCAACACTTCGAGCGCTTCTTTGGCCACCCCGCCGGACACAGCGTCGAGAAGCGCTTGCTCATCGGGGCTCTCTCCGCCGGGCTTCGCAGGAATTGCGCCGCCGCAATATTTTTCGATCATCGTCAGCGTACGGCTGGCGAGATTCCCCAGGCCGTTGGCGAGATCGCCGTTGTAGCGCGTGACGAGCGCGTCGTAGCTGAAATTGCCGTCTTGCCCAAACACCGTCTCGCGCAGCAGGTAATACCGCAGCGCGTCCATCCCCAGCACATTCACAATCGGCAGCGGCGCGACCACGTTGCCCTTGGACTTGCTCATCTTCGCCGCGTCGATCAGGAACCACCCATGCGCCCAAATCTGTTTCGGAATGGGCAGCTGCGCAGCCATCAGAAACGCCGGCCAATACACGGCGTGAAAACGAATGATGTCCTTGCCGACCAAGTGCACATTCGCCGGCCAGAAGCCGCGCTGCGCATATTCCGGCCCACCGACCGCGCTGAGATACGCACTGAGCGCGTCGAACCAAACGTAGAAGACGTGCGGCTCTTCCCCCGGCACAGGAATGCCCCAGCGAATTGTCGTGCGCGTAATGCTCAGGTCCCGCAGCCCGCCTTCGACGAAGCTGACGATCTCGTTTCGCCGCGATTCGGGCTGGATGAAGTCCGGATGCTGCTTGTAAAAATCGAGCAGCGGCTTCTGAAACGCCGACAGCTTGAAAAAATAATTCTCTTCCGTAAGCGTTTCCGTCGGTCGGCCGCAATCCGGGCAGGAATCGCCGGGCTTCGCGTCGTTCACAAACGCATTGTCGTAAATGCAGTATTGGCCGGTGTAGTGGCCTTTATAGACGTAGCCATTCTCGCGGCACAGCCGGAACAGCCACTGCACGGTGCGAACATGTTCGAGGTCCGTGGTGCGAATGAATTCATCCGCGGCGAGGCCCAGTTTGTCCCACAGCGCGCGCCACTCCTCGGCCATCTTGGCGACGAATTCCGATTCCGGAACGCCGGCCTTCTTCGCGGCGCGCTCCACGTTCACGCCATGCTCGTCCGTGCCCGTGGTCATCACCACTTCGTAGCCGCACATGCGTTTGTAGCGCCGGATCGTGTCGGCCACGATCGTCGTATAGGTATGGCCGATATGCGGCAAGCCGTTCGTGTAGTAAATCGGCGTCGTGAGATAGAACTTCGGCTTGGTGGAATTGGCGCTCATCGGTGGATCCTGCCTGCCGGCAGGCAGGTTGGAGACGCTCGCACAACTCTTCGCGCGAGCGCAGCCTAAGCAAGCAATTGATACTAAGCGCCGCTCCGCGGGCTGTCAAATCAGCGGGGCGCGACGAATTCGAGGCGATTGCCCCAGGGGTCTTCCGCGTAGAACCCGCGCTGGCCGGGAAGCTCCTCGTCGTCGGTGACCGCAATTCCGTGCGCCAGGAGCGCCTCGCGCATTTCATCCAAGTCCGCGACGCCAAAGGCCGGATGCGCCTTGCGCGCGGGCGCGAAGGATTTTTCCACGCGTATGTGAAGCTGCTGGTCGCCGCAACGAAACCAACATCCGCCGCGCGCCCGTAGCGACCCAGGTTTTTCGATTTCTTCCAGACCGAGAATACCGCCATAAAACTTCCGCGCCGAGGCTTCGCAGCCTGTGGGAGCCGCGATCTGAAGGTGGTCAAGCCGTGAGACGCGCGCGTCCGCGCCGCGTTACACCCCTGCCGCCGCGTTGGCATCTCCCAAATTGGGTGACTGAACCAAGCTCGCATAAGTGCGCCTGTCAAGAAGGTGGTTGGATCGAAAGCTCAGGTTGGCAACCAGGACGACAAAAAATGTCCTCAGACTGCGTGTTTTCCTGGCGAGATGCAGCATCCGTCGAAGGATCTGGGGATACGCGTAAAACCGATTGTTAAACCCGTTTACCTCCTCTACCACATCCGCCCAGCTCAGGTGCCTGAAGTTCGCCACCGGATAGGTCAGGGTGTAGTACTTCCAATCCTCCGGGTAATCGTTCGAGCGGATCCTGCCTTCGCGCTGCATTTGAGCGTATAGCGCGGTTCCGGGTAGCGGGGTGAGGATCATTACGTTGGCAGCGTCGACGCCGTACTTCCTGGCCGCGCGAGCGGTGGCCTCGCCAATCCCCCGCTGGTCCGTGTCCATCCCGACGATGAACGACCCCACAACGCACATGCCGTGCCGTTGAATCCGGCGCACAGACGCGCGGAAGTCTCTCCCCTTCTGGAGATTGAACTTCTTGCCGACGGACATAAGCCCTTCCACGGTAGGGGATTCGAATCCGATGAACACGCCTTGGCATCCCGAACGCGCGGCGAGATCAAGCAATTCCTCATCGTCGGCGAAGTTGACGGTCGCCTGGCAGATCCAAGGCCGAGTCAGCCCCTCCTGAATCATCGCTCGGAAGAGATCCTTGGAGTAGGCGAGATGGTCACGCCGAGTGCCGATGAGGTTGTCGTCCACGAAGAGGATGACCTTCTCCTGGATCAAGCGCAGTTCTCGAATGACGTCGGCGATGGGCCGGTGGCGGAACGTGCCGCCATTGAACGCGGTGACGCTGCAAAAACTGCAATTCAGCGGGCAGCCGCGCGTGGTTTGCACCGAGCCGAAGTAGTACCGTCCAGGGAGCAGGTCGTGGCGAGCGGGCGGGATTGCCTCCATTGCGCTGGTGCCGCCTTGATACACCCTGCGCAGGGCATGCTTACGCGCATCCGTCAACACCTGCCGCCAGACCGTTTCCGCCTCGCCCGTAACCACCGCATCTGCATGTTCCAGTGCCTCATCGCGACAGAACGTGGCATGAATGCCTCCCATCACCACGGGCACCCCCATCGCACGGTACATTTTGGCGACTTCGTAAGCCCGCGGCGCCTGGGACGTGAATGCCGTGACACCGACAAGATCAGGTTTGGGCAGCTGTCCGTAGTCGGGGCGGGACAAGTTTTCGTCGATTAGCGTCACCTCCCAATCCGGCGGCGTCAGTCCTGCCACCACCAGAAGCCCGAGCGGCTTCCAAATCCGATACGCGTTCAGACGGTTCCAGTGGACCTTGTTCAGGCTGACGACTGGATTGTCTGGATTCACAAGATACAGCCGCACCTCTTCCCTCCTCGATTCGCTTCGCTTTCATCTGCGGAACGATCCCCGAATTGCTTTGAAACTCGCAGCGCTTGTTGGAGCTGGTCCCGACCATCTCGGCCGGAACTTGCGAATCAGGTCTCTAGCACGAACAGCGTATGCCTGTACTGTCTTGAACACAACGAATTTGCGATCAGCGCAGATCCCAGGGCGATAGCGGAATTCGCACAGCTAAGTCCTGATCGATGCGGTAATTGGAAACTGACCAACATCCGCGACCGAGCGGCTTTGAATGCGTCACGGCCGTGCCCTATAATCGAGGCCTCATTTCTGCGATGGAGACCCGTGTATCACATCCTTGAAGCGCGCGTCCGCGTCGCGTTGCGCAAATTCCTGAAGCGCCGCTACTCCGTGGATGCCGCCGTAGCCACCGAGCGGCCGCCGAGAATCGAAATGGGCGAACTCTCGTCGCCCGTGGCGTTCGACCTCGCGAAACGCCTGAAGCGCGCGCCGCGCCTGATCGCGCAGGAGATCGCCACGGAAATCGGGCCGATTGAAGGCGTCGAGCGCACCGAAGTCGCGGGCGGCGGCTACCTGAATTTCTTTCTTGCCCGCGCGCCATTTTTCGCGTCGGCGCTGCGCGATTCCGGCGGTTCGACCGCCCCCGGTGTCGCCAACGCACCGAAGGCAATCGTCGAACACACGAATATCAATCCGAATAAGGCTGCGCATATCGGCCATCTCCGCAACGCCCTTCTCGGAGACACGTTCGTCCGCCTGCTGCGTTACTCCGGCCGCCGCGTCGAGGTGCAAAACTACATCGACAACACCGGCGTGCAAGTAGCCGACGTGGTCGTTGGCTTTCAGCAGCTCGAAAGGAAATCCGCCGCCGAAGTGCGCGCGCTGGCCGCCGCGCCGCGCTTCGATTATGCCTGCTGGGATCTCTACACCCGTGTCACGCAATTCTTTGAGGAAGACAAGGCGCGGCAGGCGTTACGCGGGCGGGCCCTGAAAGACATCGAAGAAGGCCACGGTGCCGCCGCGGAAATCGGCGAGACGGTTTCCGTCGCCATCGTGCGTTGCCACCTTCGGACGATGCTGCGCCTCGGTATCGAATACGATCTCCTGCCCCGCGAGAGCGAAATCCTGCATTTGAAATTCTGGGAAGCTGCGTTTGAGAAATTAAAAGAGCGCGGCGCGATCCGCTTGGCGACCGAAGGAAAAAACGACGGTTGCTGGGTGATGCGCATGGGAGAATCCGGCGAGGCCGAAGATTCCGACGACGATGCCAAGATTATTGTGCGCTCGAACGGCACCGTCACCTACGTCGGGAAAGACATCGCCTACCAGCTCTGGAAATTCGGCCTGCTCGGCCGCGATTTTCATTACCAGCAATTTAGTACGTACGCGGACGGCCGCAAGCTGTGGGTAACCACGTCGGAAAGCGGCGATGCGCAGGCGCCTGCGTTCGGCCGCGCCGCCGAAGTCTTCAACGTGATCGACGCGCGGCAGGCGTATTTGCAGCGCGTGGTCGTCGCTGGCCTGCGCGCCCTAGGCTTCAATTCCGAAGCCGATCGCTCGACGCATTTTTCCTACGAGATTGTCGCACTCACTCCGCGCTGCGCCGCCGAAATGGGTTATACGCTCTCCCCGGAAGACAGCAAGCGCCCGTACGTCGAGGTCAGCGGCCGCAAAGGCCACGGCGTCAAGGCCGACGATTTGCTTGATCGCCTCGAGACCGCCGCCCGGGCCGAAGTGGATGAGCGTCACCCGTCCGTGAGCGAAGCTGAGCGCGCGCAAATTGCGCACGCTATCGCCATCGGCGCGCTCCGCTATTTCTTGCTCCGCTTCACGCGCACGGCGATCATCGCCTTCGATTTCAAGGACGCGCTCAGTTTCGAGGGCGAGACCGGCCCGTATTGCCAGTATGCGCTCGTCCGCATTCGCAATATTTTTCGCAAGCTGCGCGAGCAGGAGCCCGACGCAGATCCTGCGTCTGCGCCTGCTGCTGAATCGGCCGCGCGTTTGCTCGCCGCGCCGCAGGGAAACGACCTTTGGGAACTGGCCTTGCTTGCCAGCTCACTCGGCGCACAAGTGGAAGCTGCTGTGAACGCGCAGGAACCCGCCTTCATTGCGAAATATGCCTTTCAGCTCGCGCAGGCCTTCAATCTCTTCTATCACAAACATCACATTCTTTCGGAAGCGGACGCCGCAACGAAGACTTTCCTTCTGCAACTTGCCGCGCTCGTCGAACGGCAACTGTTGGTCGCGCTGGATTTACTGGGGATTGAAGCGCCGGAGAGAATGTAGGTCGGCTTTTAGTAGGACAGGCACTCCTGCCTGTCCGTTTTTTCTTGGCGCACCGGGGGAAAGCCCCATTGCTTCGAGCCGGTTGTGCCACTGGCGGAAAAGAGGACAGGCAGGAGTGCCTGTCCTACCAAGAAAAAAAGCCGGACGAATGTCCGGCTTATGGCCATACCTCTACAGCCCCATTATACCGCGCGAGTCAAATCTTTCTCCTGCGCGTCAGCCGCCAAGCTGCATCGCCAGCTCGACGCACGTGCGCACCGCGACGCCCGTGGCGCCTTTAGCGCTCCACGGTTTCCCTTCCGTCAGCCACGCGGTACCCGCGATGTCGAGGTGCACCCACGGGGTCTCTCCCGTGAATTCATGCAGGAACGCCGCGGCCGTGCTCGCGCCGCCGCCTTTTCCGCTGCCGACATTTTGAATATCCGCGATCGTACTCTTGATCATCTCGCGGTAGTCGTCATCGACCGGCATCGACCACATTTTTTCTCCGGCGACGCGTGAAGCCGCGATGAGCTGCTCGGTAAATTTCGGATTGGAGCCGAAAACGCCGGTGTTCACATTCGCCAGCGCGACGACGATCGCGCCGGTCAGCGTGGCGGCGTCCACGAGGTGCGTGCAGCCGAGCTGCCGCGCGTAGTGCAAGGCGTCGGAGAGAATCAGCCGCCCCTCGGCGTCGGTATTGATCACTTCGATTGTCTTCCCGGACATGGCGGTCTGCACATCGCCCGGCTTCTGCGCCGTGCCGCTGGGCATGTTTTCGGTCGCCGGCACTATGCCAATTACCTTAATTGCCGGTTTCAGGTGGGCGATTGCGCGCATGGCGCCGAGCATGGCCGCGCCGCCGCACATATCGAATTTCATCTCTTCCATGTTCGTCGCGGGCTTGATGGAAATTCCGCCGGTGTCGAACGTCACCGCCTTGCCGACCAATCCGAGCACCGGCGCGCCCGGCGCGCTCTTCTCCGGCGTGTAGGTCAGCACCAGGAGTCGCGGCGGCTCGGCACTGCCCTGCGCCACAGAAAGCAGCGCGCCCATCTTCAACTCCGCAAGTTTCTTTTCATCGAAGACTTCGATGGCGAGACCTATATCTCGCGCCATTTGCACCGCGCGATGTTCGAGCATGCGCGGCGTCAGATAATTCGACGGCTCATTGCCGAGCTCTCGCGCGAAATTCTGCGACTCCGCAATCACGCGTCCCCGGCGAAGCCCGCGCTCCGCCTCCGCTTGCGCGGCACCGCCCCAACCGGCCAGCGAAGCCGCTTCGAGCGTGTTCCCGTTTTTTTTCTCCGATTTATATTTGTCAGCCTCGAACTCCCCGAGCAACAATCCTTCAGCAATCGCTTCGGCGGCGATCGCCGTGCGATCCTCTTCGCGCGCCACAAACGACAGCCGCTTCACCGAGCGCGCCTTAAGGTAACGCGCTGCGGCCGCGGCGATCTTGCGCAACTCCGTCGCGGAAAACTTCTCGCGCTTCCCCGCCCCGATCACCAGCAGACGCTCCGCTTTCATCCCCTCCGGGTAGTGCAAAAGTGTCATCTCGAGCCACTTGCCCGTGAGCTCTTTGCTCTCGACCAGCCGCGCCAGCGAGCCGCCGACGGCCCGATCGAGTTCGGCCAGCGCGCCTTCGATGGGCTTATCTCCCTCAAACGCATAGCTAACCAGCGCGTCCGCTCCAATTTGCGCGGCTGCTCGTGTTTCTACGCTGAGTTCCATGCCACTCCTCGGAAATTAAAATAAGTGTCGGACAGGATGGCGGCAAGCTCGGACTTCCGCCGTTCAATCTCGCAGCAGCCGCACTCAGCAACGCCCGTAGGCGATTCCCCCCAAGCGCGGGATTTTCAACTAAGGGAAACTAAGCCCGTATTCGCGGCCGTTTGACGTTGCTCGCCAAGCCAATCGCTTCCATCGCGTAAATAAAATACCAGCCGATGTCCGCCTGGTACCAGCGCAGACCGAGGCGCGCCGAGCCGGCGTTTGAGTGATGATTCTTGTGCCAGTTCTCGCCCCAGGCGGTCAATTGCAACGGGCCGAGCCACCAGACGTTCATGCTGGAGTCCTCGTGCTCATCGTCGTGCGCGTGGCCCAGATGCGTCAAACTATTCACGAAAAATTGCATGTGCGACGAATACACCAGGCGCATCGCGCCCAGCCAGAAAAATCCCTTCCAGCCGAACGGAATGCCTATGCACAGCGACAGCAGGATCACGGGAACTTCCGCGTACGTCCAGAACTTGTAAGCGCCGCGCGTCAAATCCGGGCACCATTTCTTGGGATCGGCCGATTCGGACTGGTAGAGCCAGCGCAAATGCGCCCACCAGAAGCCACCCTGCTTGGGACTGGAAATGTCGTCCGGCGTATCGGTGCAAGAATGGTGGTGACGATGGTACGCCACCCAGCTTGCCGGCGCGCCCGAGCCGTTGAACATGGCCCAGAAAATTAAAAAGTGCTCGACGGCCTTATTCAGCTTTAGCGTGCGATGCGAGAGCAGCCGGTGATACGCAACCGTCGTTCCGAGGCCGCCTCCCGCGGTGAGCAGGACCGCAATGCCAAGAATCTTCCAGCCGGGTATCGGAAACAAAATCAATCCGGTGATAGCCAACGAGTGGATCAGAACAAGATATGTGAACACGCCCACTTTATTCCGTGTGGGCTTCCAAAACGGCCGCTCCCACGGACGAGCCTGCTCTTGCGGCTGGACGATCGAACTAACACTCATTCAAACTCCCTTTCCTATCGCTCAGAAATCATGTCCGAAGTGCCGATCTGCGCGAAGGACGGACAACTCTTCAAAATGCGGCGGGTCACTTTGCGCCTGCCGGGGCCAGCTTGGTGCCGAACACAATTCGATGTTTCGCTTGAGATGTGATTGCTCGAGAGGACTGGTTCCCTCAGGGCTGGCCGCCATCAAGCGCGCGGCAACTTCATTGCTGTCTTGGAGGTTCGGCCGATCAGTTGCAGCGTACGCCGATTGCTCCGCCGGGTAATCGCGCCCGCTGACGGGGACGCCGAATCGAATGGTTGTGTTTCCCTCAGCAGGCGAGTCGAAAACCGCTCAATCACCTATGCGAACTCCACACCAAGACCGTGCCAGAGAACTCGTTCTACTCAATTCTATGTTGTCTCAGGATTTAGTCAAGAACTTCGTAGCCATTTGTCGCGAAAAATCACGTACGCAACACGGCAGCCTGGGGCCAAATGTGCAAAATTGAACACCCCGAATCTCAGGCCGAGCATGACGTCCTTCGGAGCGCAATGCGTATCGCGCAATTCGCTGACCGACCGCCGGTCTCACGACGCCTGTGACTGGTGCTATCTTCGGCGATAGTGGTAGATTGCGTCCGCGGTTTCTTTGCGCGCTTCTTTATCGCGCTCGGACTGCCGGCGGTCCCACTGTTTTTTCCCGCGCGCGAGCGCCAATTCGCACTTGGCGATGCCTTTCTTGAAGTAGATTCGCAGCGGGATCAGCGTCAATCCCTTCTGTTCGGTCTTCCCTGCCAGCTTGTCGATCTCTTCCTGTTTCAGCAGCAGCTTTCGCGGGCGCAGCGCCTCATGGTTCCAGGGACCGCCGGGCAAGTACTGTGAAATGTGGCAGTTGAGCAGCCAGACGGCGTCTCTGCGCACCACCGCGTAGGCGTCGCGCAAATTGGCTTTCCCCTCGCGCAATGCTTTTACCTCAGTGCCAAGCAACACCATGCCCGCTTCCATCCTCTCAAGTAGATGGTAGTTGTAGGATGCGGAGCGGTTCTGCGCGACGACATGCTCCCCGGAAGCGGCGGCAATCTTTTTCGGTTTGGGCACGACGAGCCATGATATCTGCCGCTAGTAACCGGAAGCAAGTTAGTGTATTGCCGCTGCGGGAACCCCCTGCTAGACTCTTGTATGCAGCGCCGGAGAGGCTATGCCACGACGTTATCTCGCCGCAGTAGCTTTGTGCGCCCTCCTTGCCTACACCGCGGGATGCGCCAAAGGAAATCCCGATTTCGCGGAAGGCAAGAAGGCCGAGGCCCTGCAGGATTATGACACCGCCCTCGCGGCCTATAACCGCGCGCTGAAGGCCGATCCGAACAACTCCCTTTACAAGATCCGCGCCGATCAGATGCGCTTTGAAGCGGCTCAGGCCCATCTCGAGCAAGGGCAGAGGATCCGCGAAAAGGGCGATCTGCAAATGGCCCTGGCCGAATTCCGCAAGGCCCAGGAGATCGACCCTTCCAACGCCGCCGCCGCTCAGGAAGTGCAGAACACCCTCGCCCTGATCTCGGCCAAGGAGGCCACCGAGGCCACGCCGAATGCTCTCCCGCCTTCGAGCGCCGGCCAGGAACCCCTCATGACCGGGCCTCCCGAGCTCAAGCCGCTGTCCACCGCTCCGATCGACCTCAAAATGGTGAACGACTCCAAGTCCATTTTTGAAACCATCGCGAAGCTCGCCGGCGTTACCGTAATTTTCGATCCGGATTACACCTCCCACCGGATTCCGTTTGAAGTAACCAACGTGACGCTCGGACAGGCCCTGAACATCGCCGCGATGGAATCCAAAGCGTACTGGAAGCCGGTAACCAGCAACATCATTTTCGTCACAAACGATCAAACGCAAAAGCGCCATGACTACGAACCGGAAGTCGTGCGCACGTTTTACCTCGGCAATACGCTTGAGCCCAATGATCTAACGGAAATCACCACCGGCCTGCGCACCTTGTTCGATCTGCGCCACGTCCAGCAGATCAACGCGCAGAACGCGATCATCATTCGCGACACGCCGGACAAAATCGCGCTCGCCGCGAAGGTGATCGACGACATCGACAAAGCCAAGCCCGAAGTCATTCTGCAGGTCGCCGTGCTTACCGCCAATCGCGACCGCACGCGCGATCTCGGCATCAGTCCCGGCACGAGCGCGTCGCTCACCTTCTCGCCGCCTGCGACCTCCACCAGCTCAAGCTCGACGACGACCAGTTCTACCTCAATCGCATTGAACGAGCTGAAGCATCTTTCGACCGCCGACTACCAGATCACTTTGCCGAGCGCGACCGCCAATGCCCTGCTCACGGACTCCAAGACGCGAATTATCCAAAATCCCGAGATCCGCGATGTGGATGGGCAAGAAGCCAAACTCAAGATCGGCGAGCGCGTCCCGGTGGCAACAGGTAGCTTTCAGGCCGGCGTGGGAGTCGGCACGACTTCCGGTGCGGGCATCGTCAATCCCCTCGTTAACACGCAGTTCACTTATCTTGACGTCGGCGTGAACGTCAACGTGACGCCGCGCGTGCACCCGAATGGCGACGTCAGCATGAAGCTCACGATCGATATTTCCGCCGTCGCCGGCACGAGCAATATCGGCGGCATCAGCCAGCCGATCATCGCCCAACAGGACGTCGAGAACGAAGTCCGCTTGAAGGACGGCGAAGTGAACGTAATCGGCGGCTTGATTCAGCAGAGCATCACAAATACGCTGAGCGGCTGGCCAGGTTTCCAAAAGATCCCGGTGATACGCGATCTGTTTTCTGACAATTCTTCGACCAATAACGACGACGAACTGTTGATCGTCCTCATCCCACACGTGGTCCGGATGCCCGCCATCACCGCTGAAAATCTCCAGAGTCTTTACTCCGGCACGGATACGAATCCCAGCATCCTGACCGTAGGCGACGCTGCGACCCCGGCTGCGACTCCGGCGCCGCCGCCCCCAGCCGCTCCGGCAGCGGGCGCGCCCCCGGTACAGCCCCCGCAATCGCAGGCGGCGCAACTGCAGTTCAATCCGTCGCAAATAACGATGAAGCCCGGCGAGGAACAAACCATCTCCATCGTCGCCAATAATTTCCAGGATCTCTTTTCGACTCCCATGCTGCTGCAATACGACCCGAAAGTCATTTCGGTCGAAGAGGTGAAGGACGGCGGATTCCTCTCGGCGGGCAGCGGCACGCAGGACTACGCCCTCGTGCAGCGCGTGGATCAGGAACACGGCCAGGCCATCATCTCCGCGACGCGCATGCCGAACAAGCCGGGCGTCAGCGGCTCAGGGACATTGCTCGGCATTCAAATCAAAGCGCTGGCGGCCGGCCAGACGCGACTTTCCATCGTGCAGGTGAACGCGCGCGATTCGCAGCAGCGGCCGATCCCGGTCGTCACCGGCGAACTCACGATTCAGGTGCAAGCGCCGTAGGAAGAAGTTCATGCCTTCGACGAATCACAACGCGCGCCGTGTTCCTCCTTTTGAATCCGGCCTGACTCTCATCGAATTGATCATCGTGTGCGCGATTATGGGGATTCTGGCGTCGGCGGCGATGCCGATGGCGCGCGTGATCGTGAAGCGCCAAAAGGAACAAGAACTGCGCATCGATTTGCGCGAGATGCGCAACGCCATCGACGCTTACAAAGATGCCGCCGATCGCGGCCTCATCCGCACCGAAGTGGACACGTTTAATTACCCTCCCGATCTGCAAACGCTCGTGGATGGAGTGGACCTCAACTCTGGCGGCGCGAGCGCGATTGGCGGGGCTGCCCCGGTCGGCTCGGCGCCCACGGCAGGATTCATGTCCGGGCCTTCCACCGGGACGCCCAACCCCGCCGCCGGCTTCGGCTCCTCTTCCAATTCCAATGCAAGCTCCGCGCTCGCCTCGGTTACGATGCACGTCCGCTTTCTGCGAAAGATCCCCATCGATCCGATGACGGGCAAAGCCGATTGGGGGATGCGCTCCGTTCAAGACGATCCCGATTCAAACGCCTGGGGCGGCCAGGACGTTTTTGACGTCTACTCGCATGCCGATGGCACCGGGCTCGATGGCACGAAATACTCGGACTGGTAGGCTGCTATGAACTTACTGCGACATGATCGGGAGATGGATCTCGTTAACCGCAACGCGCGCGCCACGGCTCGGCGCCGGTTCGCCAGCGGCTTTACGCTCCTCGAGCTAATGGTTGTGATGGTCATTCTCATGATTCTGCTCGGAATGGCCGCGGGCAATTACCAGCATTCTGTCGTGCGCGCCAAGGAAGGCGCGCTCCATCAAGATTTATTCGTCATGCGCCAGGCCATTCAGCAGTACACCATCGACAAGCAGAACGGCCCGCAATCGCTCGACGATCTCGTCAGCTCCGGCTATCTCCGCGAAATTCCCGTCGATCCCATCACGCGCACGGCCGATTGGCACACGGATTTCGGCGATGTCCTCTTGAGCGTCGACCAGACCAACCCTGGCATCACCGACGTGCATTCCAGCTCCGATGCAATGTCCCCGTTTGAGAACACCCCATACAGTTCCTGGTAGCTACGCGACACACAGCTAGCGTCCGGCGCGCTCCCATGGCGGCCAGCCATCAGTCTCTTTAGGGGTGGGAGCTTTAGCTCCCACATTATCGAATCTTCGAGAACGGGGCTTCAGCCCCTGAAGCCAGATTTGCAGCTTTCCTGCCTTCCGAGGTTAGAAAACGGGTGGCTTTGTCGACATACATGTTGCCCTGCTACCCACCGCTCGCTTGTCATCCCGAATTCCCGCGAATTCTGCGGGGTGAGGGATCCGCTGTTCGGCCCTGCGCGACCTGAACCCTGGGATGTCAACGGAGCTAAAACGGGCCTAGCAGAGATGGGCGGGAAATGAAGCCTCTTTACGACCACAGCACTACGGTAGCAGCCCGAACACCGCCACGCCGGTTGGCGTGCCGACGTACACTCTGCCGTTCGCAATCAGCGGCGTGATGTATTTGTTCCCGGCGCCGAAATGATCGCGGCTGCCCGCGGCTTGGTTCGAGTTGTAGAGTTCGCTGGCAAGGTTCGTGGCGTCGTAAGCGTGGAGAACTGCGGTGGTGCTGTTGTTCTCCACTGCCCAGAGAATTCCATTCGCGGTGCCGTTCGCGGAGACGGAGGGCGAGGCGCCGGGATAAGGATAGCTGGTGGGCGTTTGGGTGGAAGGCGAGCCGCTGAGTTTGGCATTTGTGATTCCGAACGCGAGAATCGAACCGCCCACCGGACCGTAGTACACCGTTTTGTTGAAGTAGGCCGGCACCGACCAAATCCCCGAACCGAGGACTCCCGCGAGAGGCTGATAATTGTTGTTGCTGCCGCTCGAGTATTTCCCCATCGAATCGCGGTTGACGACATACAGGAAGCCGTCTTTGCCCGCGCCCACCGCCAAATGCCAGACGGTGTTGCTCGCGTCCGTCATATCCGGCAGAAGCATCACGCCCCCCGAGCCCAAGTCCGTATCCTGACTGCTCTCCGAAATGCCGTTATCCATCTCGAAGTAATCGTTCACCGCAAGACCGCCGGACGTCGACAATTTCAGGAACGCGTTGCCGAAGTCGCCCTTGCTC
>Ga0209517_10006357_pt1 | contig 14636 bp, 10 predicted proteins | sample PeaSoiMetSII2010_FD_187695 | JGI IMG/M metagenome (GOLD analysis project Ga0209517, IMG submission 187695) | Peat soil microbial communities from Weissenstadt, Germany - SII-2010 (SPAdes) (version 2) | ecosystem: Environmental > Terrestrial > Soil > Wetlands > Peat | place: Germany... | reverse complement strand
TATCGATGAGCCGCAGCAGGTGAGTCTCTGGAACCTGATCTTCCAGGCGGAAGTAGTAAAACAAGGCTTCGGAACGATCGTGTTGCCCCATCATGATCAGCGCGCCTCCGAGAATGGTGATCCAGCAAAGCATGGCAAGGATTTCTTCCTTGTACCACGCTTCTGCCACCTCTCCGCATGCTAATCACAGTGACTTTTTCAACACCCACAGGCGTTAGCACTCGTTGACTGCCTCAGCACGCGGGCAGGTGTCCTTTGAGGAACTCAGGAACGGACCACAGGGGCTAAAGCCCTGCTTCTTTCCAGATGCTGAACGCGGCCCTAAAGGGCCGCTCTTCCACATTGGTGTATGCCCCTTTTACGCGGGAAACGACGGATGAGAACTGGCAGTTGAATACTGGAACTGAGAACTCACGACTAAGGACCAGCGACCAAGGACTGAGCACTAGCCACTGACACCTGACCGCTGACCACAGCCCACTGTCCCCTACGCTCCCATGGCCGCGTGATCGGCCAGGCGTTTGCGGTTGTAGCGCAGGGCCACGTTCATGAAGACGCTGCCGAGGGGAGTCTCAAAGCAGATCACCAATGCTTCCGTATCCTCGCTAGTTTTGTCGCCCTCCTGAGCAGTAAGGAGGAGCGGGGGATGAACGCGGAAATGGAAGCCCTGGTCGTTGAGCGCTGAAATGGCGTTGCCCACAACCTGATTGGCGAGTTCGAAGATGGTTTCCTTCACCAGCGCGTCCGACTCGGGCAATTCGGCGCCGGCGTAGTGGCTGGCGACGCGCACCGCGGTCTGCGGATCGAGATCGACCACGATCCGGCCTTCAATGTCGCCCGTCAGCGTGACCATGCCGGCCACGCCCTTGCGGCGATAGGCTTCCTCTTCCATGGTGAGGTTTCCCACCCGGGTGGTGCCTTGCATGCCCTGCGACAACACGGCGTCGGCCGCGTTGATGAAAGGCTGGATCAATTCCATCTTCATCGGGTTAGACTCCCGCTCCGGCCGAGCTGGCCACCACCCCATCTTCGCCCAGTACGTATTTGATGACTTCGTACAGCACTTCCGGCTTTACCGGCTTCTGCACGAAATGGCGGGCGCCGCGCTGCAGGGCGGCCACGATGTTTTCCTGATAGCCGACCGACGACACCATCACCACTCGCGCTTCCGGATGCTGTTGCACAATCCGTTCAGCCGCTTCGATGCCTTCCATCTGCGGCATGGTGATATCCATGAGCACGATGTCGGGATGCGTGCGGTCGAACTCGCTGATGGCGGTCAAGCCGTCCCCGGCCTCGGCCGCCACCTGCCCGCCGAAGGATTCAATCATGCGGGCGAGGTTCTTGCGGGCAAATACGGAGTCGTCCACGATCAAATAGCGGACCGGCTGCCCGTCCTTGCTGCGTTTCACTGGTGCAAACTGCTCCATAACACTCTCCCCTTTCGACTGCATATCATGCCCGGCTCTCCCGGACCAGATCACGCTGGTCACGGGTCTTCGGGCCGTGAATCTCAGTGTCCGGCGCGCACTGCTGCGCGGCCGGCGGGACGGACATCGGATCCCGCTCCGCGGCCGCAGATGGCCTGCAGTGTCGCTGCCAGAACGTCCAAGGCGACCACCCGGATGGCATATCCGCGTTCGATCGCCGCTTTCGGCATGCCATACACCACGCAGGAGTCTTCGCTCTGCGCGATAGTCATGCCGCCTTCCTTCTTGATCGCACCCAGGCCTTCGGCGCCGTCATCGCCCATGCCGGTAAGCAGCACGCCGACTGCCTGAGTTTTGAATTCCTCGGCCACGCTGCGCAGCAGCACATCGGCGCTGGGGCGATGTCCATTCACCCGCGGCTCATCGCTGAGCACCGCGATGTCTCCCAAAGGAAGCCGCTTGACCTTCATGTGGCGGCTGCCGGGACAAATCAGTACCCGTCCGCGCTGCAGCAGGTCTCCGGACTGCGCCTCTTTCACCCGCAGGGCGCAGGTTTCGTTCAGCCGCCGCGCGAACATGTCGGTGAACCCATCCGGCATGTGCTGTACCACGACGATGGACCCGGGAAAATCCCCGGGCAACTGTGACAACAGGTACTCCATGGCCTGTGGACCGCCCGTCGACACGCCAATGCCCACGACCTTCGTCGGGCTGGACGTGGGGACCGAGACCTTTTCCTGCTTGGGCGGGACGGCCGTCAGAATCCGCGGCTTCAGCTTGCACTCGGCCGCGGCCTTGACCTTGGCAATCAGTTCCCGCGCCGTTTCCGCCATGTGAGCGGAAGCGTCTTTGGGCTTGGTGACGAAATCGAACGCGCCCAGCCCCAGGGCCTTCATAGTCACCGAGGCGCCTTCCGTACTGTGCGAACTGAAGACGATGACCGGCACCGGTTCCCGGCGCATGATCTCCTTGAGGGTGTCAATGCCGTTCATGGCCGGCATTTCCAGGTCCAGGGTCACGACGTTCGGCCTCAGTTCTTCGATCTTCTTCAGGCAGAAGTTGCCGTCCATCGCCGTCCCCACCACTTCCAGGGATTCGTCGGCGGCCAGCATCTGGGGAATCAGCTTGCGCATCAGCGCCGAATCGTCAACCACGAGCACGCGCACTTTGTTCTTCATGCCCGGCCTCCCGTGGCTGGGGTCAAGGCCAGCCGCATGCGGTCGGTGTACGTCAGCAGCAGGCCGGAATTGGCCTGCCCCACTTCCTCAGGCCGCCAGCGCGAAACGTGCTCCACCACGGCTGGCAGGTTGAGAATCAGCACCACACGCCCATCTCCGAGGATGGAAGCGCCCGACACCAGATCGGTCGAGAAGGTCTGGTCGTCGAGGGCCTTGATGACCAGTTCCTCTTCGCCTTCGAGTGCGTCGACAATCAGACCGTACTTTCTTTCTCCTACCAGAATGACCAGAACGAACAGCTTGGACTTCGCATCTCCGGCGGCCGCGCGTCCCATGCGCAGCAGGGGCAGCACCTGATTGCGCAACTGCAAGACCTCGTAGTTGTCGACCTGGTGCACTTCCGATTCGATGGTGCGCGAGATCTCCACCACGGCGTTCAGCGGGATGGCGTAGAGCCGCTGTTCTACCCAGAACAGCAGGGCCTTGATGATGGCCAGGGTCAGCGGCAGCTTCAGCCGGAAAGTGGTGCCTTGCCCGGGCCGCGTCTCCATGCTGATCGAGCCTTTCAGGCGGTGCAGGACGCTTTGCACTACATCCATGCCCACACCCCGCCCGGAGACTTCGGTGACCTCGTCAGCGGTCGAGAACCCGGGCCGGAAGATGAAATCGAGGGTCTCGATTTCGCTCAACCGCGCTGCTTCCTCGGCAGTAGTCATGCCCAGTTGGATCGCCTTGGCGCGGATTTTCTGCGGGTCAATGCCGCGGCCGTCGTCCGAGACTTCCACCACCACTTGATTGCCCTGGTGATAGGCGTTGAGCTTCACTGCGCCGTGCGGAGCTTTGCCCAACTTGCGGCGTTCTTCAGCCGGTTCAATGCCGTGACTGATGGCATTGCGCACCAAGTGAGTGAGAGGTTCGGCGATGGCGTCGAGAATGCCCTTGTCGAGATCGGTATCCTGGCCGCTGACCACCAGTTCCACGTCGCGACCGCATTGCCGCGAAACATCGCGCACCATGCGCGGGAAGCGCCGGAACAGTTGATCCACCGGCACCATGCGGATCTTCATCACCGAGCGCTGCAGATCGTTGAGCACCCGCGCCTGGAAGGCCATGGCATCGGCGAACTTGCCCCGCAGCAGTTCTTTCGGGTAGCGCTTGGAAAACTCGCTGAGCGCCTGCTGCAGCATGGACTTGCCGATAATCAACTCGCCTACGAGATTGAGCACGTTATCAATGCGTCCGGCTTCTACGCGCAGAATGTTCTCCTGCGCTGCCGGAAGTCCGGCGGGGCCGCCGGTCGAGGCAGGAGTGGCAGGCAGCTTGGCCTGGGCTTCCAGCGAGTTTTCCTCGCCGTCAGTTTCTTCGGGAGCAAGGCTCGCCTCGGCCGTTCTCTTCACCGCTGGACTGGGCGCTAGCAGCAACTCCGCGCTGACTTCTTCGGCGATGGTGGGAATGCGTCCTTTAGCCGCAATCTGCTCGGCCGGTTGCACACTGGCCAGCACAAACTCCACGTGCCTGGCCGCCGCTGGCGACTTAGCATCAGGGCGCGCTGCCAATACCTGACCTACGCTGCTCAAGGCGTTGTGAATCAATTGACGGCCGGCGATGGGCATGGTGCAGTGCGGGTCAATCTTGGCGACCACGTGATACACCGCCAAACCGTCGGCCTGCGCCTTGGTCATGGCCAGCTTTTCGTACTCCGTCCAGTCTGCCGCCGCAACCTTGGGCGCGGTTTTGGGGGTGGAGGTTTTCGCCGCAGTCTTCTTCGTGCGGGTCTTCTTGGCCGCGGGCACGGCCGTCAAATCCTGGATTCTCTTGCTCAAGCTCCTGGTCGAGGGCAGCTTGCGGTTGCCGCGGTAGGCCGCGATCATCTCCGCAAAGACGTCGGCGGAGGCAAAGGCTATCTCGGCCACAGCGGCCTGCGTGGCCGTGCCTTCGAGCGAAAGGGCGTCTTCGAACTCGTGGGCCAGTTCGCTCAGTTCGCGCAGCCCGCAGGCTGCCGAGTCGCCTTTCAGGGTGTGCACCGTGCGCCGGATGGCGCGCACGATTTCCTCATCGCCGGGATTTTTCTCCAGCTTGAGCGCCTCTTCGTTCAGCGCCTGGAGCAGTTCCTGGGAAGTCTCAAAGAAGAGCTCCCGCAGTTCTGCGCCACGTTCATCGGGGGAAGTTGTCACTCTCGCACCTCAACCCGCTGGTACGCCGTGCCGCTGTCCTTGTGCATCATCTGGAACTTCTTGGTCAGGCCCAACAGGCTCTCGGCGTGTCCAACGAACAGATAACCGTTGTTGTTCAAGCAGCGGTAGAACTTTTCGATCAGCCGCTTCTGCTCGGCCTCGTCGAAGTACATCATCACGTTGCGGCAGAAGATGACGTCATTGCGCTGGGGCAGGTACTCCGTCTTCAGATTGTGAATGTCGAAGTGCACCATTTCCTTGAGCGCTTTCTTGACGGCGTAACGGTCGCCCACCTTGTCGAAGTAGCGCAGGCGGTAGCCGTAATCCACCGCCGCCATCTGAGTCTCGCTGTAGGTCGCTTCCTGCCCGGCCCGCAGCACCGAGTAGTTGATGTCGCTGGCCAGAATTTCCACCCGCCACGGAGCCGGAATCAGCGGCTTGGGCAGCGGCAGCTCCACCGGCAGCGGATTGCGCAGGTAGTAATATGCCAGCGCGTCGGTGACCAGCATGGCCAGGGTGAAAGGCTCCTGGCCGGTGGAGCAGCCCGCGCTCCAGATGCGGATCGAATATTCGCGCCGCGTGCTTTTCTGTTTGAACAGTTCCTCCAGCACGTGCTTCTGAAACAGATCCAGTTGGGCCTTGTGCCGGAAGAAGCTGGTCTCGTTGACCGTCAGGTTCTCCAGCAGCTTGGCCAGTTCGTCCTTGCCCTCCCGGCTGATGAGCAGCCGGTAATAGGCATAGAAAGAGTCGGCGCGGCATTCCTTCAACCGGCGCAGCAGCCGGTCTTCGAGGAAGTGTGTCCGACGCTCGTCGAAGTGCATGCCGCACTCCTGGTAGACCAGCGCCTGCAACAGCTTCAGTTCCGCTTCCGTCAATAGGGGAGCAGGTGCTGCTCCGGATGTGCTCATGCTTGTTTCTCGTTGGTTACCGGAACTCACTTCGAGGTTTCAAAGTTTCAAGGTTTCAGAGCTGCAAAGAACAAATCTCCTGAGCCTGGAAAAGTGGAAACCATTTCGCTTTGCAACCTTGCAACCTTGAAACTCTGAAACCTTTGAAACTTTGCGTTACCGCGCCGCTGCCGCCTTTTTCTCCCCGTTGGGCGCCGCCTTTTTCTCCCCGTTCTCGCTCTTGGCCTGCAGGCTACCCGGGGCCAGCAGCTTGCTCATGTCGAGCAGCACCACCAGGCGTCCGGCCACTTTGCCCAGCCCGGTCACGCAATTCAATCCGCCTTCCTGAAAGGCCGCGGGCGGAGCTTCCACGGCATCGGCGGAAATCTTCAGAACCTCGGAGGCTGAATCTACGATCAGTCCCGCCAGCCTGCCTTGGTGCTCGACCACCAGAATGCGGTTCTGCTTCTTAAGCCCGACCTGCTTCTGTCCGAAACGCTTGCGCAAGTCCATGACCGAGACGATCTTGCCACGCAAGTTGATGACGCCCTCCAGGTAGTCGGGAGCGTCGGGCACGGCGGTGATCTCCGGCACCCGCACGATTTCGTGCAGGGAAGTGATGGGCACGCCATAGGTCTCGCGGCCCACCTGAAAACCCACGATATGAAGTTCACGGCTCATGGTTCAGGCTCCTCCGAGCGAGACGGCTATCACTGCGACCCCGCTGCCGCCCGGCGTGCTCCCCGGCCCGCGGACTCTCCGCCCGCCGGGGTGCGCGCCTCTTGTTCCAGAGAGAAGCGGTCGAGCGATTCCAGCAAGCCGCGCGACATCTTCGACATTTGCTCCGACGAAGCCGCCAACTCGGTGGAACCGGAGGTGGATTGCTGCACCAGTTCGCGCATCCGCTCCATGGCTTTGACCACGGCCTGCGCCCCGGACGCCTGCTCTTCCACCGCCGAGTTGATTTCGTGTGTAATCTCGTTCAGCCGCGTGGTGGCCCGCGCGATCTGCGACGAACCGTGCGATTGCTCGTTGGTGGCCGCTCCGATTTCCTGGGCGAACTTGTAGACCTCGGTGACCACGTTCGAGATCTTGCGCAGGGCGGCGTTCAGTTCTCCGCCCAGTTCCAGACCTTCGTTGACGATGGCGGTGGAGCGGTCCATGTTCTCGACCGCCTTGCGCGCTTCCTTCTGAATGCTCTGGATCAGTTCGGAGATTTCCTTGGTGGACTGGGCCGACTTTTCCGCCAGCTTGCGCACTTCGTCGGCGACCACGGCGAAGCCCAGGCCGTGTTCGCCGGCGCGGGCGGCCTCAATGGCTGCGTTCAGAGCGAGCAGGTTGGTCTGCTCGGCCAGATCGTCAATGACTTCGATGATCTTGCCGATGTCGTCGGCGCGCTGTCCCAGGGCCCCGATGATTTCGCCGGAAGAGTTGATGGTGGTGTTGATGCGGTTCAGGCCGTCGGTCGCCTTGTCCATGGTGCCGATGCCGGCGTGCACTTCCTCGCGCGAGCGGTTGGAAATGTCGAGCAGCACCTTGGCGGTATCAGCCACGCGCTGAATCGAGGCCACCATCTGGTCGATGGAAGCCGAGGTTTCGCTCACGCTGGAAGCCTGCACCTGCGTGCTCTTCACCATGTTCTGCACGTTGACGCTCATTTCGTGCATGGTGCTGGTGACTTCATCAATGGCAGAAGAGGCCTGCAGCCCGATCTTGGCCGAGTCTTCCGAGGCGTTGGCCACCTGGCCGGAAGCGCTGGCCACTTGCGAAGAGGCGTCGCGGACGCTGCGCACCAAGCCAGCCAGCCCCTCCACCATCTGGGCGAAAGCGTTGCCCAGCGTGTCGTGGGAAGAGCGCGGCTTCACTTCCAGGCGCAGGTCGCCGGAGGAGATGGCTTCGGAAACGCCGGCCATCTCCTTGAGATAGGTGACCATCTTGCTGAAGGTGCGGGCCAGTTCGCCGATTTCGTCGTCGCGGCTGACATCAATGTTGTGTTCGAGATCGCCGGTGTTGCCGATGCCGCGGGCCACCAGCATCAGGTTTTGCAGGGGTGCAGTGATGGACCGGGCGGTGCGGTAGGCTATGAATCCTCCCGCTAACAGGGCGAACAGTGTGCTTAGCAGCGAGACCGTAATGGTCCAGGTGGAGGCGCTGGCGTCGGACTTACTGCGCTCATCCACCAGTTTGTTGTTCTCCACGTCGGCCACTTCGAGGGCGTCGGTCGAATTCTTCACCCACGACGACGCGTCCTTCTGCAGGTAGTAAATCTGCAGCTCGGCGACGGTGGCGTTGCCGGAGTCGACGTCCTTCCGCTTGTCGATCAGCGGCTGGGCAAACTCGTGGCTCCAGGACTGTTCCAGTTGCTGCACCTTCCCCAGGGCGGTCTTGACCTGATCGGAGCTGGCCAGGTTCCTGCCCTCTTCCAGTTTCTCGTTCAGGGTGCGCAAACCGTCGTTCATGCGGTCGACTTCGCGGGTGTCGCCGCTGAGCAGGTAGTTGCTCAGGTACAAACGGTCCTGCATCATCTGGAAGCGGATGAGGTTGGTCGTGTCCTTCATTTTGAGCGACGCCGCGGCCGCGTCCTTCGCGCCGTGCTCGCGCTGCACGGCCATCAAATTGGCGAAGAACAGGAATAAGACCATCGCGAGGATGAATCCGAAACTCCAATAGAGCTTTTTGCCAATCGTCATGCCTTGCCTCCTCCGCAGTCAGCTGCCCTTACCGCAGCTCAAACTTGAAATCAATAATCCCGGAACTCTCACTCGGCGCCGGCTCGAAACGCCACTTCCTGGCGGCATCCAGCGCCGCTGTCGCCAACACCGGGTGTCCGCCCACAATCCGCGCGTCCTTCACCGTGCCGTTGGGCGCGACCACAACCTCAATCTTGACCGTGCCCGTGATATTCATCTTGCGCGCCAGTTCGGGGTAGACGGGTTGCACCTTGGTTTTAGCTCGGCGGACGATCTCCTCGTTCTGTGTCTGGCCTCGAGCCGGGATCGGTCCCATCATCGGACACGCGGTCAGTAGAATTAACAGGGCCGTCGCGGTTCGTTGAGACACAACTCCTCCTAGCTGAAACAAGCTACCGTCCAAGAGCGTGCAACACCCGGGCCACCTGTGACTTCGGGAAAAAACCGAAGTAATGAGACGTATCTGCAACTCCGGAAAGGAGTTACAGACCATACCGAATCTCACGAGCGGGCCTGTGGCAGTGAGACCTGTCTCATTCGAGTTAGAAAGGCGGGCCTTTCTCAGTCTGAGACGCCAGTCTCAGCGGAGTCTCGGGATTTCACACCAAGGCACCCCTAAACCCATTTCTCTTGACTCAAATTGAGATGACAGGTAGTTTCCCATTAGATTCAATCACTTGTGAATCACGAACACTTTCCTCCGATAGCTGGCACGCCAGCAAGCCTTTCTGGCACCGACGCGATGATTGCCGCGAGTGCCAGCCCAGCTCCGGGCTCGGATGAGGACTTTCAAAAACTCCTGCTGGGGATTGCCGCCAAGGCAGGGGAGCGTTCCGACGCGCCGTCATTGATCCAGTTTTTCTGCCGTGTAGCGCGCGAGTTCTTTCAGGTCTCCGGAGTCTATTTCTGGCGTCGCCACGAGGGCGACGAACTGGTTGGCGAGCAGGCTGACGGAAAACTGGCGGCGCGCTTTGTCGGCTTGCGCATGCGTCCCGAGGAAAGCACGGCGACCGCCGAGGCGGTGCGGCAGCGGCGGACCATCTTTGCCAATCAGGTGCGCTCGGCGGACTTTCCGGTTGCCCGGCAATTTGAAGCGCGCGCCCTGCTGGCAGCGCCACTGGTGGTTTTCAATGAAGTGATGGGTGCGGTCACGTTGATGCACGATTCCGACGAGAGTTTTTTCAACCCGGATCTGGCGGCCAAGGCTACGATCCTGGCCGGGCAGTTGGGCAGCCTGCTGGAAGCGACGCGGCTGAGCGAGGCTTCGCGGGAAGAGCATCGCCGCGCCGAGATCCTGGCGGACGTCGCGCATGCGCTCTACGGAATACCGGATGTAGCGGCGGTGATCGAGGCGCTGGCGGACCGTTTGCGCCTGTTGCTCCGCACGCGACTGGTTTGTGTGCTGCTGAAACGCGAGGGACCCTTCGAACTGCGGGCTGTTTCTGCCGAGACCCCGCAACTGGCCACGGCGGCGCGCTCCCGCCATGACCGCCAGACGCTGCGTTTTGCCGCGGATCTGGCGCAGCGGGCCGTGGCTGCGGGAGAGCCGCTGACTCTCTCCATTGGAGCGGAAGTGCACTCGCTGGGCAATCTGGTCTCTCCCGGGATGCTGATCGCGGCGCCGCTGCGCACCTCGCGCACGCAGGGCGCGATCCTGGTGTATCCGCGCCAGCAAGGCGTCTTCACGCCGGAAGAACAGGCGTTAGTGGCGGCCATCGCCGGGTTTGGCGCCGTTGCCGTAGCCCACGCGGAGCTGTATGCCACTGCCCGTGCCCAGGCGCACGAACTGCATCAGTTGCTGGAGATTTCCTCGGCCCTGAACTCCAGCGGCAATCTCGAGCACTTTCTGGAGACTTTCGTTGTCCACGCGGCCGACTTTCTGGGCTATGGCCGTTGCTCCATCGCCCTGCTGGAGGATGACCGCTTCCTCATTCGTTACCGGGTCGAAAAAGGGGAAGTACAGCGCGTCGAGATGGACGTTCCCGAAGGCGTCGTGACCCGGGCTTTGCGCGCCAAGGAAGTGTTCTGGACCGACGATGCCAGCCGCATCCCCGGAATCAACCTGGACGCGATCGCCGAACTCCGCATACGCCAGTTGCTGGCGGTGCCGTTGCTGGGAGCGAACGGGCAAGTCCTGGGAATGTTCAATGTGCTGGACCGTCAGGACAGCGCCGGCATTTCGCAGGAGGACATCCGGCGCGCCCGCGCCCTTTCCAACCAGGCGGCAGTGGCGCTCGAAGTAGCTCGGAACCTGCACCTTTCGGAACAGCATCGCCGCCACGCGGAAGCCCTCATCGAGCTGGCGCGCGAAATCAACGGCGCCTTGCGCCTGCCTGAGTTTGCCCGGCGCTTCGTGAGACGGGCCGCGGATCTGACCGGCTGCCACGCCGGCTTGCTGGCAGTGCCGCATGAGGGGCGTTTGCAAGTGGCCGCCCTGCATCCTCAATCGGGGCATCCAACGGCGACTTCTCCAGCCGAGGGGGATGCCGCTCAGCCGGCATCTGCGGAAGAGCGAAATGTGGCGTCGGCCGAAGCGCGGCCGCCAAAGACTGTTTCGCAGAACGATCCCGCTCTCGATCGCGGGCTGGAGCGGACGCTGGCGGCAGCTCTGGGCGAATTCGTGGCGCGTCACGCAGAAGCGGTCACCTACGGCTCGGCGGAAAAACTACTGGGTGCGGAGGCCGCCGCTGGCCTGCACTGGAGTGATTGCACCATGGTCCGCTTGCCCGCCGCGAATGGAGAGCTGGCAGGACTGCTCGCTCTCTCCGGGAATTCCCGGCCCTTGGATCGTGAAGACCGAATCTTTCTGGAAACGATGGCGGGCCACGGCGCCATGGCTCTGGAAAACGCCGGGCTGTTTACGCGCATCGAGCAGGCCAATCGCCACTGGATGGCGATCTTCGACGCCATCAGCGATTTCATTGTGGTGCACGATCGTACGGATAAGGTTCTGCGCGTCAATCGCTCGCTGGCCGAGATGATCGGCGTCTCGCCGGCAGAACTGGTGGGCACGGACATGAGGTCGCTGCTGGCTTTGACCAGCGATGTCATGCCCTACTCGTGCCCCTTCTGCCGGGCCATGTCCGATGATTCGGACGAATTCGTGCATCCCGTATTTGATCGCACCTACCTGGTTTCCACTTCGCGGGTGCATGGCGCTTCCGACGAAGGCGTGCAGACCATTCATGTGCTGAAAGACATCTCTGACCGGCGCGAGGCGGAACGGCGTTACCGGGAGCTGTTCGACAATATTCAGGAGGGTCTGTTCTTCAGCACGCCCGCCGGCCGCTTTGTAGAAGTAAACGATGCCATGGTGCGCATGCTGGGCTATGCCACGCGGGAAGAACTGTTGCAAGTGGACATTCCCACGCAGCTTTATTTTTCACCGCAGCAGCGCGAGCACCATGCCGAGGTGATGAAGCAGGAAGGCCAACTGAACAATTTCGCGGCAACCCTCCGACGCCAGGATGGATCGCCCATCCACGTGCTGATCAACGCTTTCGGCCTATACGACCACCTGGGGCGCCTGCTGCAGATTCGCGGGTTGATGCTCGATGTGACCGGCCTTCGCACCTACCAGTCCGAACTGCATCGTGAGCGGGATTTTTCGGGCAAGATTCTCAACAACACGCAAAGCATGATTCTGGTGGCCGATACGGCGGGTCTGGTCAGTTACGGCAACCGCCGCTGGTACGACGCCGGCTTCGAACAGCGCGAACTGATTGGGCGTCCGCTGGTGGAACTGGGGGCGCCCGCCTATGTCCGTCCGCTCTCTGCGGCGCTCGAGCAGACGCTTAACGGCCAGCAGGTCGACAATCTGGAACTGGAGATCATGCGCGCGGGCAGCGTGGCGGGAAAGTTCTCAGCCAACCTGAGTCCTATGCGCGATGAGCAGGGAACTGTGACCAGCATCGTGGTCGTGCTCACCGACATTACCGATTCCGCCATTCTGCGCGACAAACTGGTGCACGCCGAGAAAATGGCTGCCGTCGGGCAGTTGGTTTCCGGTGTGGCCCACGAGGTCAACAATCCCCTGACCGCGATTTTGGGATTTGCCGACCTGCTCATGGAGAATACCGATCTGCCCGAAGGTGCGCGCAAGGACCTGCGCGTGATTCTGGCCGAGGCCCAGCGTACCAAGCAGATCGTCCAGAACCTGCTCAGCTTTGCCCGCCAGATGCCGCCGCAGCGCAATGCCGTGCAACTGAATACGATCCTGCGCCGGACGGTGCAATTACGGGCCTACGACTTCATCAGTCATGGCATCGAAGTAACAGAAAATCTCGATGAGGAATTGCCGGAAGTGATGGGCGACGCGCATCAGCTGCAGCAGGTTTTTCTCAACATCCTGAACAATGCCTACGATGCGGTCCACGAAGTTGGCCGGCCCGCACGCATTGAGATCATGTCGACGAAGGCGGGCGAAGCGGTTGAACTCTCGTTCCGCGACAACGGCAACGGAATCTCCCACCCGGATAAGATTTTCGACCCGTTCTTCACCACGAAAGAGGTCGGCAAAGGTACTGGCCTCGGCCTCAGCATCTGTTATGGCATCGTGAAAGAACACGGAGGCGAAATTCTTTGTAACAACAATCTGGGCCAGCCGGGCGCCACGTTCATCGTCCGCCTGCCCGCAGCCTCCCACCCCGCTTCTTTAAGCGTAGCCGCAGGAGTAACACAACCATGAGCCTACCCGCGATGAAGTTGTCTCCTCTCCCTGTGCTGCTCATCGAGGATGAGCCCGCCGTCATGGCCTATGTACGGGCCGCTCTCGAGCGCAGCGGATATCCCGTGGTCTGCTGCGAATCCGGCGTCGAGGCCCTCCGCGTGCTCGAGAACGGCTCCTTCCTGGGCGTCGTCTCGGACATGCGCACCCCGGGCGGCGTTGATGGAGGCCAGGTCCATGCCTGGATCGCCCGCCACCGCCCGGATCTGGCGGGGCGCGTGGTCTTCATCACCGGCGACATCGCCAACGAGGAAACCGTCGCCACTCTCCGCGAAACTGGTGCTCCGTGCGTGGAGAAGCCATTTCGCGTGCACCAATTTATCGAAGTCGTGTCGAAGACTCTAGGGAAGGTGTAGTGAACAGTCCATCGAACAAAGAAGACCTGCGCATCCGGCTGCTGATCGTGGACGACGAGCAGAGCATCCGTAAACTCTGCGTCACGGTCGGCGAGGCCCTCGGTTTTGTCTGTCTCGAGGCCGAGAGCGGAGACTCCGCCCTGGCCCTGCTGGAGGAGCAGCCGGCTCACATGATTCTGACCGATCTGGTCATGCCCCACATGTCGGGCCTGGAGTTTCTGGAAAAGGTGAAAAAGCTTCTGCCCCGCACGGAAGTGGCGCTCATGACCGGACACGGTTCAATCGAAACCGCGGTGCAGGCCATGAAGCTGGGCGCTTATGACTACATCACCAAGCCGTTTTCTCCGCTGGAAGAATTGCGATTATTTCTGCGGCGCATGGCGGAAAAAGTCCGTCTGGTGGAGGAAAACGAATTTCTGCGCCAGCGCATGGACTCGGAAACCGCGGCGCACGGCATCGTCGGGTCGTCGGCACGAATTCAGGAAGTTCTGCGCATGGTCTCGCGCCTGAAAGATACGCGTACCCCGGTGCTGATTTACGGGGAAAGCGGAACGGGCAAAGAATTGGTGGCCCGCGCTATCCATTTCCGCGGCGTGTTTGCCGGCCGTCCTTTCGTGGCCGTAGACTGCGGGTCGCTGGTGCCGACGTTGATCGAGAGCGAGCTGTTCGGCTACGAAAAGGGTGCATTCACCGGGGCGCTCAAATCCAAGCACGGATTGTTTCAGAGCGCCGACGGCGGGACCATTTTTCTTGACGAAGTGGGTGAATTGCCTCTGGAACTACAGGCTAAGCTGCTGCGTGTGTTGCAGGAGAAAGAAGTCCGCCCGGTGGGCAGCAACCAGAGGGTCAAGGTGGACGTCCGCGTGATCGCCGCCACCAACCGCGATCTGGAAGCCGCGTACAAGATTGGAGCCTTCCGCAAAGACCTGTTTTTCCGCTTGAATGTCGTCGCCCTGCACGTGCCGGCGCTGCGGGAGCGACGCAGCGATACTCCCATGCTGGTGCACTGGTTCCTCGACAGGTTTGCCCATGACTCAGAAATGCACGTCTCCAGCGCTGCCATGAAGGCCCTGATGCAATACGACTGGCCGGGCAATGTGCGCGAACTGGAAAACTGCATCGAGCGCGCAGTGGCGCTGGGCAATGGACGGATTATCGACCTCGGCGATCTTCCCCCCGCCATTGCCGCCGGCTC
>Ga0209517_10006356_pt1 | contig 14638 bp, 7 predicted proteins | sample PeaSoiMetSII2010_FD_187695 | JGI IMG/M metagenome (GOLD analysis project Ga0209517, IMG submission 187695) | Peat soil microbial communities from Weissenstadt, Germany - SII-2010 (SPAdes) (version 2) | ecosystem: Environmental > Terrestrial > Soil > Wetlands > Peat | place: Germany: Weissenstadt... | reverse complement strand
CACCCTCGAGCGCCAGATCCGCTCGCTCGACCAGAAGCACGAAGCCTCCAAGAGCGAGGAGCTGAAGAAGGAGTACCGCCGCCAGCAGAAGAACTGCAAAGCCGACCTCGAGAAGATCGAAGGCGACGCCGGCGTCTCCATTGCCGAGCTCAAGCGCACCCAGCGCGAAATGATCCAGGGCGACATGGACGCCGAGCAGGCCAAGCGCGAGCTGATTGAAGCCAACCTGCGCCTGGTGGTCTCCATCGCCAAAAAGTACACCAACCGCGGACTCCAGTTCCTCGACCTCATTCAGGAGGGCAACATCGGCCTCATGAAGGCCGTCGACAAGTTCGAATACCGCCGCGGCTACAAGTTCTCCACCTATGCAACGTGGTGGATTCGCCAGGCCATCACCCGCGCCATCGCCGACCAGGCCCGCACCATCCGCATCCCGGTCCACATGATCGAGACCATCAACAAGCTCATCCGCACCAGCCGCCAGCTCGTGCAGGAACTGGGCCGCGAACCTTCGAGCGAAGAAATCGCCCGCCGCATGGACATTCCTGTCGCCAAGGTGCGGAAGGTGCTCAAGATCGCGCAGGAGCCCATCTCGCTCGAAACCCCCATCGGCGAAGAGGAAGATTCGCACCTCGGCGACTTCATTGAAGACCGCCAGGCCGTCTCGCCGTCGGAAGCGGTCATCAGCGTCAACCTCAAGGAATACACCTCGCAGGTTCTGCGCACGCTCACCCCGCGCGAGGAGCGCGTCATCAAGATGCGCTTTGGCCTTGAAGACGGCAGCGAGCACACACTGGAAGAGGTCGGCCAGAGCTTCCAGGTCACACGCGAGCGCATCCGGCAGATAGAAGCGAAGGCCCTCCGCAAGCTGCGCCATCCCAGCCGCAGCCGCAAGCTGAAGGCCTTCGTCGAAGGCGTCAAAGAGATGTAATTCAATTCGGCTGAACGTTAGCCGCAAAGGGCCGCAGCTTTGGAAGGAGCTGCGGCTCTTTTACTTTTGGGCGATCTCCGCCCCCCTCCTGTGTTCCCGGTCACTGCGCTTGCCTTTTCTGTGCTGTGTCTGCTAAAACGTTTTTCTAGGGCATTTGTTCAAGCCAACGGAGCGAGGAGCAGCCATGAAGACCATCACCCGCCGCCAGTTTGCAGTTTCCGCAGCCGCCATCGCGACTGTCGCAGCTTCCGGTGTTGCATCGCCGAAGTTTGCCTTCTCGCAACCGCTGCCCGGAGCTCAGAGTTTTCCCAAGGGCTTTCTCTGGGGCTGCGCCACGGCCGCCTATCAAATTGAGGGCGGAGCCAGCGCGGATGGCCGCGGTCCCTCCGTTTGGGACACTTTCTCGCACACACCCGGCAAAACCTTCCACGGAGACACAGGCGATGTGGCAGACGACTCCTACCACCTCTACAAGGAAGACGTGAAGCTGCTCCGCAACCTTGGCGTCAGCACATACCGCATGTCCATCTCCTGGTCGCGCGTCTTTCCCAATGGAACCGGCCCGCTAAACCCCAAGGGGCTCGATTACTACCAGCGCGTTGTCGATGAGCTGCTCGCAAACCACATCACGCCTTACGTCACCCTCTTCCACTGGGATCTTCCCCAGGCCCTGCCCGGCGGGTGGCAGTCACGCGACACCTCCAAGGCCTTTGCCGACTATGCCGGCTTTGTCACCAAACGCCTCGGCGATCGCGTAAGCCACTTCATGACGACCAATGAATTCGCCTGCTTCACCGACCTCGGTTACCGCGAAGGCAGATTTGCACCAGGCCTCCAGCTCCCGGACCGCGATGCCAACCGCGTGCGCCACAACGGGATCCTGGCGCACGGCCTAGCCGTGCAAGCCATTCGCGCCAACACCCCCAGCGGCACTCAGGTCGGCCTGGCGGAAAACGCGAGTGTCTTTGTCCCCGTCATCGAAACCCCGGAGAACGTCGAAGCAGCTCGTCGCGCCACGCGAATTATGAATGCACCCTTCCTTACCGCCCTGATGGAAGGCAAATACATCGACGAATATCTCCAGCACGAGGGCGCCAATGCGCCCAAAGCCGAGCCCGGTGATTTCGAGGCCATTGCCAGCCCGCTCGACTTTGTCGGTCTCAATGTCTATACCCCCACCTATGTGCGCGCCGACAATTCCCCGCCGGGGTTTGTCATGGAGCCATCACCAGCCTCGTATCCGCACATGGCCTCGCCGTGGATCAACCTCGCCCCCGAGTGCATCTACTGGGCCGTCCGCAACGTTTGCGATTTATGGAAGGTGCCCGCGATTTACATCACTGAAAACGGCTGCTCCTCCGACGACGTCCTCACCCCCGCCGGCCGCATCGAAGATATCGACCGCGTGATGTATCTACGCAATCACCTCACTCACCTGCGGCGAGCCGCGGCGGAGGGTTATCCGGTCAAGGGTTACTTCCTCTGGAGCCTGCTTGACAACTTTGAATGGGGCGATGGCTACAGCAAGCGCTTCGGCGTTCATTACGTCGACTTCAAGACTCTGAAACGCACTCCCAAGCTCAGCGCCGAGTGGTACAGCCAGGTCATTGCCCGCAACGAAGTGATGTAAGACAAGCCTCCGCGCCCGAACGGCATCGCGCGCGGAGCAAATGTGCGATCGGCAAGTTATGCCAACGCAGACGCGATTGCTTTCACCCCACGCAGGTCGATCTTGCCAGTTCCCAATACAGGGAGCGCGTCGATATGGAAGAACTGATTCGGACGCGGCTTCCAGAGCGCCGGCAGATCGCACTGCGCCAGCTTCTCCAGGATCGGCGCAAGCTTCTCCGCCGGGAGCGTGTAGACAACGACGATGCGCTCGCCCTTCTTCTCGTCCGGCAGGGCGGTCACGGCGAACACCTGCTCCGTGATCCCGGCCAATTCTTGCAGCTTGTCCTCAATTCTGATGTGTGGAACCATTTCGCCGCCAATTTTGCTAAAACGCGAAAGACGATCGGTAATGGTGAGGAAGCCGTCCTCTTCCATCAAAGCAACATCGCCGGTCGTGTACCAGCCATCGTGCAGGACTTCGGCAGTCTTCTCGGGTTTGCCGAGATAGCCTTTCATCACATTGGGTCCTTTCACCAGCAGCATTCCCGGAGTGCCTGCCGCAACCGGTTCGCCCGTGTCCAGGTCCACCACCTTGACTGAAACGCCCGGCAGAGGATGGCCAATCCTGCCGCGTCTTCCGCCAACCTGTCTGAATCCCGGAGCGCGGAAGTCGCGGCCATTCACGGTTACAACCGGCGAGCATTCGGTGCATCCGTAGCCCTCAAGGGGACGAATGCCGAATGTGTCTTCAAACGCCAGCGCCACCCGCTCGGGCAGTTTTTCCGCGCCAACCAGCACATATTGCAGGCTGCCAAAGCTTTCCGGCGAGCATCGCCGCATGTAGGCCTGCAGAAAGGTCGGCGTAGCAATGAGGAAGGTGACCTGGTACTTGCCTACCAGTTCGCCGATGACGCGCGTATCGAGCGGATTGGGATGATAGACAACGCCGACGCCATTCACCGCGGGCATCCACAGCCCAGCCATGAACCCAAACGAGTGGAAGAAAGGCAGGATGCCCAGGATCTTGTCTCTGCCGTCGAGCATGAAGACCTGCGAGACCTGCTGAATGTTCGACGCAATGTTGAAATGCGTCAGCATCACTCCCTTGGGATCGCCGGTGCTGCCGCTGGAAAAAATGACGGTGGCCAGATCGTCCACGGTGGTCTTGAGTGTGGTGCGCCTCGCTCCGATTGCCTTGCGCAGCAGGCCCTGAGGCAGGAGCCACGCGATGGCGAGCGAAAGAAGTTTCTCGGAAAAGCGAGGGGCCTCCAATGCATCTTCGAGGAAGAGTGTTCGTCCGGGAATTTCGAGCTTGGGAAAGCGTTCGACAAATGCCTTCGAAGTAATGACGACATCCACGTCGCACTGGCCGGCGCACGAGGCGACGACTTCGCTGGAGGCGGTGTAGTTCAGATTCACCCCAATGCGGCCCAGCATCATGAGCGCGTAGTTGGTGAGTGCTCCTCCGACCGAAGGCGGCAGCAGCAGGCCAACCATCTGCCGCTCGCCGACCAGCTGACGCAGCCTGCGCGCGATATAGACGGCCTTGGTGAGCGCCGAACCGAATGTGACCCTGGGAGTTCTTCCATCGGCCATCATGAAGCGCAATGGGAAGCGCCGTGCCGTGCGGACGAAGGCGCGGTCAAGCGTCCTCATGCGCCGCTTGCGCTGCTGAAATGCCTCGGCCTGCAACTCCTGCACGGCCCGCCGCACTGCGATGGCCGTGGACGCCGGCGGCATGGGCTGGCCGAAACTTACCGTGACCGGATACGGGATGCGCCGCGGCATCTTCCAAAGGAAGCGCCCGCGTTCGAAGCTGAAGATGCTGCCCCACACGCCGTCCAGGTTCACCGGGATGATCGGTACGTCGACGCCCTTCATGATGCGCTCGAGGCCGCGCCTGAAGGGGAGCAACTGTCCGGTGCGCGTGATCTGACCCTCGGCAAAGATGCAAACGATATCGTCCTGGCGCAAGGCATCGCTGGCCGTGCGCAGCGAGCGAATCATGTCGCGCGGTCTTTGTTCGCTGGAGATGGGAATTGCCTTCATCGCTCTCGCGAAAGGCTTGATGAACTTGTTGTCGTAGATGCCCTTGTACATGAGGAAGCGAATCGGCCTGTCGGTGGAAGCGATCAGCAGCAGGGCATCCACAAACGACATGTGGTTGCACACCAGTAAGGCGCCGGTCTTGTCAGGGAAGTTGTCGCGCCCCAGAACCTTGACGCGATAAACCGTATGGGTGAAGAAGAACAACAGCAAACGCCCCAACCACTCCGGCAACAGGAAGAGAACATAGACCGTTCCCAGAGCGGTGATGAATGAGGCGGCAACAATCACTCCGCGGGGATTGAGATGGATGAACGCGGTAAAGATGTAGTAGACACCCGACGAAAGCGCTATTCCCACGAAGGAGAGCAGGTTTGCCGCGGCGATGATGCCGCCCTTGTCCTTCTCGTCCGGCCGATGCTGAATGAGTGCGTTGACCGGAACGGCATAGAAGCCGGCCCAGAAGCCCAGCACCGCAAGCAGAACTCCGGAGCCAATGAGGCCGAAATGCATTCCCCCCAGCACGAAGCCGGTGCAGGTCATGCCGATGGCGCCGAGGGGGATCAGTCCATACTCGATCTTGTTGCCGCTGACCAGGCCGGCGACCATGCTGCCGATGCCGATGCCGATGGCGAGTCCTGCATTCAAATACCCGGTCTTGGTCTGGCCGATATGCAGCACGTCCGGCCCATAGACAACCACCGTTGAAAACAGCAACGAGCCAAGGAACCAGAAGTAGGTGTTGCCAACGACTGCAAGGAATAGCGCCTGGTCGCGGCGCATCAGGCCGATCTGCTGCCAAAGATCGCCGAGGAAGTTGATGCGGAATCTCTTGTCCGGCGCGGCGGCAGGGACGCGATCGATGCCGAGACTTGTGAAGAAACCCACAATGGCGAGAGCCAGCAGAAAGCAGCCGGCATAGACTTCGCGGCCATGAAAGCGCTCCGCCAGCGAAGCCCCGGTTACTGTTCCGACAATGATCGCGAGGAAGGTCCCCAGCTCGATGACGCCGTTTCCCCACGACAGGCGTTTTGCGGGGAGCAATTCCGGCAACAGCCCGTATTTGGAGGGTCCGAAGAGCGCAGCCTGCGTTGCAACCAGTCCCAGGGCGGTCAGCGTGGCGGGCCGGGAATGGAACGCCAATCCCGCGGTCGCCACGGTCATGGCTCCAATCTCCATCGCCTTGGTCCAGAGCGTAACCTGCCGCTTGCTGAAGCGGTCCGCCAGCCAGCCGCCTGTCATGCTGAACAACACGAACGGCATGGAGAAAAGGAACGTGACCAGGGAGACAAAGGTGGCTCGCTCACCGCCAGCCAACCCCATCCCGACAATCATGGCGAGCAGCAGGTTGCGCAGGATGTTGTCGCTATAGGCGCCTTGAAACTGCGTGGCAATCAGCGCCCAGAAGCCACGCTCGCTACGCACCTCCTCAGGCATCAAGGACGGAATTTCAGCGTCGGCATTCATGCTTTTCCTGCTCCCATCGGCGTTTTAGTTGGGCGCCGTCGATTATAGCCCCGCCCGGCCCCAATTGGACTATACTTCCGAGTCATTGGCTCACCGGGCTTATCTCACTCTCTACCAGAACGCCCTCCAAGCGCCGTCTTGCAAAAAAGATTGCAAGAGTCATTGACGAGCCCGTTCTTTCCACAGGCATCTATTCTCAGTAAGTCGAAGGTATCGAAGCATGGAAATCATGGTTGTGCTGATCGGCGGATTCCTGTTGGGGATCCCTGTGATTGCCGTCATTGCCCTGGTGCGAAGCGGAAACACGCGCAAGCTTCTCGATAAAGCTACCTGGGAGTATCGCGACAAGATTTCCGACTTGAGAGGGGAGATTGCCGGACTGCGCCGTGAACTCTCCGAGGTCTCTCAGCGGGCAGGTCAACCGGCTGCGGCTTCTTCGCCCGCGCCACCCGCTGTGGCACACGAGGCAAAGCAAGCTCCCGAACCACCTGCGCCGCTGCCCCAAGTAGCCAAGCCGGTACCGCCTCCTGCACCTGCAACGATAGTCCTGAAGCCGGCGGCAATCGCCCCTTCTGCATCGCATTCCGTTGCCGCTCCTGTGCCGCTGGTTTCATTCAAGCAGGCCGCCGTGCCTCAGGCGACGCCAGGGATTGAGCCGGTTGCCAGCCCTATTCTCCCCAGGCCACAACCGCCACTTGCTCCTCCAGCGGCGCCACCAGAGCAGGCTGCGGCTACGGCCAGGAGCAATGCGCCTCCGGCTCCACGGCCGGCAACCGCCGCAACGCCTCATCCTCCCAGGGCAGCGCAACCGCAGCAACCGCATGCGCAGGCTGCGAGGCCCCGCTTTGCGGCGCTGGAGACCGCACCTCCGCGCAAGACCTTCGCGGAACGGCTCCGCGCGACTCTGCCACTCGAAGAAGTGCTGGGCATGAACCTCTTTGCCAAGCTGGGCATCGTCCTCCTGGTGCTCGGCTTCGCTCTGCTGGGCCGCGTAGCGCTTATCTCCATGGGACCGGGATGGAGAGTCGCCCTGATCTACGCTGCGGCAGGCGCGCTGCTCGGCGGGGGCATTCGCCTGGAAGGCAAAGAACGCTATCACCTTGTCGGCCGCACTGGGATCGGCGGCGGTTGGGCGCTGCTGTTCTTTACCACCTACGCCATGTATCACGTGCCGGCAATGACGGTCATGAGTTCCAACACGCTCAACTGTGTTCTGATGCTCGTGGTCGCTGTCGCGATGGTGGCGCATACCTTGCGCTATAAGTCGCAGTTAGTCACAGGTCTAGCATTTCTGCTTGCCTTTTCGACAGTTGCTCTAAGTCAGGACAGCGTCTACGCACTTGCCGCTGGAGTCATACTCGCCATCGGCATCGTTGCCATCGCCCTGCGCATGGGCTGGTACGAGCTCGAGGTCTTCGGCATCCTGGCCAGCTTTGGCAATCACTTCTATTGGCTCTACAGGCTCTATCCGGACGGCGTGGCGGGTCACGCGTTTCCGCAGTTCTGGCCCAGCGCCATCATTCTCATCCTCTACTGGGCAATCTTCCGCGTCTCTTATGTCGCACGCGCCATTCGCGTCCCGCGCGACGAAACCATCTCGACCATCGCGGCATTGCTCAACACCATGCTGCTTGGCGTGGTCATGAAATTCCAATCCACGCGCCCGGAGCTGGCTTTTTACGGAATACTCGCAATCGGTGCAGCGGAATTCTTCTGCGGGCAGTTGCCGAGGACGCGCCGCCGCCGTCCGGCATTCGTCCTGCTCACAGTGATGGGCGCCATGCTGATGTTTGCCTCGGTGCCCTTCAAGTTCAGCGGCAACAACATTGCGCTCTTCTGGATGATCGCGGCCGAGGTCCTGTTGATCGCCGGGATCGTTCAGTTGGAAGTTGTCTTTCGCCGGCTCGGGCTGCTTGCTGGGCTCTTCACCGGCCTGCTGATCGTCTACGAAGCGCAAGATATCATCGACCTTCGCCAGCATTCGGAGTCGCCACTTATTCAAGACGGCATCCTCCTGCTCACCTGCAGCGCTCTGTTCTACCTGAATTCGCTCTTCATTCGACCTAAGTGGCAGCATCTTTTCGCGACGATTGACGGTCCGCTTGCGACTTTTCAAAGCTATATCGGTTGCGTCACCGCCTTCCTCGGCGTGTGGGGCCTGTTCACCGGGGACTGGACCGCGATCGGCTGGTCTGTGCTGATGCTGGGCGCGGCTCTCGGTACACGCTATCTGAACGGCAAGCACCTCATCGCACAGGCGAGCGCACTGTTTGTTGCCGTGGCGATTCGCGCGGCGGCCTTCAATTGCCACCTGTCCGATCTCTATCCTCACCACATCACTTCCCGCCTGGTTACGCTGCCAATTCTTGCTGCCTTCTGTTACCTGACTGCCTGGGCGCTTTCAGGCGTCAACGATCTGCGCGTTGCTCTTCGCACCGTTGCGCTGTGGACGGGGACAGCGATGCTTGTCGCTCTGGCCTGGGTGGAATTGCCTCCTATGGGTATCGCCTCCGCCTGGATGGCGCTCGCCGTTGCTCTTGCGCTGATTGCGCGGCGCATCAGGGTTGGAGAGTTTGCCTATCAGGAACATGTGCTGGCGGCTATTGCGGTCGCACAGCTTCTGGCCGTCAACATCTATGCGCAGAACTCGATTGATCGTTACCTGCCGTTCCTTGGCTGCGCCGGCGCACTCTACGCGATCTCGCGCTTTTGCACTCTGAAGGATGCTTCCTACCGGCGTCCGGCTGCATGGGTGCACACATGGGGCGCCACCGCACTCGTCGCGACGCTGGCCTGGAACGAATCTCCGCAGCCGTGGCTGGCGGCAATCTGGGCGTTGTTTGCACTCGCGCTTGCGTTCGTCGATCGCATCTTCGATGTCGAAGAACTCCCCTATCAGGCGCACGTGCTTGCTCTGCTGGCCGTGTTGCGCGCGGTCACTCTCAATCTCTACACGCAGGACAAGTGGTACGGGGTCGATCTGCGGTTGATCACGGTGGCGACGCTGGTCGGAGTCCTCTACGCAATGGCGCTCTGGGTGCGCATGCCTGAGTCGCTTCGCCACTCCCAGGCGCGCCACGCTTATACATGGGTTGGATCGGGCCTCGCTGCATGGTTGCTGTGGAGTGAGTTGCAACCGATTGCCGTGGCCGTTGGCTTGGCGGTCTTCGGGCTGTTGCTCTTTGAGTTTGGAACGTGGCGGCAGCAAAGGCAGATTCGGTTGCAGGCCTATGTTGCGCTGGCAGCGGCGTTCGGCCGCATCTTCTTCGTCAACCTTACAGCGGCGACGCTTCCCGGCGAACTCCTCAGCCCGCGCATCTACACGGTCGCTCCAATTGCGCTCATCTATTTCTTCGTGTGGGCGCAATTGCAATCGAACAAGGCTACGCCCGAGATCGGACGCTGGTCGGCGGGCGACCTCATCGCCTATTTCGGCACCGGCTCCGTTGCGGCCCTGCTCTACTTCCAGACACCCGCGGAATGGATCGTCGTTGCCTGGGCGATTCTCGTACTGGTGCTCCTGGGGTCGACTTTGTTGCTCGATAACGAAGTCTTTCAGCAGCAGGCGGCGCTGCTGGTCGCGGGAATTGTCGGCCGCGGACTTGCCCACAACATCTTCGGCGGAAGTTACTTCGTCGAAGGAGGATGGCGCGGCAACTTCGCCGTACTCTCGATTGCGTCCGCGCTCCTGCTTGGCGCGCTGCCGATCGCATTTCAGCTCCGCAAACGCTATGCTGAGCGCACGAAGTTATCGTTTCTCAGCCGCTACACGGCCTTGAAGTATCCGGAACAGCTGCTTTTCTTTGCTCCCATTGTTCTCGTCAGCTTCATGATTGCAGTAAAAATGAATCCGGGCATGGTGACGCTGTCGTGGGGCATTGAGGGAGTGATGGTCATTGTGCTGGGACTTCTGGCAAGCCAGCGCAGCTATCGCATTACCGGACTGTTGCTGCTGCTTCTCTGTGTGGGCAAGATCGTCTTTCGCGATGCATGGCGGCTGGACGAAACCGACCGGTATATCACCTTCATTGCGCTGGGTGGGGCTTTGACCTTGGTTTCCACGCTCTACGGGAGATACCGGGAGATCGTGAGGCGGCTGCTATGAGACGCATGCTGGCCCTGGCCGCAATCCTGCTGATTGCCGGCGGAGCTCTCTACTTCGCGCAGCACCGCAGGCGCCAGGATGTAGTGAGCGTGAACGCCGTTGTGGACGCGGCCGCTGATTGGCAGCGCGACCTCACACGCGCGCCCATGCATTTTACGCGGATCTCGGACGATCAGGAGACGCGCATCGGCGACGAGCTTGCGCAGCAGTACGCATCCGCACAGCCTGCGCAAACGGCAGAGATGGCGGCGATGGAGCGGTACGTCAACGAAGTTGGCGGTCGCGTGGCCGCGCATGCCAAGCGCAGGCTCGCTTTCCGCTTCCATCTCATTCCGAATGCCGATATGATCAATGCCTTTGCGTTGCCAGGCGGACATGTCTTTGTTGGACAGGGGCTCCTGGACCAGATGACCAGCGAGGACGAACTTGCCTTTGTGCTCGGACACGAGATTGAGCACATCGATCATTACCACGCGGTCGAGCGGGTGCAGATAGAGGCACAGCTGAACAAATTGAATCTGGACATCGTGGCAGCGGTCGCGCAAATTCCCATCTCGTTGTGGCAGGCCGGCTATAGCAAGGAGGAGGAGTTCGAGGCGGATCGCGAAGGGCTTCGCATCGCCTGCGCGGCCGGCTACTCGCCACGGGGAGCGGTGAACCTGCTGGAGCGGTGGACCCAGCTGCATCGCGAGTATGTTATGCACGCCGAGACACCCAGCGAAGAGCTAAGTCAACTTGCCATCGATGGACTTACCGGCTACTTTCGTACCCATCCGCTGCCTTCCGAGCGCCTCGCGCAAGCCAACGATGTTATCGCGCTGGATCACCTGCCGTTGAATAAACATCTCAAGCCTTTTCATGTGGAATATGAAGTGACGAGTAAAGAGAGATAGATCGGAAGGCGGGCATTCATCCGAATTGACGCTGAACAGATCGCAATTGCAGCATCAGTTCCACGAAGCTCCGCCGTCGGTTGTGCCCCAGGAAGTTCCATCGGCGGCTTCGACTTGGCCGGCCTGCTGCGTCTGGAAGCGGACGTGGACGATCACATGTTCGGCGCCATTCTTCAAAGGCAGCGTCACCAGGTTCCATGTATTGCCGTTGTCGGTGGAGTGATAGAGCCGCGTATTCTCACCGCCTACCCACACCTCGGCATCGAACACCGACACCACCCGCATCTTTGCACTCTCATTGGGGAGCACCGGCTGCCAGGCTCCATCGACGAAGGATCGCTCCGCCTGTCCCATGCTGTCGATGCGCCAGTGCGGACGGGCGGAGACGGCAGCCATGGAGGCGCCGGACAGGGCGCGCGCCGGTTCTGCTTTGACCAACGCGGAACTGTTCTCAGGGGGTGCTGTCGCAGTTCTGCTTATGGCGTTTGACTCTGCCGACGGCGACGGACGCGGTTGCTGAATCGTCGAGGAAGGGAGTCCAGGCGCGTTCTCTGCCGCGACTGTTGTGCGCTGCTTCAACTCCAGTCTCTGCCTGTAGATCAGTCCTGCTGAGCTGACCAGGAGAATGCCCGCGGCAACGCTTCCCCATACGAGCCAGGCGCGCAACGGCGGATGCTTGGGCCGGGACAGCAGAAAAGGCTTCAACCCGGCAGCCTGGCTCTCTGTGGCTCCCGTCGCCAGGCTGAGCAATTCGCGGCATTCAGCACACGTAGCCAGGTGCGCGAACACCTCCTGGCGCTCTCGCTGCAGCAGCGTGCCTTCGGCAAAGGCCGTCAGCAGGTCGGAATCGGGATGAGGCCCGGCCAGCGGGCTTCGCGCCAGTTCCCGTTGCAGCGGATTGGATTCAGATTGCTTCATCGTGCGATCCATCTTCTCTTAGAACGTTCCGGCCGTTCCTTCTTGCTTCAAATTTCCCGCCACATCCACGTCAATGTCGCGCACATCGAGTTCGCGCAGGAGTTCGTCGCAGCGCCGCGGATGGACACCCACGGACTGCAGCCGCCTTCGGACGCGTTTGCGCAGCACGCCTGTGAGCCGATCCAGCTTTCGACTGACTGTCGACTCATGCACACCTGTCTGCCGTCCAATTTCGGCCAGGGTGCGTTGATCGAGATAATAGGATGCGAGCAGAAACCGCTCCTCATGGTCGAGCCCGGCAAGGGTCTGAGCAATGGCAACAGCTACACGATCATCTGTCGCCGCGGCGGTCACCTGGGGATGTTGAGCAAAGGTGGCCCCATGCTCAATCTGCTCTTCCAGGCTGACATCGTTGCCATGGGAGCGACAGCGGTCAACGTGCTGCCGCGCGAGCACGGTGCGAAGCCAGCCTTCGAGGGAACCGCGGCCCATGTAGTAGTCGAGCTTCGAAATTCGGCGGCCTTCGCTGTTGGGGATTCCATAGAGATCGGCGTTGAGTCCGTCAGCCAGCTCTCGTCCGCTTGCTTCGTCCCTGGTGAGGCGGCAGGCGGTTGCATGGAGCGCCGCACGAAAACGGGAGATAAACACCTGCCATGCTGCCTCGTTGCCCGCTGAGCAGGCGCGCGCCAACACCAGTTCCTCCACACGCAGCGAATTCACCAGCTCAACTCTTTCCGCATCGCCCGCATCTGCGCCGTAGCGAACCACCACGGCAGCGACAATCTCATGAAAGCGGTCGGCAGCGATGCCGTAGGACTCCGCGCCGGATTCACCGTAGCGCCTTGCGATGGCCCTCGCGACGGTGCTCCCAAGGATGGGACCTGTGGGACTCTCGGCCGGAGTTTCAGACTCGGGGAACATTTGTACCGATGGTAGCAAGTTCCCTGCAAGAAACATATATGTCCGCGTTCTTCTTGTGTTGGGCTGCAACGGCAGACCCAGGGAGGATGCGATGGCGATGAAATTGACTGACCGGCCCCAGGCTGGGGCCGAAGAGCAGAAGGAGGTGCCGTGCGAAAGGTCGACGCGGCTCTATTCCACCCAGCATAGCGGCGTCGGCTTCAAGATGGCGATGGCCGCTCTGTGCTGGCTATTGCTGACCGTTCCGGCTTCGGCCGCCGGCCCTGACACCCAGGCCGCGTTCCGGGTGTTGCCGCCCATTCTGCGCGGCAACCTGGCGATCTTCCCGGTGGTGGGAAATCAGTCCTACGATACCGCGCAACTGATGACGCTCGACGAAGGCATACGATCGGGGCAAGTGACGGTGACGGAAGCGGGAGACCAGCGAGGCCTGGTCCGCCCAGGTCAGGCGATACCTCGGCGGGAGGGCGCTGAGGTGAATCGCCTGGTGCTCTACAACAACTCCAGCCATGCGTTGCTCCTGCTTGCGGGAGAGATTGTGACCGGCGGCAAGCAGGATCGCGTGATAGGGTCCGACCGCATTGTCCCGGCAAATACGGGACCGATCGACCTTGGGGTCTTTTGTGTCGAGCCGGGGCGCTGGGTCGCCTCCAGCGACAAATTCGGCTCGATGGGAGCGCAGATGGCGCAACCAAGCGTGCGCACGCCGGCCATGGCCGAGCGGAATCAGAGCCAGGTTTGGGCGAATGTGCGCGCGTCAAATGCGAAAGTGGCAAGCAATCTAAGTAGTGCGGAGGCTGCTTCTGTTGCAGGAACAAGCTCTTACGCAAAAGTATTTGAAAGTGCGCCAGTGACAAAGATGGTGGCTGGGTACGGAGGCCCGGACGGCGAGCAGGAAATCCTGCGTGAACTGCGCAGCAGGGATTCGGTGGGCGTTGTTGTTGCCGTGAATGGACAGGTTCTGTGGGCCGACGTATTCGCCAGTACAGAGTTGCTTGGGAAGTACTGGCCGAAGCTGATGCGCAGCTACGTGGCAGAGGCCATGACCTCTGCAAACAGCACTGCTGCTCCGGATATTCGCGATGCGCAACTCTTTATGAACAACCTGGGCGGGGGGCGCGAGATTGTGGAAACCGAGTCGAGTGTATATCGGCGCACCGATGTGACCGGCGACGGGTATCGCGTGTTCGAGTTGATGTCGCTGCTCCCAAAGACAGGCTTTATCGTGCACATCACGAAGATGAGGCAGTAGAAGCTCGCGATGCATGCCATCACTGGGTCGTTGGGTTTCTGTGGCGCGGGGTGGGCTGGAGCCTGCGCCACCGACGGCTCCGGACCAGGTGGGCCGTCTTATTGGCGTTCCGGTGACCTATCCTGCACGACTTCCCAAAGCGCAATCGCTGCGTCGGGGCCGACGGCAATCCATCGATTGAATGCCAGACCATTTCGCTGCAATCGAGGGGACGAAATTTAACTCCGGCGTGGCCGTCCGATTCCGGACAGCGACGATCGGTTACGGACAGTGCCCCAGTCCTTGTTAACAGCTAACCAGTTTATTCTCATCGTCAGGATTTGGATCGCGAATTGCTGTAAAGTGGATATCAATCCGTTGATTCCTTGGTCGCATCACTCCGTGCCTCTCCTGTAAAAGTGCGGGAGATTTGCCTGGTTGCGACTCCGAACCAATGCACCTGTGCCCGATCCCAAGGGGTCTCGTGCGGCTTGGCGGCCGGGCTACAAGGGAGG
>Ga0209517_10006355_pt1 | contig 14640 bp, 11 predicted proteins | sample PeaSoiMetSII2010_FD_187695 | JGI IMG/M metagenome (GOLD analysis project Ga0209517, IMG submission 187695) | Peat soil microbial communities from Weissenstadt, Germany - SII-2010 (SPAdes) (version 2) | ecosystem: Environmental > Terrestrial > Soil > Wetlands > Peat | place: Germany... | reverse complement strand
GAGCTCAGTGAGCGGAAGGGCGGGAGGCGACACCCGAATGGTCGCTCCCGCCTTCAGAGATTTAGCGCGTAAACGGTCATGACCCAAAAATAGGAGAGCGTGATGAGCGGAAAAAGTGAAGAAGTCAAGGGCCGCGTGAAAGAAGCAGTCGGAGTTCTGACCGGCGACAAGGATCTAAAGCACTCCGGAAAGGTCGACCAGGCATCCGGCAAGGTCAAACAGGCGGTCGCTAACGCGACGGACAAAGTCAAGGACGCGGTAAGCGACAGGACCTAGTCCGAATTCAGACCGATTGGTGCGCTCGCTTCCATGCCGCCGGGTTCCTCCGGCGGTATGGAGGCATTTCAAGTCCGCCTTCCTTTTCAGCGCAGCGCAACGATCATGCCGGCTGTGACCGCACACCCAGCGGCCGCAGCGATCCATTGTTCAGCGCCGGCCCGCGTGGCTGGACGCTTCGGGCCGGCCTGCGACTGACATTATATGTTCTTCAGGGAACCAACCGCTCTTTTGTCTTGATGGCCTTGCACACGGACTCAGCGTATGGTGATCGGAAGCCTCCTGCGCACTGCCTCAAAAGGCACCCGGCCCGGCTCATAAGGTCGTCATGCATGCGCATAAGAATGTTCCGGCCAAGTTAAGCGATATTGCAAACAACGCCAAGGAAATCGATCTGATAGCAAGGAGCCTGAATCATGTCTGATACGAACTCAGTCGTAGCCGCGACGGAAGCGCAGGCGTGAGGAACCAGAAGGTCACTCTACCTTAGGATTGTTCACTGCACTTTGGATCCGAACTGACTGAACGACTTCAACCCACGACTTCAACTTGAAGGAGCAGGCGCATGACACGACCGACATTTTTCGGTTCTCTTTTCGTTACAGTGCTTTTGATGGTTTCGGGCTGTTCAACGACCGTTCCTCCCTCGCGACTGGCGACCGGCGCCGCGATAGGCGGCCTGCTCGGCGGGGCCGCAGGCTGCGGAATTGGAGGCGCCCGCGCCGGCTGGCATGACGCAAAGGCTTATGAGGTCGGATGCTCGTCCGGAGTGGTTGGTGGAGCGATTATAGGTGCACTGATCGCGGGGGGCACTTATCAGGAGCCACCGCCGCCGCCTCCCCCTGCTCAGGTAGTACAGGCTCCGCCTCCACCACCACCGTCACCGCCCAAGGCGATGGAGAAGCTGGTGCTCAGAGGCGTACATTTTGATTTCAACAAATCCGATATCCGCCCCGAAGATGAGCCGGTGCTCGACGAGGCCGCCGCGGCTCTCAAGGAACAACCCGGCGTGTCAATCTACGTCGACGGATACTGCGACGCGATCGGAAAAGCAGAATACAATCGGAGACTTTCTGAGCGACGGGCAGCGTCCGTTGCGGCGTACTTGCAGAACCACGGTATTGCCGGGGGGCGCCTGACTCCGCGCGGCTTCGGCAAGACTCACTTTGTGGCGTCGAACGACACCGCCGACGGGCGCGCAGAAAACCGGCGCGTCGAGTTGGTTCCGGTCGAATAAAAGATTGCCTCGTCATGCGATCCGCCGGCAGGTTAACACCCTGCCGGCGTGAACAGCTCGGCTCGATCGCGCCAGTCAGTCCTGGCGCGTTCCCGTGAAGCTGATTTTTCGGAAGGTATCGGCCGCGGCTTCTAACAAACCCGCGCGGCACAGCGCTCCGAGAGCCCGCCCGTGTGCTAGGATTGCATCTGGCAAATCCTGATGTGCCCTCCGGGCACAGATTGCCTGGGCAATCCGTCCTGCCGGTGGCCGCAGTTGTAACGAGCCCGATAGCAATGAACGACTTGACGAACATTTCTCCGGCTCGATCACGGCGCGCTCGCCGAGCTCAAAGGAAGTAGTGTGAAGAATTTCATCTTCCGCGCGCTCAAGGGTACCTCGGGAGGTTTCCCGCCGGAAACCGACGAACCGATTCGTGCGGAACTGTTCAGCGTCGAGCGCCTGGAGCAGCATGCGGAGAGCTTGGCGGAGGCTCAGCCCATCACGACTCGGCCGGGCAGTGGCCGCCAGCTGGCGAAACGGCTGCGGGATAACGGCCGGGTACTGCTCGAAGCGTACAGCTCCACCATCAAGGCCATCCGCGAGGAACGCGCCATCACCCAGGCGGCCGAGTGGTTGATCGACAACTTCTATGTTGCGCAGGAACAGATTCGCGAGATCCGCGACGATCTTCCGCGCGGCTTTTACCGTGGACTGCCGAAACTTGCGGAAGGGCCATTTCAGGGTTACCCGCGCGTTTTCGGGGTAGCGTGGGCGTTCGTCGCGCACACTGACAGCCGCTTCGAGCCGCAGATGCTGTGCCGGTTCGTGCAGGCCTATCAGCGCGTGCAGCCTCTGTCGATCGGCGAGCTTTGGGCGGTCGCGATCACGCTGCGAATCGTGCTGGTGGAAAATTTGCGGCGCTCGGCGGCGCGGCTGGTTCGCGATCGGGCCATGCGCCAGGAAGCGGACGCCCTGGCCGACAGACTATTGGGAGCCGGCGGCCGTGAGGCCGAAGCCCCGGAAGTCGCTCTGCGCGGCTTCAACCAGGCACCGTTGCCGACGGCCTTTGCGGTTCAGTTGGTCCAGCGCCTGCGCGATCAGGATCCGAAGGTAACACCGGCGCTCACCTGGCTGGACGAACGTCTGGCATCGATGGGAACCACAGCCGACGAAGCCGTCCGCACCGAACATCAGAAACAGGGCGCGATGAACGTGACCGTGCGCAACGTGATCACGAGCATGCGCTTGATATCCGCGGTCGATTGGACGGAGTTCTTCGAGAGCGTGAGCCTGGTCGATGCCGCGCTGCGCGCCGACAGCGACTTCGCCGCAATGGATTTTGCCACCCGCGATCGCTACCGGCATGCGATCGAAGAGCTGGCGCGAGGCTCGGGACAACCGGAACTCGAAGTCGCCCGCCACGCGATTGCAGCCGCAAAGCGCGCAGCAGCCGAGCCGCATAGCGACGGCCCCGAATCTGTACGCTCCCGGCAGGAGCCCGGCTATTACCTGATTTCAAACGGGCGGCGGACGATCGAAAAGGAGATCGGATTCCGTGTTCCGATGAGCGAATGGCTGGCCCGAGCCAGCGCGGCCGTGGGAATCCTCGGTTATGTAGGAGCGATCGCCATCATCGGCGTGCTCATCGTGGCTCTGCCATTGCTTGGCGTGGCGGAGTTCGGCGTCGGCGGATGGATTCTCTTCGTGCTCGCGCTTCTCGCCCTGGCGCCGGCATCGGATGCGGCGGTGGCACTGGTCAACCGCGGCGTTGCGAGTGCCTTCGGAGCCAGGACCCTGCCGGCTATGGAGCTTCGCGACGGAGTGCCCGCGAGCCTGCGCACGATGGTCGTCGTGCCGACGCTCTTGACGACCCGAGCTGAGGTCGAAGCGCAGATTGAGCGCCTGGAGGTGCATTACCTGGCGAGCCAGGACGGCGATCTGCGCTTCGCGCTGCTCTCGGACTGGACCGATTGCGCCACCCAGAGCGCGCCGGACGATGACGAGCTTCTCGGCACCGCCGCGGAAGGAATCGCGCGCTTGAATCAACGCCACGGACCGGCACCGGAAGGCGCTCGTTTCCTTTTGCTCCATCGCCGCCGAATCTGGAACGAGGGCCAGGGAAAGTGGATTGGGTGGGAGCGCAAGCGCGGCAAGCTGCACGAGCTTAATCGCTTGCTTCGCGGCGCGACCGACACCAGCTTTGTGGCGATTGACGGCTGCTCACCCGTCGTGCCTCCCGGCGTCCGCTACGTGATCACACTCGACGCCGATACGCGGCTGCCGCGAGGAAGCGCCCGGCGCCTGATCGGAAAGATGGCGCATCCGCTCAACCGTCCGCGGCTGGATCCGGATAGCTGCCGCGTGGTCGAGGGCTACGCGGTGCTGCAGCCGCGAGTTACGCCGTCGTTGCCGAGCGGCCGTGAAGGGTCGCTTTTTCAGCGCGTCTTCACCAGTCCGAGCGGGCTGGATCCCTACGCCTTCGCGGTGTCCGACGTCTACCAGGATCTCTTCGGCGAAGGTTCCTACAGTGGCAAGGGAATTTACGACGTGGACGCCTTCGAAGCCGCCCTCGACGGCCGGCTCCCCGAGAGCGTCATTCTGAGTCACGATCTTCTGGAGGGAATCTTCGCACGGGCCGGACTGGTCACTGATATCGAGGTGGTCGAAGAGTTTCCCTCGCGCTACGACGCCGCCGCGGCTCGCCAGCATCGCTGGGCCCGCGGTGACTGGCAACTGCTGCCGTGGATTTTTGGCCGTGGGCGGGATTCCAGCGGCGATCGGCGCCGAGCCGCGATTCCCTTGATCGGTCGCTGGAAGATGATGGACAACCTGCGGCGGACGCTGTCGGCGCCAGCTACCTTTCTCGCGTTGATTGCGGGATGGACCCTGCCTTTGGATGCCGCCGCGGTGTGGACCGGGTTCGTAGTCGCGACGTTCGCGATTCCTACCCTTTTGCCGGCTCTTGGCGGGATGGTGCCGCGAAGGCTCGGGCTCTCGCAGCGAAGACACTGGCACGCGGTCGCTGCCGATTTCGCGCTTTCCCTGTCACAGGTAGCACTCCTGGTCACACTCCTTGCGCATCAGGCATGGTTGATGACCGACGCTATCGTGCGAACCCTCTTTCGTCTGTTCGTGAGGCGTCGGCGGTTACTCGAGTGGGTGACCGCCGCTCAAGCGAGGATCGGCACCCGGCGCGATCTGCGCGGATCCTATTCGCGAATGACGGGTGGTCTCGCCTTCAGCGGGGCCGCGGTTGTCGTCGTCGTATCTATCGGGCGAGGCGCATGGCCGATCGCGGTTCCATTCCTGATCCTGTGGATGCTGTCGCCGGCCGTCGCCCAACGGGCGAGTCTTCCGCCTGCCATGGCCGATTCCAATCCGCGGTCGGATACGGATGCACGGGCACTGCGGCTCATCGCACGGAGGACGTGGCGCTTCTTTGAAGCCTTCGTCACGCCCAAGGATCACATGCTGCCGCCGGACAACTTCCAGGAAGAGCCTGAGCCGGTGCTGGCCCATCGGACCTCGCCTACCAACCTTGGGTTGTACCTGCTGTCGGTGGTCGCAGCCTGCGATTTTGGCTGGCTGGGCAAGATTGAGACGGCAGAACGCCTCGAGGCAACGCTTGGCACGATGGACGCGCTCGAGCGTTTCCGCGGTCACTTCTACAACTGGTACGACACCCAGGACCTTCGTCCGCTGGAGCCGAAATACATCTCTTCAGTGGACAGCGGCAACCTCGCCGGTCACCTGATTGCTCTTGGCAACGCCTGTCGCGAGATAGTCGGCAAGCCGGTGGCTGGGCTGGAATGGCTAGCCGGGGTCGATGACGCGCTGGAAGTCACTCGCGAGTCCATGCGCGGACTGCCGGATGATCGACGAACTCTAACCGTGACTCGAAAGCATCTCGAGGATGCCCTCGACGCTCTTTCCAACGCGGTGTCGGCTTCGCTCGGACCTGTGACCCCGGCAGGTCTGATCGGAAGATTGACGGAACTGACGCTGCGCGGTGACACGCTCGTGGACATTGCGCGAACGTTGAGCGCGGAACGCGGCGACGACGCCAGCGCCGAAGTGCTGGCCTGTGCAGAGGCGGTACATGCTTGCTTCCGCAGCCATCAGCGCGATTTCGAGCAGTTGATGCCTTGGGCGAATCTCGTCGCCGCGGAGGCCGCGTTCGCGGCGCCGGCGAATGCGGCTGCCGAGATTTCTCCGGAGCAGGCGCTGGGGCGAATTTTCGACTCAGTCCCGACTCTGGCCGATCTGCCGAATCGTTGCGGGGCCGCGATACTCATCCTGGCGCAGCACCGGGCCGAGCTCGCTGCCCAGAACGGCGCGGCCGGCGACCTGCTCATGCGAGTAGATGTTCTGGTCGCTGCTCTCGAGCTCTCTGCAAGCGCTGCGCGGTCGTTCACGGCACGTCTCGAGGCGCTCGGCACGCTGACGAAAAAATTGTTCGACGCGATGGAGTTTGGTTTTCTCTTCAACCCGGCCCGGCAACTCCTCTCGATCGGATATCTGGTTGCGAAGGCCAGCCTCGATCCCAATTGCTATGACTTGCTCGCCTCCGAGGCGCGCCTGGCGAGCCTGGTTGGGATCGCCAAGGGCGACCTGCCGGTGCGGCACTGGTTTCGGCTCGGGCGGACCGAAACCCCGGTGGGCAGCGGTTCGGCGTTGGTCTCATGGTCCGGATCGATGTTCGAGTACCTGATGCCGAGCCTTGTGATGCGCGCGCCGGCGGGAAGCCTTCTTGAGCAGAGCAATCGTTTCGCCGTCCGGCGGCAGATTGAATATGGCGCCGAACTTGGCCTCCCGTGGGGCGTTTCGGAATCCGCTTACAACGCGCGGAATCTGGAACTCACATATCAATACTCGAGCTTCGGCGTTCCGGGCCTGGGGCTCAAGCGCGGGCTCAGCCATGACGCTATCATCGCGCCGTACGCGACGGCGCTGGCCGCGATGATCGATCAGCAAGCCGCGGCGCGAAACTTCTCGCGGCTTGCGGCCGCGGGTGCCCGCGGCAGGTACGGTTGGTACGAGGCTCTGGATTATACCCCGGCGCGCCTGCCTGAGGGCGACAAGGTGGCGATCGTGCGCTCCTATATGGCGCACCATCAAGGGATGACCTTGATAGCGATCGCCGACACTCTCCATGACGGCCCGATGCGCGCCCGCTTTCACGCCGAGCCGATTATCCAGGCGACCGAGCTTTTACTACAGGAACGAGTTCCACGCGATGTGCTGGTTGCGCACCCGGAAGCTGACGAGGTGGCCGCCGGCGCCAATGTCCGCGAGCTCGTTCCGCCGATGCCACGCCGGTTCCAATGGTCTCACCAGCCGATTCCGCGTACTCACCTGCTCTCCAACGGCAGGTACGCGATCATGATGACCGCCGCAGGCTCGGGGTACAGCCGCTGGCATGATCTCGCGATCACGCGATGGCGGGAGGATGCGACCTGCGATTCCTGGGGTACATACGTTTTCCTGCGCGACGCGCGCCGCGGCAATGTGTGGTCGGCAGGGTACCAGCCAACCGGAGTCGAGCCGGATAGCTATGAGGCGACATTCTTCGAGGATCGAGTCGAAATCACCAGGCGCGACGGCCCCATAGAAACGAAGATGGAGACCGCGGTGTCGCCGGAGGAAGACGCTGAGGTTCGTCGAGTCTCGATCTCCAATCTCGGTACCCGTGTGCGGGAGATCGAACTGACCTCGTATGCGGAGGTGGTGTTGGCGACCGCTGCGGCTGACGCCGCTCATCCGGCCTTCTCCAATCTGTTCGTACAAACCGAGTTCGTTGCCGACCTCGGCGCTATTCTGGCTACGCGGCGGCTGCGCTCGCCCGACGAGTCTCAACTCTGGGCGGTGCACATGGCGGTCGTGGAGGGCGAGGTCGTGGGCGGCCCGCAGTTCGAGACCGATCGGGCGCGCTTCCTGGGGAGGGGACGCGGGATCCGTACGCCGGTCTCGGTGGTTGACGGCCGGCCGCTCTCGAACACAGTCGGCGCCGTACTCGATCCGATCTTCAGTCTTCGCCGCCGCATCAGGCTTGCGCCCGGAGCCACGGCCCGAATCGCGTTCTGGACGCTGGTCGCGCCCTCGCGAATCGAAGCGCTCGACTTGGCCGACAAACACCAGGACCCGGCGGCCTTCGAGCGCGCCATCACGCTGGCGTGGACTCAGGCGCAAGTGCAGCTTTTCCATCTCGGCGTTGACCCGGACGAAGCCAACCTCTTCCAGCGTTTGGGGGGGCATGTGATCTACTCCAACCCGGCGCTGCGGCCTTCTTCCGCGGTGCTTGAACGAAGTGCGGGTGGGCCGGCCGGGCTCTGGGCCAATGGGATCTCCGGCGACCTGCCGATCGTGCTGGTTCGGATCGCCGACCTCGACGATCTTGATACGGTGCGCCAGTTACTCCGTGCCCACGAATACTGGCGGATGAAGCAGTTGGAGGTTGACCTGGTAATTCTGAACGAGAATCCCCCCTCCTACGCTCAGGATCTGCAGACCGCTCTGGAGACGATGGTTCGGGCCAGCCAGTCGCGGCAACCATCCGGGAAAGAAAGCGGGCGCGGAGCGGTGTTCCTCCTGCGGGACGAACTGGTTTCGCCCCAGACCCGCAGCCTGCTCCAGAGCGCCGCTCGAGCGGTGATCTGGAGCCGCCGCGGCAGCCTTTTCCAACAGGTCAAACGTCTGGAAGAATCCGAAGTGGCCGTCGAGCCGCCGCCAACACGCCGGCCGACGACTGAAATACCGGAACCCGCTTCGCCTCCGCCGAAGCTCGAATTTTTCAACGGCCTTGGCGGCTTCGCAGCCGGCGGCGGGGAATATGTAACTGTCCTCGGCGAAGGACAGTGGACGCCGGCGCCGTGGGTCAACGTCATCGCCAACCCCTCCTTCGGCTTCCAGGTATCGGTCGAGGGCGGTGGTTACACGTGGTCGATCAACAGCCAACAGAATCAGATCAGCCCATGGTCCAATGACCCCGTGAGCGACAGGCCCGGCGAAGTCTTCTATCTTCGCGACGAGGACAGCGGAGAGCTCTGGAGTCCCACGGCTCTGCCGATTCGCGAAGAGACCTCACCCTACGTCTGTCGGCATGGTCAGGGCTACAGCCGTTTCGAGCACAGCTCGCATGGAATCTCGCTCGAGCTTCTGCAATACGTACCGCCGCAAGACCCGATCAAGATCTCCCGGCTGAAGATCAGTAATCATTCGCGGCGATCCCGGAGGCTCTCGATCACCGCATACGTGGAATGGGTGTTGGGCACTTCCCGCGCCGCGTCCGCGCCGTTCGTCGCGACCACGATCGATCCGGAAACCGGCGCGATGCTGGCAAAGAACCACTGGGGCATCGAGTATGGTAGTCGCGTTGCCTTCGCCGATCTCGCGGGACGCCAGGTCGCCTGGACCGGTGACCGAAGAGAGTTTCTCGGGCGCAACGGCACGCTCGATCATCCCGCCGCGCTCGAGGGCGAAACGCCGCTCTCCAATCGCGTCGGCGCCGGTCTCGATCCGTGCGGCGCTCTCCAAACCTGGATCGAGCTCGAGCTGAACGGCACCGCCGAGATCGTCTTCTTTCTCGGTGAAGCATCGACAACCGCGGAAGCGGCCGCATTGATCACGCGCTACCGAACCGCCGATCTCGACTCGGTGTTGCGCGCGGTGACGGAGCTTTGGGATGGCGTCCTCGGCACAGTTCAGGTCCGGACGCCGGATCGTGCGATGGACCTTCTGCTGAACCGCTGGCTCCTCTACCAGACACTCTCTTGCCGGGTGTGGGCGCGAGCGGCGTTCTATCAGGTGAGCGGTGCTTACGGCTTTCGCGATCAGCTCCAGGACGTGATGGCGCTCAGCGTCTCGAAGCCGGAGCTGACGCGAGAGCATCTACTGCGCGCGGCTGCTCGACAGTTTGTCGAGGGCGACGTTCAGCATTGGTGGCATCCGCCGTCGGGCCAGGGCGTCCGCACGCGCATCTCGGATGACAAGATCTGGCTGGCATACGCCGCCGCCCACTATGTCGGGGTCACCGGCGATGACGCAGTTCTCGACGAAATGGTTCCCTTTCTCGACGGGCCAGTCCTGCGCGCCGAGCAGCTGGAGTCGTACTTTCAGCCGACGGTTTCCGAGGAGCACGCCACTTTGTTCGAGCACTGCGCGCGGGCCCTTGACCAAAGCCTTGCGGTCGGAGGCCACGGCCTGCCTCTGATCGGCACGGGAGACTGGAACGACGGCCTAAATCTGGTCGGCGCCGGCGGCAAGGGCGAGAGCATCTGGCTCGGTTGGTTCCTTCACGCCACGCTCTCAGACTTCGCCAAGTTGGCGGAAAATCGTGGCGAGCAGACGCGGGCCGCGTCCTGGCGGCAGCACGCAACCGCGCTCGCAGAATCACTCGATCGGGAAGGATGGGACGGCGAATGGTACCTGCGCGCCTACTTCGATGACGGAACGCTACTGGGTTCGGCCTCACGCAGCGAATGCAGGATCGATTCGATCGCGCAGTCGTGGGCGGTGATGTCCGGCGCTGCGAACAAAGCTCGCGCCGCCACCGCCATGGCGGCGCTCGACGAACATCTCGTCCGTCGCGATGACGGACTGCACCTGCTCTTGACCCCGCCGTTCGATCAAGCACCGCCCGATCCTGGCTACATCAAAGGCTACCCACCCGGCATCCGGGAGAACGGCGGCCAATACACGCATGGCGCCGTCTGGTCGGTGATCGCGTTCGCGATGCTCGGTGACGGAAATAAGGCAGGCGAGCTGTTTTCGCTCTTGAACCCTATCAATCACTCCAGCACGCGTGCCGCCATTCATCGCTACAAGACCGAGCCCTACGTTACCTGCGGCGACGTATATGCCGAGCCCGCCCACGTCGGGCGCGGTGGCTGGAGCTGGTACACCGGCTCGGCTGGATGGATGTATCGGGCGGGCGTCGAGTGGATACTCGGATTTCGTCTGCGCGGCGCGACTCTGCTCATTGATCCCAGCATCCCGAAGGCCTGGCGAAACTTCGAAATCGTTTTTCGATACCACTCTGCGCGCTACCAGATCGCGGTTGAGAATCCTCACGGAGTTAGTCGCGGCGTTACTCGCGTCGAGCTCGACGGCAAATCGCTGGATGGAAATCCGGCGCTGATCCCCTTGTCAGATGACGGCGCGACCCATCGGGTGCGAGTCATATTGGATGAGGTAAGCCAAGTTGGCGAAGTATCTCCCCACCGCGGACCGGATGAGGTTCAATCGGGATCATGAAAGTGAGCGCGCCGGCGGGAAAGCTGCCCCCGCCCTCGGGCGGCCAGATCCGATCGATTCTCACCAACGCGCCAGGCAACGGCACTGCCATCGGCGAGCTCAAAGTCGCCACTGACAATGGGATCCGTAAAATCACAATTGTGTTCCCCAGATAACCACAATTCCTTGTCGCGCGCCGGATCCCGGCGGTACAACTGATTTAGTAATGAGAGATGAAGGCCAACTCTGAGCAACTCGCGAGTTAATCTCTCGGGAGCGAACGCTCGATACAGGTGCGCTTGCATGAACCGAAACTGCCGCTCGATTGAGAGGACACCGTGAGAGCAGTCCTGCTGGTCGTGCTTGTCCTGTTGCTGGTGGGTGCTCTGCCGGCTTGGCCGCACAGTTCGGGCTGGGGATATCGTCCCGCCGGTTCGATCGGTGGGATTCTAGTGGTGCTGCTGGTGCTCGCCCTCCTGGGTGTCATATGAAATACGCGCCACCAGGATTGGAGGGCGGGCAGTCGGACGAGTTGCTGCACCGGGTTTTGGTGAGTGCGCCGAGTCCCGATGACGGCGACGAGAGCTGCATCCGCTGCTTGTCGTTCGCGGATACTCCCTCTGAGCCAACGAAGTACCTGATGCGGGCGGTGCTGTCCGACGCTGTGCAATGCTTCCAGACCAATTTCGGTGAGCAGGACGAGCTCCGCGCAAAAGACTTCGCCGACGTTCGATGGTGGTTGTTCGAAAACGAGGACGACGGACCGTTTTCGTTTGAACGGCTTTGCTCCGTCCTGGCGCTCGACCCCGGCTTGGTCAGACAAGCCTTGAGCGAATTCGCAAGCAAGCGGACTGCCGTTCGCGTTCAACCCCGCGCGGGGCGCTCTCCGGTGACTCGGCTCCAGTCACGTGAACTGACTGACGCCGCCCGAAGGGGCGCCCCCCTGCGGCGCCGAATAATGGTGTAGAGAAATTCAGCACGCATTACCCACGAGGCGAAGGGGCCCAAGAGTATGATTGGGAGCGGCGCGAAATGGGACTGCCCGTGGAATCAGCGAGGTCGAGAATGGCGAAACCCTGGGGCGGCGCGCGAAAAGCGTTCGAGACGCCGGAGTTGAAGAATCTTTGGAGCGACGGTCTGCGCTGGCGCCACCCCGGCTGTCACCTGCTGGTGAGCGCGCTCCCGACTCTCGTCGCGCTGATTGTTTTTCTGGTAAGGCCCGCCGCAGCCGCGCCGTCCGACGACTCCTACATTAGAGGATACGCGGCGGCCATCATGGAGCGCGAGTTTTCGGTAAAGTCGCCTACCATCAAGGTGCAAGACGGCGTCGTGACTCTGGTCCAGGACGAGTTGTGGTGGCAATCGCGCGACAGGCTTGTAAAAGAGATCTCGGCGATCCCGGGCGTTGTTCGGGTCGAGTTGGCGGGCCGGGCCGCAGCCGCGGCCGCGCAGACAGAACGCGCTGCGGCCGAGGCGCAAGCCACGCCCCGCTCGGCCTGGTTTCCAAGGGACAAGCTCTTCGACCCGCTACTTGCCGACCCACGCTGGCCGCATTTCTCCCTCTCATATCTCCGTTCCGTCGGCCACGCCCAGTTCAAGGACGTCGCCTCGACGAACTTTGGCGAGACCTTCTCCATCTATCGCGGCGACCTGCCTGTGGGACAGTGGGAGATTGGCATTCAGGCCGGAGTCTTCGCGATCTTCGACATCGATACGCCGTCGAAGAATCTGCAGAACGCCGACTACTTCGTCGGTATCCCGCTGACCTATCGATTTGAGGGCTTCACCGCGCTGCTGCGGATTTTCCACCAGAGCTCCCACTTGGGCGACGAATTTCTGTTGTCTAATCCCAGCGTCACGCGCGTAAACCTGAGTTACGAGGAGCCCAACTTGATTCTCTCTCAGGAATTCGGTGGCTGGGCGAAGTGGCTGCGCATCTACGGGGGCGCCGGATACCTCGTAGATCGCGATCCGGCCAGTCTGAGGCCCTGGACGGTGGAGTGGGGAGCGGAGTTCACGAGCCCCTGGACCTTCATACGCGATGCGGTGCGCCCGCTCGCGGCGGTTGACGTGCAAAACAATGAGGACACCCGTTGGGACAGCGACATCTCGGCGGTTGCAGGCGTCCAGTTCGAGAATCCTACTTTACAAAGCAGTAAGCTGCAGCTTCTCCTGGAGTACTACGACGGCCACTCGCCGAACGGACAGTTCTTCCAGCAGAAAACCCAGTTCACGGGAGTGGGATTCCACTTTTACTTCTGAGGAGCAACCCGGAGGAAGGCGAGTTTACTTAGGGCCTCCGCTGAGGCTGGAACCTGCGAGAAACACGCCCCTGCCTGATAAGATGATGTACTTGAGAATCATATCACGTTTATAGTCATCAAGCTCAGATTGAGTTTGACTCTAGCGACGAATTAGTGAATACTATTAAAGCGTTCAGTACTCGACATACGAATCGGGTTTGAACTTGATCCAGCCCGACGGTGGCCCTTCCGCTCGCCTTCGACCACGTTTCGCTAGACCAACCTACATTGTGGCGCAGGAAGGCTTGAAGAGACCTGACGAGACTACCAGCGTTTTTCGTTTAATCTGCAGAATTCAGAGAGTCGCGATCGCCAACAACATCCGACAACAGGAGGAAAGTCCATGAGTGGAACAACCGATGTGATCAAAGGCCGCGTGAAAGAAGCGGTTGGCGCTTTGACGAACGATCAGCGCCTGAAGGATGAGGGAAAGCTGGATCAAACCGCAGGCAGAATTAAAGAGGGTGTGGCACGCGTAGTCGACAAGGCAAAGAATGCCGCGAAAACCGGAAAAGGGAAGTGATCCGGTGTCGGCCGGCGTAACTCGAGCATCAAAGGTTGGAGATACTTCATAGAACCAGAAATACCGGTGGGGGGTACGACTGAGCGTCCCACCCGTCTCGTTCGAGGAACAATGCTGATGAAATCGATTATATGGTTGGGCGCAATGATAGGCTTGCTTGGAATTTGCGGGCTGGCAATCCCGGTATTTACGACCTCACAGCCCCAGACTGTCGTCGCGGTGGGTGACCTCAAGATCCAGAGCACGGAGCAATCTACCCACGTGATTCCCCAGGGGCTGAGTATTGGTGCACTCGTCCTGGGAACTATTCTTATCGGCGCCGGAACCTACGCAAAACGCCGGGAGGCATAGGATTGCGCCCCATCGGCGACTCTGTTGGCTCGCCGCGTTATACGAAGGCTTTTGGACAAGGAGATCAATCATGAATAGTCGTCTAATTGCACTGGCCGGGTTAGTTCTGGTGCTTGGCACTACCACCGTCCTGTCATCGTGCGGAGGTCAGCAGGAAACGACCCAGACCACTTCGTCGAGTAACGCTTATGGCACGGTGGCGACCGGCCCGGATACTCCGATGACCACCACAACCACGACCACTACGACCGAAGAACCGGATAGCGTGGTCGGGGCGACGCTGAACGCAGTGGGGACAGTGATCTTGTTCCCATTTCGACTGATCGGCGACGCATTCGAGTTGCTAGTGTGATCGAACCGGGTCAGCTTCGGTGATTCGGCGGAGTCCATGGAACAATTCGCTGAATGATCCAGGTAGCCGGAATGCCCAGCAACTCGCGAGTCTACGGACGCATCGCGCACACGGCGATCTGCCTTTGTCTGGCGGTTTCCGTTGCAGCGTGCGCTACCCAAACGGAATCGCGACCGGAGCCCATGCCTCTGCCGGCCGCTCCGCCGGCCGTTTTGCCGCCGCCTCCGCCGCCGCTAGTTGCAGTTCCTGAAATCAGGGCTAAGCCATCCAAAACAGTGACGGCTTCTTATCAAGGCAGCGATACCGCTGGTCAACTGACATCCAGCGGCGAGCCCTACAATTTCAAAGACCTCACGGCAGCGTCGCGCAGTTTGCCGATCGGCTC
>Ga0209517_10006354_pt1 | contig 14640 bp, 14 predicted proteins | sample PeaSoiMetSII2010_FD_187695 | JGI IMG/M metagenome (GOLD analysis project Ga0209517, IMG submission 187695) | Peat soil microbial communities from Weissenstadt, Germany - SII-2010 (SPAdes) (version 2) | ecosystem: Environmental > Terrestrial > Soil > Wetlands > Peat | place: Germany... | reverse complement strand
TGGGGCACCGCGAGTGGTCCGCCGACGTACAAGATTTACGCCGACGATCCGCAAGCCGGCCAGGCCATGTTCATGGGCGTGCTGCCGGAAAACGGCGCGCCGGTGATTTTCTGCGTGCGGCTGAAGATCGAGCTGCACCGCATCACGGAAATCGAGGCGATCGTCTCGCGCAAAGAAGCGGGAAGCATCGCGCGGCCGGAAAATCTTGTCACGCCGAATCCGCTCTTCGCCGAAGCCCTTGCGCCGACCGAGCGCCGGTCACGCGCCAACATGATCGCGATCGCGAACAGCTACTTCAACGCCATCGAAAAAGGCCACGCGTCGTTCGTTCCGTTCGATGCGAACTGCAATCGCATCGAATCCGGTGTGCAGACCACGAACAACAAGCAGCTCGCCACGAACCCTGATTCGGTTCTCGGTCTCGGCTGCACCGACCAAATCAAGACGAGAAACTTTCAGCCCGACACGCTGATCCGCGACCGCCGGTTCGCGGTGATCGACGAAGAGCGCGGCCTCGTGTTTGTCCTCGGCTTCTTCGACCATGACGCGACGCTGCGGTCCTACACGCTCGCCGACGGACGAACCGTCAAGCAATCGCGCACGGCGCCGTGGACCTGGGAAATCGCCGAACTTTTCAAAATTCAGGACGGAAAGATCATGCGCGTCGAAGCGATCGTGAATACCGCGCCATACGGAATGAAGTCCGGCTGGTAATTGTCCACCTCGCATACGTTTGGTTGGTAACGTTCAGCGCTGACCGTGATGGTCGAGGTTCAGCATCCGCTTCGAATCGTCTTCGACGCACACCGGCGACTCCTCCGGAGGGTCGTTCGACGGCTTCACCACGCGAGGCGGCGCAGTCCAGGGAGCGGTGAGGACGTTGGGATCGTCGACGGTATATTGATACACGAGGTTGTCGCCGTCCCTCCACAAACGTTCAGTGACGTGCATTGCCGCCGTGTGAAAATACCCACCTTCGCCAAACCACGTGTCTTCGACGAAGTTGGTTGAGTCAACCACGAGCGCATCGCCGTCCCAGTGGCCGATCGAGTCTCCGTAATAGGATGGGTCGGCATCGGCGCGGTGCGGACGTCCGTCGGTGGGAATCACGCGGTAGGGGTCGCCGGAGATATCTTCGTAGAGGAAGATAACCTCTTTCGGCAGTTGAATGATCTGGCGCGGCGAGCCAATGCGAGGAATTCCCGGCTTGCCACAAAAGAAGACTTTGTCGAGTTTGGCTTCATTGTCGAAGAGATATTTCACTTTCGTTTGAAACTCGGGTTTGTAGGAGGGCGCCGGAGTGGACGGCAGAGCGCCGGCCACCGGACCTTTGGCGGGGCGCCGCCCGCTCTGGTCAATGAGCTTGATAGAAGTTGATCCGTTGACCTCTTGTTTCAAGGCCACTCCCGGCAGGTCAATCGAGTAAGCCCAGATTCCACTAAGATCGGGATGCGCGTCCGTAGCGCGCGGCGCTTTAGCGATGGCGGCAGTGGAGTTTTCCTGGGCGGCCGCGGAGGCGGCCAGCACGATTGCCGCTGCGATGATGCAAACGATTCGTTGTGTCATTTTTCCGGCCCCCTTTTTCAGTGAGCGGTGTTGACGTCGTTCGGGTTCACCATGGCCAGGGAGTTCCCATCCGCGAAAGTAATCTTTTGCAAAAAACCGTAGGTCGAGCCGTCGCGGGCGCGATTTCCTTCGACCGTGACGCTTTGGCCGATTGCTTTTTTGAAATCAGCGCTGTTGACGCCGACGCGCCGCAGCCAGGAAGGCGGCGCGCTCTCGAACTTCCAATTCTCCACACCTCCGTCGGCTTTCTTCGCGTCAATGTAAACGGCGATATGCGGATTCACCCATTCGACCTGAGTCAGCGTGCCCGTCAACACAAACTTTGTCGACATATCGAAAATGGACGAAGGCGAGTGATGCGCCCACGCGGTTCCCGCCGCCAGGAAGATCATGCACAGAATCAAAACTGTGGAAAGTTTGTACTTCAAGAGCTCCCCCTTTTTCCCCGCTTTCGCGGAGTGTATCACAGCGGCGCGTCCGGTCAATTCGGCGAGGGCCGCCGGCCGACCCGCAGCCCGTGTGGCGATTTCGGCGCCACGCCATCGCGATTTTTCGTTGAACCTTTTAGCGAAATCGCGCGTTGGAGCCCCCCGTCTCCGTGTCGATTAGAAAGGGTCTCGGCGCTCAAGCGTAAGGACTTAAGGGCATTTCTAATCGCCTCAGTGTCGATTAGAAAACGGTGATTCGTGACTGGTGACCCGTGATTGGTGATCCGCGATCCTGTGCGCGTGTCCAGTAAGAAAGTCTCGCGGGCTACGGCGCACGCGGTCAATTCTGCGGGGATTTCCGCGCGGCACGCGACGTGAGCGCCAGTTTCGGAGCTCGATTCTTGTGACGCTTGGCGAAGGCCTCTCGCCTTTGTTTTCAACGAGATTGGCCAAAATTTGTTCGACAGCGTGTGTCGAGTAATTTTGGAGCTGCGGCGGCCGTTTGCGCCAATCTGTCGCCGACTTCGTGCTTTTCGCATCGCGATTCTCCGTCGATCGCTTTGAACTGGAACGGCATTTCGCGTCCGTTCAACGCCTGGGCCAAAAGTGCCCTCGATTCACGCTAGCACGGAAGAGATTTGGAAAAATCAAGCGACGCCTGTGGACTTTGGCTGAAGGAACGTGGAATGCACGGAATCGGCGCGAACAAGGCAGGCCATCGAGGACGGCATCCTCTCAAGAGTCAGTTGGCGAGAGACTAGGCTCGTTTCGCCCTTGTATCCGCCACGCGAATGATCAGGCGCTTGCCCAATGCCTTGGCTGCCCGCGCGATCGTATCGAGAGTCACGGAGACATTCCGAGGGTCGAGCAAGCGATCCAGCTGCGACCGGCTCGTGCGGAGCTGCTTCGCCATCGATTGTTTGGTCTTTTGCTGTTCTTGCATGGCCTGGGTGAGCTGCCAAGCCAGCACCCGCTTGATAGCGACAGCTTCGATTTCTTGCCGGATTCCGTGCTCGTCAAGAAAACTGTCAAACGTCGAACCGTTATGATTGGTTTTCTTGCGATTTTTTCTCACTTTCATTCGAGTCCCCTTTGATGCTTCTTCTTATTGTTCCGTGCGAGATCCAGGTCTTGATCCGGGGTCTTTTGCGTTTTCTTGATAAATCCATGCAGCAAGACCATTCGACCTTGCTTGTCGATATAGAAAAGCACTCGGGCGATGCGGTTCTGCGCCAGCTTGGTCCGCACCTCGCAAAGGCCGTCGCGCAAAGTTCTACAAACAGGCATCCCAATCGGCCAGCCGAACTCAACCGTCTTGATGTCCTCGCCGATTCGCTTGCGATCGTCGGCTGACGGCAGGCCTTTCAGCCAGTCCCGCACGGGCTCTCCGCCAGCGTCCGTGCGGAAGAAAATCGCGGGGACACGCTTACCAACATTTTGAAGCTTTGCGTGCGCGGCGCCGGCCTTCTTGCCCACGGATTGAGTGTACCTTATAGGGTACACATCGGCAAATGCGGCACTCCCTGCAGAGCTCGGCTGAGCCGAAAGATCCCTACGATTCGCGAATGCGGAGGACGCGTGGGGAAGGATTTGGCGCGTAGATGTCGTCAACGAGGGCGGCGCGACGCTCGAGAATGGTGCGCTGGTTCAGCGAGCCTTTGTCGGTGATTTCGCCGGCGTCGAGCGCGGGCGGTTCCTCGAGGATGATTGCCCGCTCGACGCGATTGGAATTGCCGGTGGCCTGCGCGGCGAAGGATTCGAGTAGCGCCGTAAACTTCGAGGCCACCGCTTCGCTTCGCAGGACCTCGGCCACCGAAGCCCCGGCGGGCAGCGCGGACGCGAGCGTGCGGCACGCTTCGAGATTCGGCACCAGCAACATTCCCAGGAAATTCCGATCGTGTCCGGAGATCACCGCGTCGATCACGTACGGCGCGAACCAGTGAATGACGCGGCTGCGAAGTGGCCCCACGTTAACAAACGTGCCCGACGCCAATTTAAAATCCTCGGCGAAGCGGCCGTCGAACAACAGGCCCTTGTTGACGTTCTCGGGATCCACAAACCGCACGGCGTCACCGAATTTGTAGTAGCCCTCCTCGTCGAAGGCGTTGCGCGTGAGTTCCGGATCGCGCCAGTAGCCGGGCGTGACATTCGGGCCTTTCACCCGAATTTCCATTTTGTCGCCATGGGGCACGACCTTGGCCTCGACGCCCGGCATGGGAATTCCGATGACGCCCGCGCGCTCGCAATCCCACGTGCACTGCAAGGCCATCGGCGCCGTTTCGGTGGCGCCCAGGCCCGTGGCGATCAGGACGCGTTCGCCGCACACCTCCATCATGAATTTTCGGTACGCGTCCCACAACGGCTGCGACAGCGCCGCGCCGGCATAGAACATGAATTTGAGCTGGCTAAAAAAATTCTCGCGCAGCCGCGCGTCGTCGCGAAAATACCCGAGCAGGAGGTCGTAACCGCGCGGCATGTTGAAGTAGACGGTCGGGGCGATTTCGCGCAAGTTGCGGACGGTCTCCGCGATGCCGTGAGTCGTCGGACGGCCGTCGTCGATGTAGAGAGTGCCGCCGTTGTACAGCGTCATGCCGGTGTTGTGGTTGCCGCCCGCGGTGTGATTCCAGGGCATCCAGTCGACGACGATGGGTGGCGCCTCGGCCAAGAACCTGAATCCCTGCAAAATCATCTGCTGATTGCTGCAGATCATGCGGTGGGTGTTGATGACCGCCTTCGGAAGTCCCGTTGAGCCCGAAGAAAAAATAAATTTGGCGACGTCGTCCGGCCGGATGGCTGCGTGCGCCGCGTCAACGGCCGCAGTGGGAATCGTGGCGGCAAGATCGTCGAACCACGCGGACTTGCGCCCGGAAATACGTTCCTCGGCGAATACACCTTCAATATCTGGATCAACGGCCGTTTCGAGGGCGCGGCGATACCGCTCGCCGCTGGAGACGAACACCATTCCGGGCCGCAAGATCCTCATGACGTGGTTGAGCTTGGCGAAATCGGTCGAGACGAGCGAATAGGCGGGCGCGATCGAAGCAGTGGGAACTCCCACGTGCTGGCCGGCAAACATGAGCAGCAGATGTTCGAGATCATTGTCCGACAGGATCGCGACCGGCCGTTCGACAGAAAGGCCGCGGTCGAGGAAGGCCTGCCCGAGGCTTCGCACTTTTCTGAGCGCTTCCGCGTAAGTCAGAAAGCGCCACGGTCCGCCGGCGCGCCTTTTGGCGGCGAGCGCGCGATCCGGCGCCACACGCGCAAAGTAAATCAGCCGCTCGGTGAGGACCCTTGGGTAGTCTTCCAGAGGCTCGTCGGGACGGATGATGAACGCGCCATCCGGGCGGCGCTCCATGGAGGCGCCGGAGGTGCGCAGATGAACCGCGCGTATTTTATCCACGGCGGCTTTCATGGCGCACACCAAATGGTCCTACCGCGCGTGCGATTGCTCTTCGCGAGGGCGGTGCTCGTAAGAGCACAGACATGAGTGTCTGTGCCACCAAAACCGGACACCGGCGCTGCGAGGCGGTCGCGGGAACACAGACAGGATGGTTTGTGCCACCAGGAATCAGGAGGCTTTCGCACGGCCTGGCGCGGGCGATTTTTCGTCATAGAGCTTGAAGATGGAGCCATTGCCTTCATGGATGACGGATCCGACGTCCTCGCGGAACAGCATCAGCGGCGTATGATCGCCTCGCGGGACCAGAAATGCAACCCAGCCTTCCGCGGAATCCCTGGAGCGAAGCGTGGCATGGAGCGCAGGCTTGAGCGGCCCGGCGAGGACGGCCGAGGCGTATGGTTTACCGTCCACCGACATCGCGGTGAATTGCGCTTGGTCGAGCGCATAGCTGTAATGCTCCGGGCTGGTCCTGGCAGAAAATTCAAAACGCACGCGAGCTAGCAGATATTCCATGGCCACCGGCGGTGACATATTCTTGGGCCTCGCGGCCTTGACCATCTGCCAGGCTTCTTCTCCGCGTACGATTTCGGCAACCGTGATTTTCGCGTCGTAGAGTTCGTCGCCGTTGTACGGGTCACCGAAGACGATAATCGCGCGGAGCGGCGTGCCGACAGCGGTGGCGTAGGAACTCGCGGGGCGGGGTTCGCGAGTTTGGCCGGACAGGGATCCCGCAGGCGCGGACGCGAGCGTCAGGGCGACCATCGAGATCCGCAAGGCGATAAGGGTTGTGCGCGGGTGCACGGAGAATTGGATGCGCAAAGGATAAGCCGCGAGCTAGCGGCCAAATGCACCAGGGCTAAAGCCCTGTTTTATTCAGTTCGTTTTGCGCGGGACTGAAGTCCCGCGCTTCCACCCAAAACCGGGCCGAAAGGCCTCGGGCGTTTCCGACAGGAAACGTCGGAAACACCTGAGCTACATAAAACCCGGCGTCGTGAAATTTCACTGCTAATTCTTTTGCGGCGCGTCCGAATGCGGGCCGGCACCTGTAGGCACCGGAGCCGGTGGAGCGGCTGGAGCACTTGACGCCGGACCGGGCATCGGCTCTTTGGCATCGAGCGCGAACGTGTACATGCGCCCGTGGCCGCTGCGTCCCGCGAGGATCGATACGTACTGTCTTCCGTCGATCATGTAGGTCGCGGGATTGGCCATTCCCGGTTGCAGCTTCACGGACCAGAGTTTTTCGCCCTTGTCCGCGCTGACCGCAACGAATTCGCCGCCGTCGGTAGCCGCAAAGACGAGCCCGCCCGCGGTGGTCACTGTGCCGGAGCCATTCATTTGCTTCACGCGCCAGCGCTCGGTTTGCGTGACCGGATCCCAGGCGACCAGCGATCCTCCCGGGGGCGGCGGCAACTGCGCGGCCTGTCCCTGAGGTGCCGGCGGCGGACGGAAGACGATGCCCCAGCTGTAGACGCCGACTTCCGGCTTGAAGTCTTTGGTGGCGATGTAGTGGAAATCGCTATCGAGAGCCGGAAGATAAACGAGGCCTGTGTTCGGATTGTACGACATAGCCTGCCAGGCGTGACCACCCGCTGGACCGGGCGAAACGACCCGCTCTTCCTGGTCGTAGCGCATGTTCGGCGCTTCGATCGGCGCTCCGGTCTTGGGATCGAGTCCGGTTGCCCAAGTGACCTTTACATACGGCTTGCCGGAGATGAATTCGCCGGTCTTGCGGTCGAGGACGTAGAAGAAGCCATTCTTCGGCGCCTGCATAATGACCTTGCGAACTTTTCCGTTGATCTTGATGTCGGCGAGGGTCATGCCCTGCGTGGCGTCGTAGTCCCATTCGTCCGCGGGAGTGGTCTGGAAATGCCAGACGTAGGCCCCAGTTTCCGGCTTGAGGGCGATGATGGAGCAGACGTAGAGGTTGGCGCCGCCTTGCGGGCTGCGATACTTGCCGACCCACGGGCCGCCCTGCGAGGTTCCAATGTAGAGCAGGTCGAGATCGGGATCGTAGGAGATGCCGTCCCAGACCGTGCCGCCGCCGCCGAGTTTCCACCATTCCCCAGTCCAGGTCTTGGCCGCGGTTTCCATGGCTTTGTTCTCAAACGGCTTGGAGGGATCGCCCGGAACGGTGTAGAAGCGCCAGACGAGGTTTCCGGTTTCCGCGTCGTACGCGGAAACGAAGCCGCGCGCGGAGTATTCACCGCCGGCATTGCCGATGATGACTTTTCCTCCGGCGATAATGGGAGCGCCGGTGACGCTGTAGTCGGCGCCCATGTCAGCGGTCTGCACGGACCAGACCTCCTTGCCGGTCTTCGCGTCGAGAGCAACGAGCTTGGCCTCGAGGGTGCCGACGTAAATCTTGCCGTTGTAGAGCGCCACGCCGCGATTGGCCGGGCCGCAGCAAACGCTCGGGCCGGTGCGGACCTTATCGGGCTTGCCCACGGACCCTGCGGGGAAATTCTGGCGGGGAATCTTCGGGTCCCAGCGCCAGATTTCCTTACCGGTCTTCGCGTCGAGCGCGTAGACGATGCTCCACGGCGCGGTGCCGTACAGGATTCCGTCCCAGACGATGGGAGTCGTCTCCACGGTTCCGAACGTGCCATTAATGTCGTAGGACCAGGCGAGGCCGAGCCGGCTGGCATTCGTCGTATCGATCTGCTTGAGTGGGCTGTAGCGGTTGTCGCCCAGATCGTGGCCATTGGTGAGCCAATCGCCGCCGTTCTTGGCGGCGTTTTTTAGCGCCTTATCGTCGACGGGCTTGGACTGCTGCGCCGCCGCCGCACAAACTACGACTGCCGCCATCGCGAAGGCGAGAAACCACTTCATTCTGTGTGATCTGCACATTTTGGAGACTTCCCCCGGTTGCGAGTTCTAAGCCGCGTGCTGGGCACACGGCGAGCTATATCTATTGACGCTAGCTGAATTCAGTACGTTTCAGCCCCACCCAAAATTACGCTTACGTATCGACAATCACGCCCATTTGTCGATCGAGATGCTCACACGATAACTCATGTTCGCGACCATGTGATAGGGATTCGTTTGCCCGCCGATGACGACGAAGTTGTACGCATCGGCGCGCTGGTAATACGGGATCATGGCGTCATCCGGAGTCTTCGGGTCGGGAACCCAGCGGTTGGCAAACAGAGTGGACCGCGCGTTTTTCGCCGAGATCAGCGAATTTTTCTGGAGCCAGTCGGCGAGCTGTTCTTTCGTTTTGTATCCGAGCTCGACCAGGCCCTGGGCCACCAGCGGGTCGCATACGATCAGCGCGCCGAAAAGCGGGCCGAAGGGGATGCAGTTGTAGGCGATGGCCTCGTGATACTGCGGCACCGGCTTGACGCCGAGACCGATGCCGCCCTGACCCTGCGAAATGCTGAAGCCGACGAACACGCTGACGACGTTTTCCTCGGCCTTGAAACCCTTCTGCACATGCAGCGGAGTCCACGGGCTGTCCTTCTCGTTTTCGGGAAGGATGAGGTTGTTGTAGTTCACGCCGTTCCCAAGCGTGCCGAGATACGTCTGACCTGGTATGCCCGAGTTGGAGAGGTTTCTCGAGAGCATCGTCCAGGCGCGGCCGATCGCCGCGTTGGGCTGCGCGAACGGGCCCATCGCGCCGATTCCGTAATTCATGTTGAGCTTGTCGCGAATCGGGCCGTTGATCACCGCCGCGGTGGCGAAAGAATTGGTGGAGCTGGAAAGGGAAGTGAGCCCGGTTTCCGCGATCGCCAAAATGGTGGGCAGATATTCGGGCCTTGCTCCGGCCATCACGGCATTGATGGCCACCTGCCGCACGTTGAACGTCCATTCCGGATACGAGCCGCGCGCCGGCGCCATTTTGCCGACCACTTCATCGGGCTTGTGGCTGGTGCCTTTGAGCATTTCCGCGAGCTTCTCTTCGGTCGGGATGACGATCTGCATGAAATCCGTCATTCCGTTGTCGAGATAATATTGCTGCAGATTTTCGGCCGTGTCCGTGTAGGTGGCAGGTCCCATGGAAATGTTAACCGTACCCGTCTTTTGCTCGTCGGCCGTGAGCGGTTGAGTGAGCGCGTCGGTGACTTCCTTCATCAACGGCTTTCCGCTGACCGGATCGTTTCCTTCGAGATAGGCGTACATTTCCGCGTCGGTTTTGCCCCACACCGGATGCGGCGTGAAGCAGATGCGCTCGAGCGGCATGCCACGCGAGGCGGCGTTGGATTTCGCCAGGTCCTTGAACGCGATGGTGACCATCGGAGCGGTCGGGAAACCCATCTGTTCAAACTTTACGCAGTGACCAACGGTCGCTGGGGTGCAGGTGCTTCAATGGCCGATGGCCATGATGACGGCGTTGCCCTTGGACTTTATCTCCGCGTTAAGCTTGGGGTCGTCATCGGCGAACGCGCCGGCTTTCAGGCGGTACACGGTGGTGACGCTGGGCATATTTTTCTTGAACCAGTTCCCCACTTGATCCAGAAAGTGGTCCGCGCCGGGGAATCCGTCGGACACGAGGAAGATTGTCTTGCCGTCCAAGCTGCTCAGCCGCGGCGCCATCGGTACGAGTTGCACCGGAGGCGCGACGCCCTTGGGATTGAGGCCCGTGAGTTTGACCGGGCCGGCCGCAGTCTTCGCGGCCTTTTCCTTGGCCTCCGCGCTCGCGCCGGCCAGCAGAGCAGGCGACATTCCGAGCAGCGACAATATTTTTCGCCTATTCATTTTCATGGGCGCACCCGGATTCCCTCGCCAATGCCCTTATTTATAGTCCGGTTAGCATCGGGATTGCAATTCGCGTTCACTTACGTCCATTTATCAATCGAGACGCTGACGCCGTAGCTGAGGCATCCGCCCTGGAAGAACGCGTTGGTTTGCCCGCCGACGACGACCACGTTGATGTCGTTCAAGTGCGGCCAGCGCGGGATCACCGCGTCGTCCGGCATTTTGTACCACGTCGCGTAGGGCTCGAGCCCGTTCAGCGCGCGCGGGTAGTCGAAGCCGTAGGCGAAATCGCGACTCTTGTAATCCTTCACCGTCTGCGTGGTATTTTTGTACAGCCAGTCGATCAATTTTTCCTTGGTATCGTAGCCGCGCGCGTACAGGCTCACCGCGATCAATGGATCGGCCACCACCAGCCCACCGAAAAATCCTGTGAACACGCTGAAGAGGTCGCTGAACTGTTCCTCGTACTTCGGCGTATCCGTGCTGGTACCTCGCGCGCCTTGCCCCGGCACGATCCCCAGCCCGCGGAAAAGGCTGACGACATTTTCTCCCGCCTTAAAACCCTTCTGCACGTGGAAAGGAACCCACGGACTCGCGGCTTCGTTTTCGGCGATCACCAGATTGTTGTAATTCAGGTTGTTTCCCTGCGAGCCCATATAGGTATCGCCGGGCACGCCGCCGTTCGCGAGATTCTTCGTTAGCAGCGTCCAGGCCCTGCCGATCGCGGCATTCGGCTGCGCGAACGGGCCGAGCGCGCCGATGCCGTAGTTCATGTTCAGCTTGTCGCGGATCGGTCCGTTGATCACGGCCGCGTAGGCGAACGAATTTGTCGAGCTCATTAGCGACGGCGTCCCCGACGACGCAATGGCCAGAATGGTTGGAAAATATTCGGGCTTGCATCCCGCCATCACCGCGTTGATGGCCACCTGCTTCACCGTATATTCCCACGGCGGATACGCGCCCGCCGCCATCTTGCCGACCACTTCATCGGGCTTGTGGCTCGTGCCTGCCAGCATCTCGTCGACCATCTCATCGGTCGGAAGGAAAATCGGCAGGAAGTCGGTCATGCCGTTGTCGGCGTAGAACTGCTGCAGGTTCCGGGGCGTGTCCGGGCCGTACCTTTCCGGCCCGACGTTTACGTGCACCATTCCCGTCTTCATCTCTTCGGCCGTGAGCGGCAGCGTGAGATCGTCAACAATTTCCTTCATCATCGGCTTGCCGCTGATGGGATCGTTGCCCTCGACGTAGGCGCGCAACTCCTCGGGAGTTTTGGTGGCGACGGGATGCGGCGTGAACGTAATCCGCAGATGGGGCATGCCGCGCTTGGCAACGTTCAGGATCGCGAGATCCTTGAACGCGCGCGTGACCAGAGGAGTGGTGGGGACGCCGAGCTTTTCAACGCTTATGCAGTGACCGACGGTCGCTGGCGTGCACGTGCTTCAATGTCCGATGGCCATGATCGCCGCATGGCCTTTGTCCTTGATCTCTTTCCACAGCGCCGGATCGTCTTCCGCGTAGGGGCCGGCTTTTCTCTTGAACACGACGGTGACGCTGGGCATGTTTCGGTTGAACCAAAGCTGAATCTGGTTCAGCAGAAATCCGCCGCCCTCGAATCCCGTGTCCACCAGGTAGACGGTTTTGCCGTCCAGGCTGCCGAGCCGCGGCGCCATGGCGAGCAGTTGGATCGGCGGCGGCGTCCCTTTCGGGTTCAGCGTCTCGACTTTGCCGTCGCCGGACGCGGCCTTTGCGGTCTTGGCCTTGGGCTGCTGGCCCTCCACGCGCGCGCTGGCCAGAAGCGCCGGAGACATTCCCAGTAGCGACAATAATTTTCGTCTGTTCATGATTTGCGTCTCCTGTGCGCCGCGGTGGAACGCCCGGTGGAATCGCGGGAATTCATCTGCGGCGGATGTTAGCCACGCGGTTCGGCCAAGTCAAGGACATGCCAAGAAAATGCCCGCTGGCGATGAGACCTTACGACTTGGTCGGCGCTATACTTCGCGCGAACAATCCGCGGGAACAGCGGAGGGTGAGCGTGTGAAATTGCGCAAGCGCTGGACGGCGGTCATCGCCTTGATGGCCACATGCGCGTTCGTCTGCGTGGCCACAGCCCAGAATCAAAATGAAAGTAGAGCAGCGCAGCAGAGGCACGAGGCTCCTCCGTATTGGGCCTACGCCGTTGATCCACCGGCTGCCGCATCGAATGCCCCGGCCAAACCCGTCGACGATACTCGACGGCACGTGCCGGGAAGCACGGCGGCATTCACCCTCGCGCAAATTGGCGACCTCTTCACGCCGCCGGATTGGCATCCCGCCGGTCATCCCGCGATGCCGGACATCGTGGCGCACGGCAGAAAGCCGGACGTTTTCGCCTGCGGCTACTGCCACCTCCCGAATGGCCAGGGCCGTCCCGAGAATTCGAGCCTGGCGGGATTGCCCGCGGGATACATCGCTCAGCAGATGGCGGATTTCAAGAGCGGCATGCGCAAAAGCTCGGAACCCAGGCAGCGGCCGATTGCCATGATGATTGCGGTTGCGACCAAGTCGAACGATCAGGAAATCCGCGCCGCCGCCGAATATTTCTCCGGACTAAAACCGATCCCTTGGATCCACGTGGTTGAAACGAAGACCGTTCCCCGGACGCGCATTGCGGGCTGGATGCTGGTTCCCTCAGCCACAAGCGGTAGGGAGCCGATCGGTCACCGCATCATCGAGACAGCAGCGAACCTGGAGCAGGTCGAGCTGCGTAACGACGCATCCGGATTCGTTGCGTACGTGCCGGTCGGCAGCATCGAGAGGGGCGAGGCGCTGGTCACGAGCGGAGGCGCCAGCAAGACGATTCCGTGCGCCATCTGCCACGGCCCGGACCTCAAAGGCAAAGGTGACGTGCCGTCCATCGCGGGGCGGTCGCCGAGCTATATCGTTCGGCAACTTTTCGACATTCAGAGCGGGGCCCGCAACGGAGCAGCCACGCAATTGATGAAGCCGACCGTCGCAAAGTTGACGCTGGACGACATGATCTCGATTGCCGCGTACGCGGCGTCGTTGCACCCGTGATCCGAAGCGAATCAGTTTTGCTCATACGCTGATACGCGGTTGGCGTCGCTGTGATCGACGTGATACTCACGTGTTAAGAAATTGCCCGCGCGGATGGCAACCTCTGACTTTCTTTTTACCTCTTACATCCGATTGCAACGAAGTTGAACGACAGACGCACGCCTGATACGGGAGGCACGATGCAAAAGCCAGTCGTTTTGGTGGCTGCTTTCGCGGGGTTCTTGATGGCCACGTATTGGATGGCCCACGCGCAAAGCTCCGGGAACGAAACTGCGGCGCCGCAAATCATCGAAGTGTCGGCGAAAAGGTATGAATTTACTCCGGCTGAGATTCACGTCAAGGTAGGCGCAAGAGTTGAACTCAGAGTGCATTCGGAGGATGAGACCCATGGGCTGAAGCTGGTTGCCTTTCCTGAGGGTACCAAGGATAAAAGCAAGCCCGGATTGTTGTTCGGCCCGCCCGATCAAAACGGGAAAGTTACAAAAGGAGTGGACCAGGTGATTGATTTCGTGGCTCAGGAACCGGGCACGTATGACTTCAAATGCGCAAAGGTGTGCGGACTAAGCCACGGTAAAATGAAAGGCAAATTGATCGTTGAAGAGTAACTTCCTGTTTTGAGTGCGTGATGGTGGTTGTCCTAATTCACGGCTCGCAATGCGACCCATTCCTCGCTCGGACGCAAAGTTGCCACCGCTCCCACCCGCGTTCTATGTATAATTTTCATCTCGTCGTGCGAGATTTCAGCAACGGTACGAGCGCGTTCGTCGCAACCGCCAGAGGTGGGCATGCAAACTGAGCCAAACATGGATCTGGCGCATTTGGGCCATCTGGAATTGCTGACTCCGAAGCTGGAGGAGAGCCTGCGATTTTTCGTCAATGTGATGGGCATGACCGAGAGCGGCCGGGAAGGCGACTCGGTTTACCTGCGCGCATACGACGACTATGAACGCCACTCGCTGAAGCTCACCGCGTCGAAATTGCCAGGCATGGGCCACGTGGCCTATCGCACGCGGAGCCCGCAGGCGCTCGAACGGCGCGTGGCGGCGTTGAAAGGGTCGGGATTCGATATCGGCTGGAACGATGGCGACCTCGCGCACGGTCCGGCGTTTGTCTGCCAGGACCCGGACGGCCACAAGATCGAGCTGTACTACGAAACGCAGTGGTATCAGCCGCCGCCGGAGCTGCGGCCGGCATTGAAGAATCAGGCGCAGCGGTTTCCGGCGCGCGGCGTGAATGTGCGGCGGCTCGATCACTGGAACGGGCTGGCCGTGGACATCGAAGGCAACCGCGCGTTTTTCGAAAAACATCTCGGCTTCCGCTTGACCGAGCAGATCGTGCTCGATAGCGGGGTCGAAGCCGCGATGTGGATGACCTGCACGAACAAGAGCTACGATTTCGCCTACTCGAAGGATCACACCGGCGTCCGCGGACGATTTCACCACATCACGTACGCGGTCAACAGTCGCGAAGAGGTGTTGATCGCCGCGGACATTTTCC
>Ga0209517_10006352_pt1 | contig 14643 bp, 10 predicted proteins | sample PeaSoiMetSII2010_FD_187695 | JGI IMG/M metagenome (GOLD analysis project Ga0209517, IMG submission 187695) | Peat soil microbial communities from Weissenstadt, Germany - SII-2010 (SPAdes) (version 2) | ecosystem: Environmental > Terrestrial > Soil > Wetlands > Peat | place: Germany... | reverse complement strand
GTCCTCGATGCCTGGCAAAATCGCGGGCTAGGCCGCATTATGCTGCGCGAGATCATGCAGGCAGCGATGCGAAGCGGCATTCATCGTTTTCGCGCCGACGTCCTGGCGGAAAACCGGCGCATGCTGTGGCTGCTGGTCACCGAAGGCGACATCTACGATCGCAAAACCGAAGCCGGCGTCACTACGTTACTATTTACAGCGCGTACCATTACTCCCTAAGCGCTGGGTACCTTGTAGCAATCGATCCCACGCCCCAGACTTGGAGACGGGAAATCTGTCCCTTTATGGAGCGAACCGACTTCGAGCAGTGGAAAGCGAAAGAAGTTGCCCGGCTGCTGGCGCTGGTGGAAACCGAGCGGCGCTACTACCAGGAGATGGTGGCATCGCTGCCGGTGGCGCTGGTGGTGCTCGCTCCGGACCGGCAGGTGGTTTCGGCCAATCGAGCTTTTCGCCACGCCTTCGGGGTCCGCATGGAGGATCTGCGGCGCAAGACCATCGAGCAGGTGATTCCGTCACAAGCGCTGGTCGAGAAAATTCGCGACGTGCAGATGCACGCCGATGCGCAGCCATTTTTGAACATCGACGTCGAGGAACGGCGGTTGCGGGTGACCATCGTTCCCATCCGCAATTGGGACGAAGAAGGCGAAATGGAAACGCTGCTGATGGTGCAGGATATGAGCACCTTGGCGGGCGCACAGCCAATGGGCGCGGTCTCTCCTCCCGCGCCCGTTCTGGATGTTCCCGCCGTCACCTGGCAAGCGGACCCGGCGACGTTCAGGTTCAGTTCCGTAAACGGCGATGCAGAAGCGATGCTGGGATTTCCCGTTTCGCACTGGCTGAGTACTCCGCAGTTTTTCGCGGAGCGGATTCATCCCGACGATCGCGCGTCGACCATGGCGTTTTATGAAGCTGCGGTCGCGCGGGGCGGCGACGCGAGCGCGGAGTTTCGCGCGATATCCCCGGCCGGCACCGTCATCTGGTGCCGGGAGTCCATTCGAGTCAAAGAGGGTGCGATTTCGGGCGTGCTGACCGACGTCAGCCTGCGCAAGCAACTCGAACAGCAGCGTCTGACCGCGGAACGGACCGATGCTCTGCATACGATCTCCAGCCGGCTGGCGCACGATTTGAACAATCCGCTGATGATCATCACCGGGTATGGCGAGGAAATGCTGCAATCGCTTCCGGCGGACAGTCCTATGCGCGGCGACATTGAGCAGATCATGGGCGCGACCGAGCGCATTTCGGCAATCGCGGGACAAATGCTCGGGTTCACGCGCCGCGCGGCGAATCCACCGCAGCCGGTGGACGTCGCGGAGATAGTGGCGGGACTGAAAGAGAAGATCACAGCCGGCGATCAGGTTTCGGTCGGCTTGGAACCCGCCAGCGAGCCCGCATGGGCAATGGCGGATGCGACTCAGCTTGCAGACGCCATTCTGGCGATGACGTCGCGTGGCAGGGAAGATGCGAAAGAGCGTAAACACGTCGCGATTTCCTGCCGGGTGGAAGTGATCACCGAAAAACTTCCTGGCGCGACGCTGAAACCCGGCGTCTATACGCGATTGACGATTCGCGACGACGGCCGCGGTACCGAGGCGGGAAAGAGTATCTTCGAGAGCATCTTGACCAGGGGGCCCGGAGCCGATCTGGCTCGCGCATACTCGATGGTGCGCGAGTGGGGCGGCGATATCGGGTTTTCAAGCGAACCGTTTCGCGGGTCGGCTTTCGAGGTGTATCTGCCATACGCCCAGCCTGTGGCGAAACCTGAGCCCGAGCCGGTTGCAGTGCCGGTCGAAGTGGTTCCGGAGCCGGAGCCTGAGAAGGCCAAAACGATTCTGTTAGTGGAAGATGAGGTGGGCATTCGCGCATTGGTTCGAAAGATCCTGACACGCGAGAAGTATCACGTGCTGGAGGCGGGAAGCGCGGAAGACGCGCTGAAAGTCGCGGGCGCGTGGGAAGGCTCCATCGACCTGCTGGTGACCGACGTGATCCTTCCGGGCATCGGCGGGCGCGACCTGGCGGAGGGAATGCGGGAATCCATCCCCGGACTTAAAGTTCTCTATGTTTCTGGATATACCGACGACGAAGCGGTTCGCGCAGGCCAGTTTCCGCCGGGATCGCAGTTCCTTCAGAAACCATTCACGCTGAGCGCGCTGGTGGGGAAAGTCCGGGAAGCGCTGGAATCGTCGATCTAATCGTCGTTCTGATAGATTAGGGCGTATGCTTCGCAGCCGGCTTGCGCTGTGGATTAGCGTGGTGGCGCTACCTCCGCTGGGGGCGATTCTGCTATGGATGCGCGGCGATCTGGGCATCCTGCGTCGTTTCGCGGGCACGCTGGGGATCGCGGTTCTTTCGATCCTGGAGCTGTATTACGTCTACGGATTGCGGCTCGACTTCAACGGAAACATGACGGAGCTGCATTTCCGGTGGGATCAGAGTCGCCGGCAGGCGGCGCGAGTGGAAGAAAGCCGGGCTCGGCAACAGGTTGCGGAAACGCCCGCGGCCGCAGCGCCCGCCCCTGTCGTGGCCTCGAATCCAAACGTGAATCCTCCAAGACTGATGCCGGTTTCGTATTGGACCGACTTTCGCGGGCCGCATCGCGACGGCGTTTACGCCCAGGCGGAAATCAATACGGACTGGCCTTCGACAGGTCTTCCTTTGGTCTGGAAGCAACCGATCGGTGGCGGATATGCGTCGTTCACGGCAGGCGAAGGCCGCGCCTACACCATCGAACAGCGTCGTGACAAAGAGGCCGTAACCGCCTACGACATAGACACCGGACGCGAGTTGTGGGCCTTTTCTTATCCTGCGTCTTTCGATGAAGTGCTGGGCGGTCCGGGACCGCGCGCGACCCCGGTGTATCGCGACGGTTTAGTGTATTCGTTGGGCGCGAAGGGGGATTTTTATTGTCTTTCCGCACGAAGCGGCAAGCCGAAGTGGTCGAAAAACATTCTGAAAGATAACGACGCGAGCAACAAAGAGTGGGCCATGGCCGGGTCTCCGCTGATCGTGGACGAAAAAGTCATCGTGACGCCGGGCGGAACCAATGGCAAGTCAATCGTGGCGTATAATCGACTGACCGGCAAGACGATCTGGCGATCCTTGAACGACCGGACGGCATATTCGTCTCCGATCGAGGCTACGCTGGCCGGACGGAGGCAGATTGTGTGGATCAACGCCCAGCGCGCGGTCGGAATCGCGATCGAGGATGGGCGTCTGTTGTGGGATTATCCGTTTCCAGCGGCGATGGACATGAATCTTTCGCAGCCAATCCCAATCGACGAATCGCACGTGCTGTTGTCGTCGAGCGACGCGGGCGGGTCCGCTCTGCTCGAGATCAGCCAGAACGACGGCGCGTTCACCGCGCATGAGGCGTGGAAGACGAATCGATTCAGGAATAAATTCAATTCGTCGGTGCTGTATCAAGGGTATGTTTACGGCTTCGACGAAGCGATTTTCGCCTGCATGGATCCGAAGACGGGCGAATTGAAGTGGAAGGGCGGCCGCTATGGCTTCGGCCAGGTGCTGCTGGCGGGCGGATTCCTGGTGATCACCACCGAACAGGGCGAAGTGGTGCTGGTGCGCGCGACGCCCGAATCGCATCAGGAGCTGGCTCGATTTTCCGCGATCGAGGGGAAGACGTGGAACATCCCGGCCATCGACCACGGGATGCTGCTGGTGCGCAATACAACTGAAATGGCTTGTTTCCGGATTGGGAGGACGCACGAATGAGAATCGTACTGCTGCTTTTGGCTGCCTGTGGTCTGGCGTTTTCGCAGGATGACACGAATAACGCGGCTGGCCGCGACCAGGCTCGCTCCATGGTGGTTTCGAAGTTCGGCATCGTGGCGACCAGCCAGACGCTGGCGTCGCAGGCGGGCGCACGCGTGCTCGAAGAAGGGGGCAATGCGATTGACGCCGCCATCGCCGCGAACGCGACGCTCGGGGTGGTCGAAGCCGCGATGAACGGCATCGGCGGGGACCTGTTCGCGATCATTTATGAAGCCAAGACCGGGAAGCTGTACGGATTGAATTCCAGCGGGTGGGCGCCGGCCGCATTGACGCCGGAGGTGTTGGCGCAACGCGGAATCACGGATATGAACAAGTCCGGCGTGCATCGGATCACGGTCCCAGGCGCGGTGGCCGGATGGCAGGCGATGCACGACAAGTTCGGGACCATGGGACTCGACAAACTGCTGGGCGCCGCGATCTACTACGCCGAAAACGGCTATCCGGTGACGGAGCTGATCGCACAGTCGTGGGCCGCGTCGGAAAAATCGATGGCGAAGCAGCCAGGGTTTAAAGAGACCTATATGCCCGGCGGACATGCGCCGAAGACCGGCGAGATCTTCAAGAATCCCGCGCTGGCGGCTTCGTTGAAGTTGATCGCGCAAAAAGGGCGCGACGGTTTCTATCACGGTCCGACGGCCGAGAAGCTGCTGAGTTTCCTGAAAGAACAAGGGAACGTGATGGCGGCGGCTGATCTGGCCGAATTTCAACCGGAATGGGTAGATCCGATTTCAACCACCTACCGCGACTGGAAAATCTCAGAAATTCCGCCCAACACGCAAGGAATCGCCGCGCTCGAGATGCTGAACATCATGGAGCGCTATCCGATGGCCGAATACGGCCACAACAGTACGCGCGCATTGCACGTGATGATCGAAGCGAAGAAGCTCGCGTATGCAGATATGTTGCGCTACGTGGGCGATCCGCGAATCAGCAGCATCCCGACAGAACAGTTGAAGTCGAAGGATCTGGCCATCGATCGGGCCAAGCTGATTCAGCCGGATCATGCCAGTTGTTCGGTTCTTCCAGCCGAGCTCTCCGGACGCACGCGCACGGGCAACGATACCATTTACATGTCCGCGATCGATCGCGACGGCAACATCGTCTCGCTGATCCAAAGCAATTACAGCGGCTTCGGAACCGGAATGGTGGCGCCTGGCACGGGCTTCGCGCTCCACAATCGCGGGGCGCTGTTCACGCTGAAGCCGAATGAGCCGAATACCGTAGGTCCGCACAAGCGCCCGCTGCACACCATCATCCCGGCGTTCATGGAAAAGGATTCCACACGCATCGGATTCGGCATCATGGGCGGCTGGAATCAGGCGCAGGCGCACGCGCAGTTCGTGGCCAACGTGGTGGATTACGGAATGAACATTCAGGGCGCGATGGAGGCGGCGCGCTTCACCAAGGGATCGTTTGAAGGCTGCGATGTTTCGATGGAGTCGCGCATTCCGGAGAAAGTTCGCGAAGAATTGACGGGTATGGGCCACAAGATTCGCGTGCTGCCGGCATATTCGGGAACCATGGGTCGCGGGCAGGCGGCGGAGCGCATCGAAACCGGCGTGAACTTCGCGGCGTCCGATCCGCGGGCGGATGGCGAGGCGATTCCACAAGGTCCACCGTTGTTCGGTCCACGGAAGTGAGACTCCAGGCGGTCTCGTGATTCAGTCTGCGCGAGTTATACCGACCGCTCGAAGCTCCGCAAGATGCGCGCGCATGGCCAAACCGCCCGGCATCGGCTTTCTTCTTGAACCTCAGGCGGAGCATTGTAATTAGTACTAATATTTTAGTATGCGATTCGCGCTACCGATTCTTCTCGCGACCCTCCCCGTTTTCGCGCAGGACCCGTCCGAGCCCAAGCCGCCCGATATCGACCAGCTTCAAACCGCCGCGCGCGCCGCGTATTCCAAAGGCAAATACGCCGAGGCGCGCACGAATCTGGAGCAGGCGTGGGAACTCGCACAGCAACAGACTTCGCAGAACGATCCGAAGCGATATGACATCTTGAAACAGCTCTCGGGTGTGCTTTCGGCGGCGGGCGATTATGCCGCGGCGCAAAATTATGTCGAGCTGGCGATCAACTGGCGCGAGACCGCGATCAGCCGGGAAGATCCCAAGCTGGCCGACGAGTGGATCGAGCTCGCATCGCTGTGCCAGCGCCAGAAAGACTTCGACCGTGCGCTGGCGCTGCTGCAACGGGCGCAGATGACGCATATTCGCGAAAACGGCGCGGAGAGCCTGCCGGTGGCCGACGATTTCAGCCGCATCGCGCTGGTGTATTCAGGCGAACAGAAGCCGGAATTGACCACGGCGCCCCTGCAAAGCGCGATCGCCATTCGCGAAAAAGTGCTGGGAGCGGAGCATCCCGCGATTCTTTCGGAACTCGATCGCCTGGGCGCTTCATGGATCGCATTGCGCGATTATCCGAAAGCCGAAGAGACATTTCGTCGCGCCCTGGTGATCCGCGAACGCCTGCTGGGGCCGCAGGACGCTGGTTTGATTTCGACCGTCGAAGGCCTCGGCTACGCGCAGTATGGCCAGAAGAAATTCGACGAAGCCGAGCCGAACTATCTGCGGCTGTTATCGCTGTGGAAAATCTCCACCGGCGATCCCGCGCATCCGATGGTGGCCATGACACTGGACAAGATGGCCGTGTTTTATCGCACCCAGGACAAGTGGGAAGAAGGGACACGCGCAGCCGATGAGGCCAATGCGCTGCGCGAACTGTTTCTGGCGAACGGGTTGAGCCAGGAGGCGACGGCTCGCCAGGCGCATGGCGACAAAGCTGCGGCGACGAGGTTATTCACTCAGGCGTTGGGCGTTCTTGACGAATCGCGGCCCGAACACGTCGAGCTTCGCGCGCAACTCGAAAAGAATCTGGAAGAATTGCAAATCGACGTGAAACCGCAGCGTAAAGCGCCGCCCAAGAAGACCACCGATAAATAGCTATTCAACCGCAATCGCGCGATCGAACACTACGTCCAGCGTGGACCCCTGCCGCAATTCCACTTCCTTGCCGCGGGTCAGAAGCGTAGTCGCGAACCCGACCGCTCCGCCGACTCCCGCGCCAATGCCCGCTCCGGTCCAGCTTCGATCTGCGATTCCCCCGATCCCCGCGCCGCTTCCCGCGAGAATCGCGATGCGGTGCGCGTCGGTCCCGACGCTGGAACCTTGCTTGACGATGTTCTCGTCCTGCTCGACCTTCTGTCCCGAGTCGTTCGAATCCACCGAACTCATGCGCGGCGCGATCTTCAGCACTTTGCCGCCGGGCAGCGTCAGCGTTTCCAGGCGAATTCCCAATTCCGCGCGTCCGGCCACTTTGCCGCTGCGTTTCGCGTGCGAGATGGTCCCCTGCACGTACGATCCCGCCGGAATCAGGATCTGATTATCGGCGGCAATCGGGCTGGCAGTTTGCAGATAAACCTGATCGCCCTCCCCGGCGGTTCGCGTGTTGATGGAATTCACCATTTTGAGCAGGACGTGCGTGCCTTTGGGAATCTCCGCGGCCGAAGCCGCCAGACAAAACAGCAGGCTGAGGGCAATCGTGTTCATGCCTTCATGATCTCACGCTAAAATCGCAGTGGTGAACAAGCAGGCATTCGACCAGAAGATGGAGGCGATTGAAGCCCTGCGGTCGTCCCCAGGCTCGCCTGCAACCGTGGAGCAGTTGCGAAAAGCCCTGAAAGATCGGAACAACTACATCGTGTCGAAAGCCGCGGCGGTCGCGGGGGATCTGGGATTGAGAGACCTGATCCCGGACCTGATCGCGGCGTTTCAGCGCTTTATGACCGACTCTGTAAAATCCGATCCGAAGTGCTGGGCCAAGAACGCGATCGCCAAGAGTCTCAAAGATCTGGAATATAGCGAAGCGGATTTCTTCCTCCGCGGACTGAAACATTTTCAGTATGAACCGGTTTGGGGCGGAAAAGAAGATACGGCCGCGACTTTGCGTGGCGCGTCCGCGCTGGCGCTGGTTTCCTGCGCCCTGCCGCGCTTCGCGATTCTCACGCACCTGGTGGAGACGCTGGCAGCCGATCCTGGCAAATCCGTTCGCGTCGATGCCGCCCGGGCGACTGCGCAGCTCTCCGGGCTCGACAGCATCCTGCTGCTGCGGCTGAAAGCCTCCTGCGGGGACAAGGAGGCCGAAGTGGTGGGCCAGTGCTTCGCGGGCCTGCTCGAAATATCGCCGCCGGATTCGATTCCCTTTGTGGCGAGCTTTCTGTATGCGGAAAACACCGACGTTCGCGTCGAGGCAGCGGCTGCCCTAGGCGAATGTCACGAGCCGGCCGCGGTCGCTGTGCTTCAGGAGCACTGGCGCGCGCAGTCAGATCCGGATACGAGGCGGGCGATTCTGTTGTCGCTTGGACCTTCGCGGCAGATCGCGGCGGCGGATTTTCTGCTGTCGGTTGTGATGGAAGGATTGACGGAGGACGCAAGAAACGCCATCCGCGCGTTAGCAGCCAGCCGTTTTCGCGAGGATTATCGCGAGAGAGTCGCGACGGCGATGGAATCTCGTCCGAATTTGCTCGAGGTCTTTCACAAAGAGTTCGGTCACTTGTGAACCGAAACCGTCTGGTCGCCGTTGACATAAGCGAGATACTCGGCGCCGCCTTCGGCCGCGACTTCCTTGGTGTGTTTCTGATTCGGATTCTCCACCGGACGAACCGGCGGACCATCTGCGCGCTTGCTCGGAATACATCGAACCTCGAGTTTGCGGCCGTCCGCCGCGTCCACCTGAAGCAGGCGAAACGTCATCTGTTTCCCACCCATGCCCAGGAATTTCTTCTTTCCTGCGGCGTCCACGATCGCGCCCATCACCACCGCTCCTTTGTGAATCACGATGTAGTCGCCGGCGCGAACATCGTCAGCCGCGGTAAATCGGATCGGCTCGCCCTCCGCCGCGTCGGCCGGAATATCGGCAGCCAGCAGGATTCGAAATGGCGAGCCATCGGTAACCGTCACCACGGCCACATTTTCCGGAGCCTTCGCGGCGGGCGCGGGCGGTGTCACCGGGGCGGCTGACGGCGTCGATGACACGGGCGCGGGCGGCGGCGTCTCCTTCGCAATGCGAGGCGCCGCCTCGGGAACCGCCTTCGGGTCGCGCATCGCTTCAATCACGCCCGCGGGAACGCCGGCTTTCGTCAATCGAATGATCTCTCCCGGAGAAAGATTGAAATCTGTTTTTGCGGAGCGAATCTGGCCGATGATCACCGCGCTTGCGACCTTGGCCTGGGCCATTTCAATGATGTTGTCATTGGTCAGCGCGACGTCGGCAGGTCGCGGCGGAGGCGTGGGAGCTTGCGGTTCAACCGCCGGCTCTGGAACAACCGCGACCTCAGCTGCCGGCTGCGGCGGATGATGACGGACCCACCACCATCGGCCCCCGCCGGCGGCCGCCAGCAGAATCAATCCGCCGACGATGCCCGCGATGGTGTAAGAAGACGTACCTTTTTTCTGATCCGCTGAAATCCGAGGTCGGTACAGTTGCCCCGAATCGGATTCGTGTTTCAACGCCGAAAGTGCCGCGCGAACGTCCTGCATGGATTGCCAGCGTTCGCTCGGAGTCTTCTTCAGGCAGCGCTGGATCAACTGATCCACTTGCGGTGGAACGTCGGGAGCGAGCTCCGCGATAGGCCTGGTGGCATCGCGCAGAATCGCCGTGAGCGTGGAAACGGCATTCTCGCCGCCAAATGCTCGCACGCCGGTTACCATCTCATACAGCACCACGCCGAACGAAAAAATATCGGACCGCGTGTCTACTTTCTTGCCTTGCGCCTGCTCGGGCGACATGTAACTGACCGTACCGACGATCGACCCTTCCACCGTCAGCGGCGCGTTGTGGATCGTCTGCGTCTTGTCGCCTAGGTCCACGACACCACCACGGTCCGTCAGCTTGGCCAGGCCGAAATCGAGAATCTTCACCAGCCCGCTTTCAGTCACCATTACGTTCGCCGGCTTCAGATCGCGATGCACGATGCCGGCGTTGTGCGCCGCAGTCAACGCATCGGTCATCTGAACCGCGTATTTCAAGGCTTGCGGCAGACGCAAACCGCCCTTGGGAATCAGGTCGACCAGCGTCTTGCCGACCACGAACTCCATCACCATGAAATCGGCGTCGCCGTCGGAGATGATGTCGTGGATGGTGATGATGTTCGGGTGATTCAGCGCGGAAGCGGCCTGCGCTTCCTGAATGAATCTGCGGCGCGCGTCCGGATCCTCATGATAGGAGCCGGCCAGAACCTTGATCGCCACGAAACGATTGAGCTTGGCATCTTGCGCCTTATAGATTTCGCCCATGCCGCCGGCGCCGAGTTTTTCAATGATCTGATACTGCCCAATCGTTCGACCAACCATTTTCAGTGCCTCTCCGAACCCTACAGTTTGTCACACTTCTGAAAAAACTGGTTCAGCGCGGCCCGCCAGTTGCAAATCGCCCCCGTATGATTTGCCCGCCGCTCCTGTGGTTCGCGTTTGCTTCGAATGAGATGGTGGCCGCGGTCGCCGTTCGCGGAGCCGAATCGAATGTGAAGTTGGAAACACAGGTGGGCCGGCCCATCGACGCCCCGTCGCTCGCGCAGGACGTCCGGCGGCTGTGGAATACGGGCCGCTTCGAAGATATTCGAGTGAAAACGACGGATCAACCGGGCGGCAGGGCCGTGGTGTTTGAAGTGACGCCATCGCGCGGGCCAACATTGCGCGATCTGCGCATCGAGCCCAACTCTTACGGCCTGCGACCGAAAGCTCCCGAAGGCGTGCTGCTCGATTCGCTACGCGTCCACGAAATCGCGGCGGCGGCGACCAAGCAGCTTCGTGCCCAAGGATATATGGATGCGCGCGTCGATTACGATGTCATCCCAGTCGCGAAGAGCCTCGCCGATCTCCGGCTGACCGTGCATGCCAGCGATCCGGTGCGGGTGAAGAATATCGAGTTTACGGGCGATCTGGCGCTGAACGCGGCGCAGCTTCGGGGATCGTTCCAGGCGCTGCGGGCGAGGCGGATTCTGTTCTGGAGAATCCTGCCCGCGTACAGCCACGAAGCCGTCGAATCGGACATGACGCGGGTCGTTTCTCTGTATCTCTCGAAAGGATATTTCGACGCGGGCGTGCGATTGGAAGACACCGCGATTCACAGCGAGCATGCAGAGCTGCATGTTTCGGTGGAGGCCGGGCCCCGATACCAAGCGGCTCCGGTCGATTGCGCCGATCTGCTGAAGCAGCGCCGCCAGGCTGAGCACGAAGGCGTCCTCGACTTCTCAGCCCGCGTGGAAGTGCAACCGGCCGAAGACGGCCGCGCGATTCTGAACACGGCGATCGAGCGAGGCCCGGCATATCGCGTCGGCAGGATGAGCTTCACCGGAAACCGTCATTTCAGCGACACGGCGATCCGACGGAATTTCGTGCTCGACGAAGCTGCGCCGTTTGACGAATACCTGTTGCGCAAGAGCCTCGCGCGCCTGAATCGCACCAACTGGTTCGAACCCGTCTCGGGGGCCAGCGTAATCATTCATCCCGACGATTCCAAAGGCCAAGCGAGTATACTGATCCCGCTGATTGAGCCTAAACGCGGCAAATGGTCGCTTTCAGGACCGGTCGGACCTTCGAGCGTCGGCGGCCCTTTGAAAGCATCCATCAGCGAACGCATCGCGAGTTACAGCGTATCGATCGGCCTCATCGCATTCGCGCATCCGATTGTGCCCGCACTCGCCGCCGCGACCAAGCGCTTTGTGCCGGTGGCGACCCTCCAACGGTCCGGAAACGGCTGGTTATCGGGAATCGCCGTCGCTCCACAACTCGGGTGGCAGGCTTCGGCAGCTGCGTACCTGACTACGCAACTCCGTCAACGGCTGACGCCTCTTCTGGTTGGCGATCGCGGTCTTATGCCGGAGCTGCCCGTGGCGATGGAAACTCCCACCGGCGAAAAGACGCTGTTCTGCGAGCCTCCGACGCCGCGATTCTTCGTCATGCGAACCGCCGCGGCCATGGGACTGCAACTACTCGGGTCGCTGCCGGTTTTTTAACTATTTCTTAAAGTGAAACAGATCGTCGGGAACCTGGTTCACTTCCACGCGCGTGAACATGACGGTGCGCGTATTTTCCGTCGACGAGCCCGAATTGTGCGCCGCGGATCCGCTCACCTGGCGCAGAACCAGGTGGCGCGTCTTATCGATCCACAGCTTCACCGGCAGTGTCTGCGCGGTGCCTGAAGCCGTCTGATTCTGGCGCTCGAACTGAACCACGAAACAATCGAAGGATTGTCCGCCGATCTGCACCGCTTCCGACCCTACCAGCGATGACTTTACGGCGTCCTCGCCGATCTGGCTGAACACCGCGACCGGAGACCCCTCCAGCATCCTCACATCGTCGTCGGTTACAGGCGATTCCTTCGATTCCTTGGTGATCGAGCGGTGGTTCCACAACGTCTTCCCGTCGGACACCCGTTCCCATTTTCCGGCCGACGGATAGTCGTATTCCAGGCGGAATTCATTGGGCTCTTTGTACGCGACCACGAATGAAGTTTCGGTCTTGGATATGCTCGCACCCACTTTCGTCTCCGATGTGGTGGTTCCCTCAAAGTCGTAGTTCTTGAGGCTGCGATACGTATCCTGGGTGCTTTTGAGAATCTGGGCGGCGTCGTCTGCCAGAGCGAACGCAGCCGAAAACGTGAACGCGAAGCCGAAGGCAAGCCATCGTCTCATGGTGGTGGTCCCCTTTCCTGAGCCGTGTCTATAGTTTCAGGCAGGGAGCGCTGGAGCGCCATCCCTCTCAGGCTGTAGTTTTTCCGGTCCGGCATCCCCCCAATCCGGGATGTTTTCTCCCCTATCGCCGTTCCCGGTTCTAGCCAACGCGCTGGATGGGAAACCCGCGCCCCGGGGCCTAAGCTGAAATCGAGGTGGCAGACAAATGAAAAACTTCTTAGCGACCCGCCGCTTTCTCGCGGCGGTTTCTATAGGAACGGCACTGGCCGTGACCGGATTCCTAGGGGTGAGAGCAGCTACGCTCCCGCGCCTGAATCCAGCCGCGACCATTAAGACCGCTCCGCGCTCCGCCGCGGCGGACCAACGCGGATATTCGAGCATCGTGAAGAAGGTGGTTCCGGCCGTCGTGAACATTTCCTCTTCGCGCGTAATGAAAAACGACACGACCGGAATGCGCGGCCAGGGCATCGATCCCCAACAGCTCGACCCCTTGTTCCGCCAATTCTTCGGTGACAATTTTGGGCGTAATTTTCAAGTCCCCAAGGAACGGCGCGAGAAGAGCCTCGGTTCGGGCGTGATCATCAGCCCCGAGGGCTATATTCTGACCAACAACCACGTGGTCGATCATGCGACCGACGTCACGGTTACGTTGTCCGACAAACGCGAGATGAAAGCCAAGGTAGTCGGCACCGACCCCCGTACGGACGTTGCGGTCCTGAAAATCGAAGGATCCAGCTTCCCCTATCTGACCCTCGGTGATTCGAGCAAAGTAGAAGTGGGCGACATCGTGCTCGCCATCGGCGATCCGTTTGGCGTCGGCCAGACGGTAACCAGCGGGATCGTCAGCGCAACCGGACGCGGCGGACTCGGCATTGAAGAAGTCGAGGACTTCATTCAAACCGACGCGCCCATCAATCCCGGCAACTCCGGCGGAGCCCTGGTGGACGATGAAGGGCACCTGATCGCGATCAACACCGCGATCATTTCCGGCAACAGCGGCGGCAATCAGGGAATCGGGTTCGCAATTCCAATCAACATGGCGCGCCACGACATGGACGAAATCCTGGCGCACGGCAAAGTGGAGCGGGGCTATCTCGGCATCCTGCCGCAGGACCTGAAGCCTGAATTGGCGAAAGCGTTCCACAGCTCAACCAGCGGCGCTCTGGTCGGCGATGTCACGCCGAACAGCCCGGCTTCGAAAGCCGGATTGCAGAAGGGCGACATCATCACGGAAGTGAACGGTAAAGCGGTTTCCGACGCCAACCAGTTGCGGTTGATGGTCGGCATGCTGGACCCGAATACCAAGGTGAATCTGAAAATCATGCGCGACGGCAAGGCGCAGGAGATCGCCGTGACACTCGGCGAGTTCCCGTCGACCGAACAGCGCGCTTCGCTGAACAAAGACAATTCGGAGAACAGCGCTCTGGAAGGCGTGCAGGTGGAAAACCTGACTCCGGATACGGCGCAGGATCTGAAGCTCGCGCCGCAAACCAAAGGCGTGGTGGTGGATCAGGTCAGCCCGGACAGCCGCGCCGCCGAAGCTGGATTGCAGCAGGGTGACGTGATTCAGCAGGTGAACCACAAGCCCGTGACCAGCGTGAACGAATTCAAGCAGGCTATGAATACAGCCGGAAACAATAATCCGGTACTCCTGCTGGTGAACCGCGAAGGAACCACGTTGTTCGTGGCAGTGTAACGTGTTCTTCGCGGTCTAACGCCCGCACGGCGCGCGGCGGCTCTCATTTCCGGTCGCCGCGCTGCCCAGTGCAGACGTTCCCTGACTTGGCCGCCACCTCAACAGTCGCGGCCCGACGGCCGGACTAGCCGACCCTCCGCGGCTAACCGGCCGTCGTTTTTTATGTATCATCCCGAGTATGCGGTGGGCCGTCTTCGTCTTAATGCTCGCCGCAGCATCCGGTCAGCAGCCGTCGGCCGGCAGGATCCTCGTAGCGACCGAAAAGTCGCACGATCCCGATCTCAGCCATTCGGTGGTGCTGCTGATCCGTTCCGATCGGGACGGCGCAATCGGCCTGATCTTAAACCACCCCACCAAGACTGAAACCTATTTCGGCGGACCGATTCCACTCGGCGTTCGAGCTCTGATTCGCTCCGGCACCCAGCCCGATCAGTCCGACCTTGTAATTCCCGGCGTGTGGCTGAC
>Ga0209517_10006351_pt1 | contig 14644 bp, 15 predicted proteins | sample PeaSoiMetSII2010_FD_187695 | JGI IMG/M metagenome (GOLD analysis project Ga0209517, IMG submission 187695) | Peat soil microbial communities from Weissenstadt, Germany - SII-2010 (SPAdes) (version 2) | ecosystem: Environmental > Terrestrial > Soil > Wetlands > Peat | place: Germany... | reverse complement strand
CGTGCCGGTACGGCTCGATCCCGGATTCGACCTCCGGCGGACCGCCAACCTGGGGCGCATGATCGAGCGCTGGGGGCTGGTGCCGCTCTCCTATCTCTCCCAGTTCAGCAACACCAAGCACATCTATGGCTACATCGGGAGCGAGGACTTCACCATGTATCCGGTGCTGCTGCCGGGATCCTTTATCCAGGTGGACGAATCGGCCAATACGGTAGCGGAAGGCACCTGGCGCTCCGAGTATGAGCGGCCCATCTACTTCGTTGAATTGCGGGATGGTTACACCGCCTGCTGGTGCTCGTTGAAAGGCGACTATATCATCCTGCAACCCCACCCGCTGTCGCCGGCGCCGGTGCGCATACTGAAACAGTCGCAGGAGGTCGAGGTCCTGGGACAGGTGGTCGGCATAGCCATGCGGCTGGACGGCTGGCGCAGCGCCGCCAGCGGGGAAAGTCCGGCTAGCGGAGAAGCGACAAAAGGGCCGCGACGACTGAATTGAAGTGCGCTTGCGAACCTCCGCCCAGATGGGGAGGGATCACCGCTCGCGGGTCCTGCAAGATGGCCTCCAGATAACGCCTGACGTCGGAGCGCTGGGCGGCCGCCGAGCGCGTGGCATCCTCCAAGAGTTGGCGCAGGGGCGTCCGCAGCACCTGCAAGAACAAGCCGCGATGCACTTCCGCCACCGTGCGCTGCATCCCCTCCTCGCCATAAATCCGCTCCAGGCCCCAGTGCACGTAGCGGCCGTTCTCGCGTAACTCCGCCACATAACCCAGCTTGCCCAGCACGCCTGGGACTTTGGCCAGAGTGCGCTCCAGGAAGTCGTCCTTGATCGCCAGCAGGGTCACGTCTGTTCCAGTTCCGGAAATCGAGACGCCAGCAAGGTTTTCTCCACCGCTTTCCCTCGCACCGGCAAATTAGAACCCGCGAGAAGTTTACTTCGTCCGCGAAGAGAATTCCCATGAAAAAGCTGGTGCACATTCTGCTGATCAGTCTGGCCCTGTTGGGTTCGGTTTCGACTGCGTTCGCTGACGGCGGGGATCCCATGCCGACCCTGCCACCGACCCAGGCGGCCCGCTAGTCTGGATAGCTCAACCCAGCCTGCGCTAGCCGGTGGCGATAAGTAATATTGTTCCCGTTTCTGGCTTCGTTCTATTTTGGGCTGCCTGGGCAAAACCCTCGGTTCGGGATTGCCTTGGGTTTGGGCCTGTTCGCCAGCATAGAATTGGCGGCGGTGGCGGTGCGCTCGCAGGTGGGCGCCGCCGCTAACAGCGGATTCTCGCAGATAAACAGCGCCGCGTATCGTTCCGGCGTTATGATATGGCTTTGCTATTTGCTGGCTCCCCAGCCGGCTTCGCAATACGCGGGCGTGGTACAAGACAACGACCTGGAGAAGTGGAACCAGGCGTTACTGGAAATACTGCAACGATGATAACGACTGCCCTATTGATCGCATTTGCCTTGGTGGTGGTGGGGGTGCTCGTTCGCGCCGTCCGCCGGCGCCGTGATCCCGTGCCCGATCTGCAGGCATTGGAAGCCTACACGCGGCCGGTGGACTTGGCCGCCTTCCGCAACCTGATCGACCCTGCCGAAGAGGACTACCTGCGGGAAAACCTGCCTGCCGGACCGTTCCACGCTCTGCAGCGGGAGCGCATGCGCGCGGCCCTCGAGTACGTGCGGCGTACTGCCTACAACAGCGCCATTCTGCTGCGCGTGGGCGAAGCCGCACGCCGCGACCCGAATCCGGAGGTGGTGGCGGCCGCCCGCGCGCTGGTGAACGACGCCCTGCGGCTGCGCATGAACGCCATGCTGGCCATGGTGGTACTCTACGGACGGATCGCTATGCCGGGAGCGCGGATCTCGGTCGGCCGGGTCACGGACATTTACGAGAACCTGACGCAGGGGCTGGTGCGGCTGACGCGCCTGCAGGATCCGGCACACGCCACCCGCATTTCGGCCGCGGTCTGAAGCCGCCGCTCACGCCGGCGCTGCGTGGGTTCTCGCCCATTTTGGGTTTAGTTCGTTCCGGCGTTCCGCCGGTCACGGGCCTGATCGGTGAGAGCGCACCACGCGGTGGTTGGGCAAAGACTCTGACTTCGGCGTTTGCCTTGCCGTGGTTTCCTCGGCGTTGGGCAGGACCTCGCGGAGACACCAGTCGATCCGCCGCACGGCCTGCTGAATGTCCCCAATGGCAGCCGAGTCCGCGATGGACAGCACCGATCGGCTGACGATTACCTGTAAGGCATTGCGGGTGTGGTGGTTCATATCGGCAATGACGCCCATGAGCTGGCGCTGTCTCCTCAGTTCACGCTCATGTCTCAACTGCTGGGCGATCCCGAGCGCCAACACCAGCCCGCTGAGCAGAAAGTTATCCAGCAGTGTGGCATCCCTTCTGAGCCCATGGCGGAAAAACCAGGCGTCGATCCAATACACCGCCCCGAAAATGACAATGGCGGAGAACACCGCCCATTTGAAGCGCAACGCACCGGCAAGCGAACCACGGGCGCGCTGCTCTAAGATTGGCGGGTACGGCGGGGAGGCCATGGCGTAACGACCCTCCTCGGGTGACTTTCACATCCTACCTTGGACTGCGTGAAAGAAATTGTAAAGAGAGGTAAATTCTCGTACCCAGACCAGGATCGGGATTCGACTAGAAGGTGAAGGCCAGCCCGCCGCGCACCGAGCGCGCCGACTGCACCAGATACAGTGTCTGCCCGTCCTGTCCGAGCACCGGGACATATCCCTGGGCCAGAAGGTTGCGCAGGTCGAGCAGGGCCTCCATGTGCCCGGGAAGGAACGAGACGGGAAGCGGCTGGCGGATGAAGATGTTGAGATAGGGGTCGGCCTCGCCGGGGGAGGCGTTGAACATATCCACCGGGGTCAGGGCAGGCCCGCTGGTCCATTTGTAGGAAGCGATCCAGTGGGTTTTGCAGTGCGGAACGCCGCCCGCCAGCTTGATCGCCGCGGCATGCCGGCGCTCTACCCGCAACAGGGCCTGCGCCTCCTGCCAAGCGCTGCCGGAGCCGGGCAGGGTGATGACGCCCCCATAGCTGTAGTCGAGCGTCGCCGTCAGGTCGGACAGCAGCTTGCGCTGCGCCACCGCCCGCACACCCTGGGTCGAGAGTTCGCCGCCGTTGTAGGTGAAGGTTCCGGAGTAGATGTCGGGCAGAAATTCACCTGAATCTGCGGTCACTTCGCCGACGCCGACCAGCGCCGCATCGCGGACATGGTCGGAGTAGGCTGCCACTTGCACACTGTTGTTGCCGACGCGGCGCGACACCGAGAGTTCTTGGTGATGGGCGCGCTCCAGCAGGGCGCGGTTGCCCAGCATGGAGACCCGCGGCCCGGATTCGCTCAGGTCGGCGGGAGCAGTATCGAAGCCCTTGGCCATCCGCGTACTGGGTTGCGCGGTCGCGTACGTGTATTGCACCACGGTTTTGGGCGAAATGTGCACCGCTGCCGAACCGAAAGGACGGAAGGCGGTCACCCCGCCGCGGAAGTCGATGGCCTGCAATTCGCCGCCGAAGCTGAGGTCGATGAGGTCGGCCAGCGTGATCCCATCCGCCACCGAAAACGCCAGGGCATCGAAGGCGCCGTCGTGCTGCACTGCATCGGGCAGGGCAAAGCGGCGCACCGTCAAGGCCATCTCGGGGTGCGAGCCATCCGCCATCTGCTGCGAATAACCGGCCCGCATTACCCCCGCCGGCGTGCCACTGCCATAGCCCACGTTCCCGCCCAGGGTCAGGGTCCCGGCGGAGAACAAGGATTGATCGATGCGGAACTGGGTGGTTATGTCGGCGGCGCCGCCGAAGCCCTCGTTGTCGGAGCCGGCGATGAACGACACCTGCGCCTTCAAGCTGCGGTCTTGGCTCCTGGCGGGCGTGCCGTCGTCGAGCAGGCGCAGGATGGGGCGGCTGGTGGCCGTGCGCAGGGTCCACTGCCAGTCGTCGTCCTGCTGGGGCGAAGTGCGGCCCGGCGGCAGCCACTGCACCGCCTCAAACAGCGTGGTCAGCGTGAGATTGACGATCAGGTTGGCGCCGGCGCGCAGGGCGACGTTCTCCCGCAAACTGGGCAGATAGGAGGCAGCCGAGGCCTTCACCTGGTAGGCGCCGGCGGAGAGGCCGGAAGCCTTGTAATAGCCGCGCGCGTCGGTAAAGACGGTGGCGCCCAGCGGACCCTGTGGTGAGACGATCTCCACCGCCACGCCCATTTGCGGCACCCCGCTCGAGTTCTTCACGTAGCCGGAGATCTCGCCCGTCGCCGCGGCGGCACACGCCGGCGCCACCACCATGAGCAGCGCCAGCCAGCACGCCAGTTTTCGTGCCATCTCTACCACCCTGCCCCGGGAGAATGGGGTCGTACTACTCTGCGGAAAACCAGCCGCAGGGCGTTGACTCTACCGCAGGCAGCAGCACCCTGTGATTATGCCAACAGATTCTATGTCTTAAGCTGCGGAAAAGGCAAGGCTCTGCGCCTCTCCGGCTGCTTCGCTCGGTAACCGCAGAACTTTCGCAGGTGCCAACCGCTGCGGCCACCCGATATAATCCCAACCCGAGGGGGAGGGAAAGGTCTGTTTATATCAAGGTTCCTTTCCGTCTCCGGGGGCGTGGCCCGTCAGGGCGATAATCCGCCGGGTGCACGAAACTTTCTGCCGCGGCCCAGCGTATCTTTATAGAAGGGATGGCCTTGCCCCGGGGCGCCAACGCCTCTGCGCGCAGGCGTCGCACGACATAGCAGGGAGCAGAGAACTCATGAGCTGGAAGAAGATCGGCATCATCGGGGGAGCGGTCGTGGTGCTGGGCTCGGTGGTCGGATTCACGGTGTACCAGAGCCGCAAGAACGTAGTCGCGGTGCAGAGCGGGCGGGTGGTGCGCGAAGATCTGGCTAGCGTGGTGACCGCTTCCGGCGAGGTCAATCCCCAGACCTACGTCAACATCGGGGCGAATGCCTTTGGCAAGATCACGCACCTCTACGTCAAGGAAGGCGACAAGGTCAAGAAGGGACAGTTGCTGGCGCAGATCGAGAACGTGCAGCCGGCGGCCGACGTCTCCGCCATGCAGGCCTCGCTGCAAGCCAGCAATGGTGACGCGGCTGCCGCCGATGCCGCCTACAATACCGCGATCGCCGACCTGGCCCGCGCCAAGGCCGACGCCGCGCAGAAAAAGCTCGACTATGAGCGCGCCCAGGGCCTGTTCAAGGACCAGCTCATCGCCAAGCAGGAATTCGACGCCCGCGAAGCCGCCTGGGAATCTTCCGCCAGCGGCCTGGTGCAGGCGCAGGCCCGCATCGTGCAGACCAAGGCGCAGCGCGACGCTTCGCATGACCGCATCAAGCAGGCAGCGGCCAGCCTCACCCACGCCTCCGACGTGCTGCAGAAGACGGTGTACACCGCTCCCTTCGACGGCACCATCAGCAACCTGCCGGTGCGCGAAGGTGAGACGGTGGTCATCGGCATCCAGAACCAGCCCGGCAGCACCCTGATGACGCTGGCGAACATGTCGGTGATCACCGCCGAGGTCAAAGTGGACGAGACCGACATCGTCAACGTGAAGCTGGGGCAGCCCGCCGACGTCACCATCGACGCCATCCCCAACAAGACGTTCAAGGGGCATGTGAGCGAGATCGGGGAGAACGCCATCGTGCGCTCGACCGGCGTGGCCACTTCGCAGACCCTGGCCAGCAGCCAGGAAGCCAAGGACTTCAAAGTGAAAGTGACGCTGGATGAGCCGCCGCAGAACCTGCGGCCCGGGCTCTCCACCACCGCCAAGATCACCACGGCGACGCGCTCCAGCGTGCTGGCGATTCCCATTCAGGCGCTGACCATCCGGCAACGGGGTGACCTTGATCCCAAGACCAAGGGCAAAGGAGCAGTCGAGGCGGCCGCGCCCTCGCCGATGCAGGCGAAAAAGGACAAGGAAGAAATCCAGGGAGTGTTCGTGATCCGCGACAAGAAGGCGGTGTTCGTGGCGGTAGAGACCGGCATCACCGGTACCACGGACATCGAGGTCACCAGCGGGCTCCAGCCGGGGGATGAGATCGTGGTGGGCAGTTACAAAGTCTTGCGCACTCTCAAGAACGATGCCCCGGTGAAAATCGACAACACGGTCAAGAAGCAGGAAGAGTCATAACGGACAGAGCGGAAGACCGTCTAAACTTTGAGCCGCGTAGTCAGGAGTCAGTAGTCAGGAGTCAGGGCGGGTTTTGCCGACTCCTGACCCCCGACTCCTGACTCCTGAAGTACAGGAGACAGCCGAATGTCCACTGAAGTCGCCGCCATCAGCGAGAAACTCACGGCCCCGCCCTCCAACTGCATGATCTGCACCGAGGACCTGTGGAAGACCTACGACATGGGCTCGGAGCAGCAGGTGCATGCGCTGCGCGGGGTGGACTTGCGCATCGACCGAAACGAGTACGTCGCCATCATGGGACCCTCGGGGTCGGGCAAGTCCACGCTGATGAACCTGATCGGGTGCCTGGACACTCCCACCAAGGGACGCTACTGGCTCAATGGACAACTGGTCAGCGAACTGGACGACGACGAGCTGGCGCGCATCCGCAATAAAGAGATTGGCTTCGTGTTCCAGACCTTCAACCTGCTGGCGCGGGCTACCGCGCTGCACAACGTCGAGCTGCCGCTCATCTACAACGGCACCGCGTCGGAGGAACGCATCGTGCGCGCCAAGGCGGCGCTGAAGGCCGTCGATCTTGAAGACCGCATGATGCACAAGCCCAACGAGCTTTCCGGCGGCCAACGGCAGCGGGTGGCCGTCGCGCGCGCGCTGGTGAACAATCCCGCCATCATCCTGGCCGACGAGCCCACCGGCAACCTGGACTCACAGACCGGCGCCGAGATCATGGCCCTGTTCGACCGGCTGCACCAGCAAGGCAACACCATCGTGCTGGTCACCCACGAGCACGATATCGCCGAGTACGCCCACCGCGTCATTCACTTCAAGGATGGCAAGGTCTTCGGCGACGAGCGCAAGAAGTAAGTTGAGGCGCTTTGTGGGCGTGAGCGAAGCGCCCCGCGCGGAGCGGGAGCCCACAGCCGAAATCCCGAGCGTAGCGGGGGATCTCATTGCTTGCATTTTGTGCCTACACTGCCTACAATATATGCATGCAATACACCATTCGCAGGGTGCCGCAGAACATAGACCACGCCCTCCGTCGGCGGGCGCGCGAGCAGGGCAAGAGTCTTAATGAAGTTATGATTGAAGCGCTGGCCCGCGGAGCTGGGCTCGGCGAACATCGTGTTCGGCAACGCGATTTAGGGGACATTGTCGGCACTTGGCGCGACGACCCCGCCTTTGACGCTGCCTTAGCGGCGCAGGATGCCGTCGACGAGGAACTGTGGAAGTGAGGCTCGCGCTCGACACCAATCGTTACACCGATCTCTGTCGGGGCAGCGCTCGCGTGGTCGAGACGGTTGAGGCGGCCGACGAGGTCTGGCTGCCGTTTATCGTGATCGGAGAGTTGCGTGCAGGATTTGCTGTCGGCGAGCAAGGCCCGCGCAATGAAGCCGTTCTGCGGCGGTTTCTGATGAAACCAAATGTCGGCGTCCTCTACGCCGACGAACAGACTACCTATCATTACGCCACCGTCTACCGGCAACTGCGCAAACAGGGCACGCCCATTCCCACAAACGACATGTGGATCGCGGCCCTTGTGCTTCAGCATTCGCTAACCTTGTGCGACCGAGATCGTCACTTCGACGCGCTTCCGCAAATCACGCGGGTGTAGCAGAAGCATGGCAGGGGCGCCGGCGACGAGCGCAAGAAGTAGGTGCAAACCTTCTGCAGAGTCTTACCGCCGAGACGCCGAGTGCGCGGAGGAACCGATTTGAGAAACTCTCGGCGATCTTGGCGTCTCGGCGGTGAATCATTTCGCGTGGTGTTCCGGCTTCGCTCTCGTCGCCGACCGAGTCGCGTTATGCGGATTCTCGCCAGCCCTAGATCCGCCGATGATTTGCATCGAAAAAATCGTGAATACCGGATCCTGCCTCTGTAGTCTAATAGCCGTTTATGTCCAGCCCCTGCCAGAAGACTCGAATGCTGTGTTGCTGCGCTTGTTGTTGTTGTCGCGGCCTGTCTTCGGGCGGGGAGGAAGAGCTGATTTTAGAGATCTAGCACTTAAAGTCGATTTCTAAAGGCCTACCGCCGGAAGCGCAAATGAGCGGTAGGCCTTTTTGTTTTTGCTGGGGTCGCAAGGGGAATTCGATGACACAGGCAGCGCAGGAAACCAAAGCCCAACGGGTGGAACGCCTCAAGCGGGAGAAGAACCCGCTGCAGAGCCTGGACGAGATCCGACGCTTCGCACGGCAAGGGCACGCTTCGATCCCGTCGGAATGGCTGGGAACCTACTTCCGCTGGTGGGGTGTGTACACGCAGGGTGATGGCGCCGGTGCCGTTGGCGGGAGCAATGGCGAAGGCAAGGCGACACCCTACTTCATGGTGCGAATCCGTATCCCCAACGGGATCTTGTCGTCGCAACAGTTGCGCACCATCTCCGAGCTTACCCGGGATTACGCGCGCGGCGTCGCCGACATCACGGTGCGCCAGAACATCCAGCTCCACTGGGTGGAGATCAAGGCGCTGCCGGAATTGCTGGAGCGCTTGTTTCGATCCGGCCTGACCACCATGGAAGCCTGCGGTGACGTGACCCGCAACATCACCGGCTGTCCCCTGGCCGGAGTGGATGCGGACGAGATCTGTGATGCCTCGCCCCTGGTTCGCGAGGCAAACCGGTTCCTGGTGGACAACCCGGAGTTCTACAACCTGCCGCGCAAGTTCAAAATCTGCATTACCGGATGCCGGGCGTGGTGCTCCTACCCCGAGATCAACGACATAGGCCTGACGGCTGTCCCCCGCGCGCGGAACGGCAGGCCGGAGATTGGTTTTTCGCTTCGCGTCGGCGGCGGGCTCTCCACCGATCCCCACCTGGGCGTACGGCTGAACGCATTCGTCCAATGGCAGCAGGTAATCCCGGTCGTTCAGGGAATCGCCGAGATATTTCGCGAGGCCGGGGTGCTGCGCGAACACCGCGAGCGGGCTCGCCTCAAGTTTCTGTTCCTACGGCACGGATGGACCCCGGAAACTTTTCTCCGGGAACTTGAACAGCGGATCGGATTCGCGCTGGACCCCTCTGTTCCTGAAGAAGCCCCGAATGATGTTTACCGTGACCACGTGGGCATCCATCCGCAAAAGCAGCCAGGCTACAGCTATGTGGGCGCCGCGGTGCTGCGCGGCCGCCTGACCGCCGGCCAGATACAGGCCGTGGCGGAACTGGCCGAGCACTTCGGCGCGGGTGACGTGCGCACCACCAACATGCAAAATCTGCTGATCGTGAACGTGCCCAACGCTCGGGCGAGCGAGTTGGGAAAAGAACTCACTGCGCTCGGACTTCCGGTCAACGGCTCTCCCTTCTGGCGCGGCGCGGTCGCTTGCACCGGCACCGAATTCTGCAAGATCGCGATCACCGAAACCAAGGGCTTCGCGCGCTGGCTGGTGGAGGAGTTGGACGAGCGTCTGCCCGAGTTCGATCAGCAGTTAAAGCTGCACGTCACCGGCTGTCCTAACAGTTGCGGGCAGCACTGGATCGCGGACATCGGACTGGAAGGCAAGAAGATCAAGGCCAATGGCCGGCTGCAGGATGCGTACTACTTCTGCGTCGGAGGGGCGGTCGGCAAGCATCAGGCCATCGCCCGGCTGACCGGCTACCGGTGCCTGGCCAGCGACGTTCCGGATGCCATCGAGCGGCTGCTGCGCTCATACATGGAACTGCGCCTGCCCGGTGAGAACCTGCGCCGCTTCTTCGGCCGGCTCAGCGACTCGGAGATTCGAGAATCCCTTGCCGGCCTTCCCATGGTGCCGGTGGAGCGCGACCTGCCCGCCGCAAGGCCATCGCACGGGGTCGAGGGCTGATGATGGCAAACCTGTTTCCCATGTTCCTCAAGCTGGCCGGCCGCAAGTGCCTGCTTGTGGGCGGCGGGCCAGTCGCAGAAGGGAAAGTCGAAGGGCTGCTTTCTTGCCAAGCAGCCGTCGTGCTTGTGGCGCCTGAGGTGACGGAGAAGATTGCGCGTTGGCACGATCAGGGCCGTCTCACCTGGCACGCGCGCCAGTTCCAGCCATCCGATCTGGAAGGCGCGTTCCTGGTCATCGCCGCAACTGGCGTGGATGCGGTGAACGAACAGGTTTTTCGCGAGGCGGAAGCTCGCGGGATTCTGTGCAACGCGGTCGATGAACCCGAGCGCTGCCACTTTTATTATCCGGCCATCGTCCGGCGCGGCCCGTTGCAGATAGCCATCTCCACCGGGGGCCTGAGTCCGGCGCTCGCCAGCAGGTTGCGTGCTGAGTTGGAGGCGCAGTTTGGCCCCGAGTACGAGCGCTGGCTGCAGAAGCTGGGCGCCATGCGGCGGGCTCTGTTCGCCCGAAGAATCGATCCGCGCCGGCGAACTCGCGTCTTGCAGCTACTTGCCAGCCGCAAATCGTTTGAGCGCTTTCTCCGTCTGGAAAGCCGCCGCGCCGGAGGTTCTGCCTGATGGGAAAGGTCTACCTCATCGGCGCCGGACCGGGCGATCCGGAACTGCTTACGGTGAAAGCGGCGCGGATTCTTGCATCCGCCGACATTGTCCTGCATGATGCCCTAGTCACCCAGGAGATACTGGAACTGGCGTCGCCACAGGCACGCACTATCGACGTCGGCAAGCGCTGCGGACAAAAACTGCTGACCCAGGACGAGATCAACGCCTATCTGATTCACGCTTCCACGGTAGCCGGCATCGTGGTACGCCTGAAGAGTGGCGACCCGCTGATCTTCGGACGCGCCGGCGAAGAGATCGAGGCGCTGCAAAACGCAGGCGTGGAGTTTGAGATCGTCCCGGGGATTACCTCGGCGCTGGCCGCGGCGGCGGCGGCCCGCGTGTCGCTCACGGACCGGCGATTCGCTTCGCAGGTGCTGTTCACCACCGCGCACCGCAAGGGCGGCGAAATGGCCCTGGATTGGACCAGCGCTATTACGCCCAACACTACCGTCGTGGTGTATATGCCGGGCGCCGCTTACGCGGGACTGGCGGACGCGCTCATTCAGGGCGGGCTCGATCCGCAGACGCCTTGCGTCGCCGTTTCTTGCGCGGCGCGCAAGTCTCAGCAGATGCGCTGGACTGACATTGCCGGCTTGCGGACATTGAGTGGCATCGCGGCGCCGGCTCTGCTCATCGTGGGCCGGGTTGCGCGCTCCGATGCGGAAACCATTACCGCCGACCTTTGGAAGCAGCTTCGAGCTACCGCAGTGCAGGACGAACAACATATCGCGTGACGAGAAAGGAGAACGATTAGTGAGCGAAGGTAACGAAAAGAAGAGTTCCGCCATCTGGACACGTTTCAGGATTTCTCTCGACACCTGGGCAGTCGCGATCGCACTGGCGGCCGCGCTGCTGGTGCGAGCCGGCGTGCTGAAGCACATCCCGTGGTAACACGAAGAGTACGAATCGAGAATTGAGGAGACGACATGGCTGACTCTATCGCGCTGCCCCGGCTTCGGCCCATCAGTCCGCAACTTCACCTGTTCAAACTGCTTCCCGGGATCGCGCTGCTGGCCGCGATCGGATACGCCGGCAAGCTGCTCGAACAGAACCTCTCCCGCTACGGCAAGGCTCACCATCTGGTGATCCCCAACATCGAGTACGTATTGTGGGCGATCGTGATCGGGCTTGCCATCTCGAACACGGTGAAAATCCCTGATGTGTTCCTGCCGGGCATTGCGACCTACGAGTTCTGGCTCAAGGCCGGAATCGTGCTGCTGGGCGCGCGCTTCGTGCTGGGCGATGTGGTGAAGCTGGGCTCGATCAGCCTGGTGCTGGTGGCGCTGGAGCTGGCGCTGGCGATCGCGCTGATGACCTGGCTGGGCCGGCTGTTCAAGCTACGGCCCAAGCTGAGTTCGCTGCTGGCGATCGGTTCCTCCATCTGCGGGGTGTCGGCCATCATCGCGGCTAAAGGCGCCATCGATGCCGATGACGAAGACGCTTCTTTTGCCATCGCCGCCATCCTGGCGCTGGGCGCGATCGCGCTCTTTACTTTTCCGCTGATCGGGCACTGGCTGGGAATGAACGACCATGCCTACGGAATGTGGGCGGGCCTGGCCGTGGATAACACCGCCGAGGCCACCGCGGCCGGCGCGTTGTACTCCGACGCCGCGGGCAAGATCGCCGTGCTGGCGAAGACCACGCGCAACGCGATGATCGGCTTTGTGGTGCTGGGATACGCGCTGCATTGGGCCAGCGCCGGACAAGCCAAAACCATCTCCAACAAAGCTTCGTTCCTGTGGCAGAAGTTTCCCAAGTTCGTGCTCGGCTTCCTGCTGATCTCCCTGCTGGCGACGGCGCACCTCTTCGACAAAGAACAGCTCACCAGCCTGGCCAATCTCTCGCGCTGGGCTTTTCTGCTCACCTTCGCGGGAGTGGGATTGCGCACCAACTTTCGCGAGATGACCAAGCAGGGCATCCGGCCGTTCATTGTCGGAGCGCTGGGCGAAGTGGCCATCGCGTCGCTGACGCTTGTATTGGTACTGGGAGCAAACCGGGTCTTTCACTTATGACCGGAAAGGCGTCATCTTTAGTGTTTGCATGAGTTACAGTAAGGCGGTCAACTCATGAACCCAAAGACCATTAACGCCACTTCCCTTCCCAAGCAGGGTGAGACTGCGTCCCCAGTAACGCTCGCCCGCATTCAAGAGGCGCGGGAGCGCATTCACCAGGCCATTGCTGTATCACCGTGCGCGCACTCTCATGCGCTTTCACGGCTGGCGGGAAGTCCGGTGTTTCTTAAACTGGAAAACCTGCAGCGGACCGGGGCGTTCAAGGAACGCGGCGCCCTGAACAAACTGCTGTGCCTGACCTCCGACGAGAGGCAGCGCGGCCTGGTCACGGCGTCGGCCGGCAATCATGCGCAGGCGGTGGCGTATCACGCCTCCCGCCTCGGCATACGGGCCGAGATCTGGATGCCGCTCACCACGCCGCTGGTCAAGGTGTCATCCACGCAAAGCCATGGCGCCGAGGTGGTCCTCCACGGAACCGGCTTCGATGAGACCTACGAGGCGTCCCTGGAACGTTGCCGGGAACTTCAGGCCACGTTTATTCACCCCTTCGACGACGAGGACGTCATTGCCGGACAGGGAACGATCGCCCTGGAATTGTTGGAACAGATCCAGCAACTCGAAGTCGTCGTGACTTCGGTTGGAGGCGGCGGACTCATTTCCGGCATAGCGGTAGCCCTCAAGGAACTCAATCCCGCGATCCGCGTCATTGGTGTGCAATCGTCGCTGATTCCGTCCATGGTCCTGGCGGCTCGCGAGGGACATCCCGTGACCCTGCCGGCGGTGTCCACGGTGGCCGACGGAATCGCCGTCCGGTCCGCGGGCGAAAAGACCTTGCCCCTGGTCAAGAAGTATGTGGATGACCTGGTGGTGGTGGACGACGAGGAGATTGCCGCGGCCATCCTGTTCCTTCTGGAACGCGAGAAGACGATGGCCGAAGGGGCGGGCGCCTGCGGGGTGGCGGCGATTCTTCACGGCAAGATTTCCCTCGGAGGAAAGACGGCTGCTGTCGTGATTTCGGGCGGGAATCTCGACGTAACCCTGCTTTCACGCATCATCGAACGAGGCCTGGTCAAGGACGGCCGGCTGGTTCGCCTGCGTATCCCTCTCCCGGACCACCCCGGAGCGTTGCACCGGCTGACCCAGGTGATTGCGGGACAGCGAATCAACATCGTGGAAACCGAGTACCACCGCACTTTCTACGGCGCGCGGCTGGGCCACACCCTCATCGACCTCACCATGGAAGCCCGTGACCTCAACCATGCCAATGAGCTGAGCGCGGCGCTCACCGCCGCCGGATACAACTTCGAGCGGATCACGTAAGGAGTCATACCTTGAAGATAGCCCGCGACATCACGGAATTGATCGGACACACCCCGCTGGTCCAACTGAACAAAGTAACCGCAGGCTGCCGGGCCACGGTTGCTGCCAAGCTGGAGAGCTTCAATCCCAACAACAGCGTCAAGGACCGCATCGGCGTCAGCATGATTGCGGCGGCCGAGCAGGCGGGCAAGATTCGCCCGGGAAAGACCGTGCTCATCGAACCGACCAGCGGCAACACTGGCATTGCCCTGGCCTTTGTGGCTGCGGTGAAGGGCTACCGCCTGATCCTGACCATGCCCGACACTATGAGCATGGAGCGCCGCATCCTGTTGCGGGCCTTCGGAGCGGAGCTTGTTCTCACCCCCGGCTCGAAGGGCATGAAGGGAGCCATGGCCAAGGCCGAGCAGATTCTGGCTGAGACTCCAAATGGATTCATCCTGCAGCAGTTCGCCAATCCCGCCAATCCGAAGATTCACTTCGAAACCACTGGGCCCGAGATCTGGGAGGATACCGATGGCAAGGTCGATATCCTCGTCTCCGGGGTGGGGACTGGCGGGACGCTGACCGGCGTGACCGAATATATCCGGCCGAAGAAGCCGGCGTTCAAGGTGGTTGCCGTCGAGCCCACCGAGAGTCCGGTGCTCGCCGGGGGACAGCACAGCCCGCACAAGATTCAGGGGATCGGCGCCGGCTTTGTGCCCGAAGTGCTGCGGACGGATTTCATCGACGAGATCATCCA